>Ga0310037_10000244_pt1 | contig 39540 bp, 28 predicted proteins | sample Sb_taG_11_FD_200239 | JGI IMG/M metagenome (GOLD analysis project Ga0310037, IMG submission 200239) | Peat soil microbial communities from Weissenstadt, Germany - Sb_50d_3_AS metaG (v2) (version 2) | ecosystem: Environmental > Terrestrial > Soil > Wetlands > Peat | place: Germany: Weissenstadt... | reverse complement strand
GGGTTCCAAATCGAGCGTGGTGATGATCACGCCGAGGAACAGCCACGAGCCCAGTTCCGCGTTGATGAGCATCGTGTTTTTAGCGAGCCAGCCGAGGCCGGCGTGATGCGCGGCGACCCGCTCGACGATCGGTCCGGTATCCACATAGGCACGGGCATCGAATGGAGCTCGGAATTCCTCGTGCATGGCAGCAACGAGCGCATCGAGTTTCTGCCGCAACACATCGTGATAGTCGTCGCCCCAGGCGTAGCGGGAAATCCAGCCGCGGGGGCTATCTTCGCCGTGCGAAGCTGGTACTTCCGTTGAGTATGGATCGTGTGTGCGGTAATTAACCGCGACGACGATGACGCTGCGGGCGCCCACCACGACGCGTGCAGGATCGCTCCGCCGCGGATCGTGGAGATAATTCATTTCACCGGCGTGGCCGCGGGCGAGCCATTCGGGGAGGCGCCGCAATTCTTCGAAGGCGTCGGCGCGAGCTACGCCACAAAGATCGAAGCCAAGCGCGCGAGCTTGCTCCACGATCCAGCGCGTTCGATCCGCGGCGTTCACGGAAACATCATGCATGATTACACTTCTTGCGGCGCGGGAAATCACGTCACCGAGGACGGCCTGAAGAGCGCGGAGCCGGATCGAAGAGCTGGGCCGAAAGGCGGCAGCGCTGAAGACCCTCCCCCATGCGGGACGCTCGCCGTTTGCTGGCTTATTGGCGGGCTGGACTGATACAATCCGGCGGCATGGCTAATTGGCGGCAGATACAAGCCCGCATCCGCAAGGTCAAGGACACTCCCGAGGCTGCGACGAAACTTGGCGAGCTTTATGCCAAGACTCGCGACGCCATGGTGGCGTACGAATTGGCCGCGGTCGAGGAGCGCGCCGCGCACAACGACGAGGCCATCCGCTGGTACACCACCGCGCATCAGCGATTCCGGCGGCAAGATTGGAAAAGGCGCGTCGAGGAAGCGCTGACCCGGCTTGGCGCGCCGATTCCCGAGGCGCACGCGGGCGACGCCGAAACGCATGCGGCCGCGGGTGCGGCCGATGAAGGCGAGGAGCGCGAAGCGCAGATTTCCGTTTTTGGTGAGATACAAGAGGCGGGCGAGGAAACAGCCCACTCCGAAGAATCCGAGGAAGCGGACAGCGCGGCTGGAGTTCAAGGCGCGGCGGAATCGCCCGCCGAAACCACTGAGGCTGGCAAGAAGCGCCGGCGACGCGGGCGCCGCGGTGGGCGCGGTCGCAGGCGCGGGCCGGGCGCTCCGGCACTGCCGGCAGAAAGATTTGCGCCGGCGAGCGGCGCGTCGCCCACATCGCAGCGAACTCCGCCACGTACGACGACACCTTCCCGCATGCCGGCGCCGCCACGCACACCGCCGCGCGCGCCAGTAGCTAGCGAAGATTACCCGCCCGCAGAGCTCACCCCGAGTCCGCGTGAGAGTTTCGCTGCACGGTCGCGCGTTCCCGAGCCGGTTTCGGAAGCGCCGATGCTGCCTTCCGAGCGCGTGGCGCACGGCCGCGGAGGAGATCCAGCGATTGCATCGAGGCTGGCACATCTCGAATCGCTCTTGCGGCGCCTGCTGGGCAGCCAGCTCCACAGCCTGGATGAATCCGATGAAGCTCCTGCCGGACCGGGCGTTTTTCTGATCGCCGATTCGGATCTGGTGACGTCCTACTACGTCGAGTCGTGTAAGACGCTGCGCATTGCCCTCGGCCAGCTTTCGCGCGGCGGCCGCGGCCGGCGCGAGAGCAGCGGCCCATCGTTCAAATCACGGCTGGCCGAGCATCTCGAAATCAGCGAGACGAAGGTCGCCGATTATTTGAAGAAGCATTGCGTAGTCCGCTGGATTCAACTTGACGATGAAGCCTCGCATTTCGCCAATTTCGTAATCGGCGTCCTGCGCACCCCCCTGAACGCCGAGTAGGCTCCCGCGACCTGCATAAGGCCACAAAGAAAACCGGGCAGGACCGCTTTCGCGATCCTGCCCGGCTTGTCGAAATCAGCTCGCGCCGCAGCTAGAACGTCAGATGCAGTGACATCTGAATGAACCGCGGGCTGCCAAGCGTATTCTGAATGATCCCGGCAAACTGGTCCGCCGGAGGCGGGTTCGTGTAGCAGGGCTGTGGATTGAAGCAAGGATCAAGCGTGATGTTGTTGTTCGGTGCGTCGAAGCTCGGGTGATTGAAGACATTGAAGAAATCGGCTTCGTACTTCAAGTTGAACCGCTCGGTAATCTTGAAGTTCTTCGACACCGAAAAGTCGAATCGGACCTGGAACGGGGCGCGAAACGTGTTGCGCCCAGTGTTTCCGAAGCCTGATTCCACCATGTCGCAGAGTGTGGTGACCGGTCCATTGATGGGTGCAGTCGGACCGCAATTCGGCACGCCATCCTGCCCCGGCGCGAGTAAGGGAATTGTGAACACATTCGGATTGACATATGGGATTTTGGCGTTGTAGCCGGTCGTGCCTTGCTGCGCCTGTTTGGGCGTTACACCGGGAGCCAGCGGAAGAATCGGATTGGTGATAAAGTCGTCGCCGCTGTAGAAAATGTTGCCGATTGTACCCGAGAAGTCGTACATCACGAACGGTTGACCGCTCTCGGCGACGGTGATCCCGCTGATTCCCCATCCGTTTGCCACAAGATCGAGAAGCCGCGAGGCATTTGCGATCTTCGGGAATTGGTACACGTAGCTGATGTTCAGGACGTGAGTACGATCGAAGTCCGACGACGCGTAACTGGATCTCGGGATGAGCGGGTTGTTTCCATTGAAAAACAGACCCAATCCGCTTTGCTCGTCCAGGGCATGTGAGTAGGTGTATGCACCAGTGACCTGGAGTCCGTGACTTAGCCGTTTGTTAACGCCTACCTGAAGCGCGTTATAATGAGATATTCCTTCCGCCTCCCAGAAATTCGAATTGGGGTTATAGCCCACGAATGGTACGCGCAGAGCCGTATTGCCGTCAGAGAACGAGAAGTTGCCGATCTGAGTTTGAATCTGCTCATTCGCGAGTGGATCGCCGAACTGATCGAGCGGCTGCATGCCGTAGGTAATGTTTTGCCCATTAATTGGATTGCTTGTGGTGGCGATTCCTGGTGTATTGAATGGAATTGGCATCACTTCGTGGACGCCATGGTTTCCGACGTACCCGAGTGTCATTACGAGGGTGTTAGTGGGCTGCCACTGAAGGTCCAGACTCCAATTCTCGGAATACGGGAGTTTGTTTCTCGGATCGTATCCAGCGAATAGGAACGCGCGCGTTGTGTCAAGCGAAGGCGCGCACGCAGGAGTCACCGGATCCGGGCAGCCGCTCAATGCAGAAAGATTCGGGATTTGATTGATGATGCCCTGCAGAGTATTGGGCGGAAGCGGTAGAGGGCCCGTGCCGAATGGGGCGTTGCTCAGACACTTGGTTGAAGTGACGCACGACCCATTCACCGGAAGTGAGAACGGCTGTTGCGTCGTGACCCCGAACGGGCCGCTGATGCCGAGGCCGGCACTATTCGAGAATTCCGTGAAGTACTCGCCACGATCGGCGTACATACCGAAGCCGGCGCGTACAACGACATTCTTTAAGAAATGAGGGCTCCAAGCCACGCCGATGCGCGGTTGGAACATCCATTGGCGTCCCGTGAGTGTGGAGGGACTTACGCCTTTCGTCCCGAAAGCCTTGTTATTCCCCGCGACCACGAGACCTATATTTTGAATGGTGTCGCTGGGCAGATCAAATTTATAGTCTTTGGGAAAGAAGTTCGTAAAGACCCCGTTTTTCTCATACAGTGGACCGTCCCAGTCCCAACGCACGCCGATGTCAACGGTGAGGTTGGACCTGACTTTGATATCGTCCTGCGCGTAGAGGCCGGTTTGCTTGGCGCGGAAATAGCGGTTTGTTTCGCCGCTGATGGCGGTACCAGTGTTGCGGTGTGCGCCGACCGTACCGGTGACAAACCCGGGGAAGTCGTTGAACTCAAAGAGAGCCACGTCGTTTTCACGATTGATTACGTTGAGCTGCCCGTAGTCCCCGCTAAAGCCGAAGTTAAACGTGTGCCGGCTATGGACCCAACTGAGGCTCGTACCGATTTCGAATTGGTTCTGAAACACGCCCGCGTTCGCAAAGTTAGTGGACGGGCCGATTTTCAGCTCGTGATCGCTGTTGCCGCTTCCGTCCGAATTGAAAATTGCAATTCCGGGGAAGAAATTTGGGTTCGGCAAGACAAGATCGGTCACATCGCTGGGTTTGAGAGACTGCGCAGTCGTGGCGTTTGCAAGTTCGCGAGCGAAGCCGATTCTCTGTACCCACGTCATGCTCGGCGTGAGAACCGTAGTGTTGTTGAGGGAGAAGACTTGACTGCCTGCTTGCAGCGATTGTGGAAAGCCGGGCGAATTGCTGATCGCGAAGGGGCTCGTTGACGGATTCCGCTGGTAATAATACTTGCCTGACAGGCGATCAGCGGTGCTCACGTTGTAATCGATGTCCGCAACGACCTGGTTCGCGTTAAACGTGCTCGCTGGGCCTCGAACAATCGAATTGCCGTTGATGCCTGCCTCCGCGGGCGTTGTGGACGGGATGACAAACTGGCCACCCGGGGTCTTGAGATTGAAAAGCGCGAGCGCTGTTGGGTCGATATCGCCCTGCCCAAGAGTTGTGCCATAGGCTAGGTTTGTGAGATTCGCGATGTCGGCCGCTTTCCGGGCACCGTCGGTCAATCCGGGCAACGTAAACACACCTTCTGTCGACCCATTCAATGAATCGCTGACGCGTTGGCCCTGGTAGGCGCCGAAGAAAAAGAGCTTGTCCTTGAGGATGGGGCCGCCAATGTTGCCGCCGAACACATTTCTCGTTAGCGGCGGTGTCGAGCTTCCAAGGGGAGGTCCAAGAGCCTTGAAAAAGACAGGCGTGGCATCCCATGCGTTCGTTTCGTGATACTCGTAGGCTTGTCCGTGGAACTGATTCGTGCCGGACTTGGTCGTGAGTTCGATGTGCGCTCCGCTGTGCGCGCCTTGCGAGGCGTCGTACATCGAAGTTGTCACGTGCAGTTCCTCAATCACCTCGACGGGCGGTGTCGGCAGGCCTTGGCCAACCGCGTCGTACACCGACGTATTCGTATTTACTTGTCCGCCGAGTCCGAATGATTCTCCGGTGTTCAATATGAATCGGCTCGTCGAAACGTAACTCGTGGATTTACCGTTAAAAAGATTGTTGGCATCCATCGAGTTGAACGTGAAGCTGTTGCTAGTATCCCGCTGTCCGTTGGCCCATATGGCTTGGTTTCCGAATCCCTCATTCGTTCCTGAGCCGCTCAATAGATCCGCATTTACTCCCGGAGCGAGAATCGCAAGCTGCGTAAAGCTGCCGGTCCCTAGAGGGATGTTCTCTACCAAGTCCGATCCTAGCGTGTAGCCGTTCGACGTGTCGGTTTGATTCATCAACGGGGTAGCTTCGACGGTCACCGTGGCGGTGACTTGGCCAACTTCGAGTGAGGCGTTCACCGTGGTCGTCAGTGCGCCGCGGACGAGGATTTGCGTGAAGACGACGGTCTTGAATCCGTCTTTTGAAAACGTCACGCTGTAGTTGCCAATTGGTAGATCGACGACGCTGAACGAGCCGTCACCTTTGGTTGTAATCGTTTGCTCCAGGTTTGTGCCGACGTTGCGCACCTTTACCGTCGCGCCTTGCACGATCGCGCCGGTTTTGTCCGTGACTGTGCCGTTGATTGCGCCGAGCGTTGCTTGAGCTTGAACTTGAGCGGTGAAAAGGACGGTCAGGCAAATCGTCAGCACGACGAAACGAAGGATCGTTCGAATCATCGCAAACACCCCTTCCCTCATTGAGGGCTAATTTTTATTGCTCAACCCCGCGAATTACGGATACACCCCTGTACCCATCAATCTGAAACCGCCAAGTAAATATCTCCGTCGCTGCGGCGTGTCAAGCTCCTGTCTGTGGAAAATCGCGGAGCAGACTGCTCCCGCCGCAGCATTACATCTTCTTCGACTCGTGGTGCCGTGAATCTTCGGTGAAATGCGCGTAAAATTTGGGTGAGACTCCTGGACGGCGGCGCGGCGCAGCCTATTCGGATTCACTGGCAAGCTGAGCTTTAGCCGGCTGGGCCGACTTCAGGTGGCGCCACGTGCGGACCTCGGGCGTCGTCCCGCGATCTGACAGCACGGTTTTGGCGTCCGTCGGCGGTCCAGAATCGCCCCATTCTGGGAACTAGCGCCTGCCCGCGGCCCCGGCTGGCTGCCATAGACTGCACCCAGTTACCGTTTAACCTCGATTCCGCCCCTTTGGGCGATTCCGGCTGGACGGGGGTCCTCGAAACCGGCAAACTCTGGTACGGTAAGACTTTAGGGCGCAGTGTGGGGTTAGGTAGTTCCGCTCAGGCGCTTCATGACTTGGGGGGCCAAGTCAGTCATAATTGGGTCGTCTAGAATTATCTGAGGAGGGCTGGAGTTATGCCCGCAACTAGAAGGATCGCAAAATCGTTCGATTGGGTGCTCTGCCAGGCAGCAGGGATCACCTTTGACACCATTCAGTACTTCAATAAACGCAATCCGAACCCGTCTTTCACGCCGAAGTGGTCCGATAAGCCGCTTCTGAAGTCGTGGGAGAAGAGCAAGCCGACGCTTGGCTGGCCGCGTACCACCGATTCGCTTTGCCCGGGCTGCGTCCATGACGCGCGCGAGGCCATATTCAATGGCAAGAAGGATTGGACCGACCTCGTTCACGAGAAAGTCGGCGAAGTGAAGGCGCAGATTATCGAGCGCGATGGCCAGGTCTGGATGGTGAAGGAATGCCCGATTCATGGCCGCTGCGAAGATTTGATGGCTATCGATTCGAAGTTCCTCTCCTGGATTGAGAAGAACTTCCCTGGTCGCGATATCCCGGCGCACAACGATGAAAAACTTCACCGCCACGGCTCCAGCACGGTGCGCTACGGCCGCGGCTCGGTGCTTACTGTTGATTTGACGAATCGCTGCAACATGATGTGCGATCCCTGCTTCATGGACGCCAATCAGGTCGGTTACGTCCACGAATTGAGCTGGGAAGAGATTCAGGAAATTCTGGATAACGCGCTGATGATCAAGCCGCGCCGGCAGATGTCGGTGCAGTTCTCTGGCGGCGAACCGACCATGCATCCTTATTTCCTGGATGCGGTGCGCTATGCGCGCAAGGTTGGCTACAACAGCGTGCAGGCGGCCACCAACGGCATCGAGTTCGCCAAGAGCAAGGATTTCAGCAAGAAGGCTTTTGAAGCGGGCTTGCGCTATGCCTACCTGCAATTTGACGGCATTGGCAACGACGCGAACAGCCATCGCCAGGTCGGAAACCTGTTCGATGTGAAGCTGCGCGCCATCGAAAACATGCACGAGGCCGGCATCGAAATCGTCCTCGTCACCACGATCGTCAATAACGTGAACAACGATCAAGTCGGCCCGATCGTCAAGTTCGCGATGGAGAACCCGAAGAAAATCGCGTTCGTCTCGTTCCAGCCCGTCTCTTTCACCGGACGCGACGAGGAAATCACTCCCGAACGCCGGATGCGCCAGCGTTATACGCTTTCGCATCTCGCGCAGGACGTCAGCAATCAGGTCGGCAAGATCGAGCCGACGCGCGATTGGTTCCCGATTTCACTGGTCAGCGTATTTGCCGGCTTCTCGGATCTCGCTCACGGCCCGGATTCGCAGTGGGGCTCGTTGAGCTGCGGCTGCCACCCGAATTGCGGCGTCGGAACGGCGATTATGATCAACAAGGAAACGAAAGAATGGGCGCCGGTCCCGCGTTTCCTCGACACCCCGCAGCTCGTCAAGGACGTCACCGCAGTGACAGACGCGGCGCGCGGCAAGGGCTTCTCGAATTTCATGATGGCCATGGCGCTGCTCAAGAACTACAAGCCGTTTGAAGCGCCGCCAAGCCTCGCGCTCTATGACCTCTTCAAGAAGTTCGACAAAACCTGGGCGCTCACGAAGGGTGCGGATACGAAGTACGGCCGCACCAGCCCGGATCGCACTTATGAAGACGCCATGAAGCGCCGCAAGAGCGATCCTTGGAACTTCTTGTTCATCGCCGGGATGTGGTTCCAGGATCTTTTCAACTACGATTTCCGCCGCACAGAAATGTGCATCATTCCCTACGCCACGCAGCAGGGCGAAATTTCCTTCTGCGCGTACAACACGGGCATCGGCTGGCGGAAGATTATCGAGAACATGTACAAGAACGCGACCGTCGCGCAGTGGTACAAGACCCACGGCAAGCACGAGATTTACGCCAAGGGCAAGAAAGTTGATCTCAACAGCTACGAACATTCATTGAGGATCGACGCCGACGATGCCGCGCGCATTCGCCATCTCGAGCACGACATTCCATTGACCGCGGCCGAGGAAGACCGCATCCGCCGCCGTCAGGCCATGGAAGAAGCCGCCAAGGTCCGCAAGATTTACGAAGAACTGGTGCTGAAGAAGGCCCCGGAGACGGTCGTGCAGATCGGCAGCGTAGCAGCCATCAAGGCAGCCACGCCAAGCGTACAAGTCGGCTTGACGAATATCGCGCCGGCCAACGGCAACGGCCATTCGAACGGCAATGGCCACTCCAACGGCAATGGGAACGGCAACGGCGCGAAGCCGGACGCCGCAAAGCCCGAAGCCGAGCAAGCCGCCGTCGCCGGCGACTAACGCCCAACACTCAATTCGTTCTATTCAGCGCCCCGGTCACCATGGCCGGGGCGTTTTGTTTTCAAGGTGAGCGATGAAGAGTGTCACGGCTGGCTCGGTGTGGATACGAAGTGAAGCGTCTTGAGTATTCGGTTTATTTCGCTTTGCTGCAAAAGGGAAGATTGGCCGTTGATCCAGATGATAAGTGCGGCTGCGTGTTCCTTTAGATCGTATCCGTGAATCACGATCCTGCGCGTCCTCGCTGGGTCGCCTATCTGGAATCCATGCAGGTTTACGAACGAAAACGAGAACAATCCTGAGTTTCCGCTTGGGAGATCGAGGCTCTTCAGAAAAAGTAGGCTCCAGTTCCTTTGCGCGCGCTTATAGGACATGAACAAGGAAAGATCCTCGACCCTAGTATTAAGCAGAGCGTTCTCAAAATCGTAGTCCGAGGTCGTCGCGTCTTTTCCGTATTCAGCCTCAAACTGAGACTGCCTTCCTTGCTTCTTGCTTTCCGCGACTTGACCGATGCTCGGCGCGAGCGAGTCTCTCGGGTTCAAGAGCGCTACCGACTGGCCTCCTTCGAAGGAAGTGCTTTCAATTTGTTCTAATTTTCGTGTGTTTGAGACCCGCTGCCAGGGAGCTTCGAATTCCCATCCGAACGCGGACAACGGAATGCCCTTCGCTTGTGTGGCGGACGTGTCGCCCAGGGGAACCGGTAGTTGCGAAAGTTCCGGAAAGCTCCGCTGGAACATGTGCGCGCGGCCAACGATTAAGATCACCGGAAGTCTCAAGATTGCAATGATGAACGCGACGGCCAGCAGCACACCGAAGATGAAAGCGGCCTTTAGAAACCGAGGCTGTTTCTCGATTGCCGACAAGTCCATCTCCCGTCTGACGCGCCTTGTATGGTACCGCGAGCCGGGCTAACATGAATCCATGGAGCCTTGGTTTCCAATCGAGACTGACCGGCTGATTCTGCGCGAATTCCGGATCAGCGACGAGCCGGACATTCACGAATACGCGTGCGATCCCGAAGTCGTGCGCTTCACCGACTGGGGACCGAACACGCACGACGTGACTCAGGCAGTGCTGCGCCGCTGGCTGAAAGAGCAGGAGCACGGGCTCGAGCATTCCGTGACGCTGGCGATCGAGTTAAAGAGTGAAAAGCGCCTCATCGGTACGATTCGCATCGACGTGAAGGACGAGCGCACCAGGACCGCGGACTTCGGCTATTCATTGAATCGCCGCTACTGGAACCAGGGCTACACCACCGAAGCCGCGCACGCTCTAATTGACGCGGCGGTTCGCCGCCTCGGCCTGCGTCGGATTTGTGCGACTTGCGACACGCGCAACGTAGCTTCCTATCGCGTGATGGAAAAACTCGGTATGCGCCGCGAGGCCAATTTTCACAAGGATGTTCTCCAGAAGGGCGAATGGCGCGATTCGTATCTCTACGCTATCCTCGCCGAGGAATGGCTCGCGCTGGAAGGAGCTAAGGCGGACAGCGCAGAGGAGCTTGAATCGCGCGCAGCCGGCGTATAGCATTTTTCCTGCAGAGGATCTCTAAGCCATGCCGATCTACGAATATGTTTGCGAAGATTGCCAATCGCGCCACGAGCGCATCGTGATGTCGAACGGCTCAAAAGTGGAATGTCCGAAATGCGGCAGCAAACGCCAGAGCATTCAGTTCTCCGTTTTCGCGGCGCATAACGGCGGCAACGGCTCGAGCGCCTCGACTAGCCCCAGCTCTGCCGCATCAACGGATGCCTCCTGCGGCTGCACTCCGCGAACCTGCGGCTGCCACTAGCCGACGAATTTTGTAGCGTCGGCTTTTCAGGCCGGCATTCTTCACGGCTGCTTCCCGTTCGCCACTGCCGCGCGCGAATAATTCTTCAAGATTTCCGGCACCTTCGCCCCATCTGGCAAATTCACATCTGCAATCGGCGCACTCGCCGCCAATTTCAACGGCAGAACACCAGCCCAAATCGGAAGCGCGTAGTCCTCTGTCTCATCTTTCGGTGGCCCAGTGCGAATTTTCGCCGAGACTTCCTGCAGAGAAAGCTTCAACACCGAAGTCGCTTTCACCTCCGAATCGCGCACCGGCCGCACCGCATCCCATCGGCCCGGCACGACGTGATTGGTGAAGGCCTCGAGCGCGCGCGCCTTTTCCATGGCATCCTCGACCGCATGAGCCGTCCCGAGTATGACCACCGACCGGTAATTCATCGAATGATGAAACGCCGAGCGCGCCAGCACGAGCCCATCCACCAACGTCACAGTCACGCAAACTTGCACGCCGCCGGCTAAAGTCCGCAGCATGCGGCTCGCCGCCGAGCCGTGCAGATAAATCGCATCGCCCACGCGCGCGTAACCGGTGGGAATCACAAACGGCTGGCCATCGACGACGAATCCCACGTGACACAAAAATCCCTCATCGAGGATTCGATAGATCGTTTCGGAGTCGTAGCGGCCGCGATCGGGCAGCCGGCGCACTTGCGTGCGCGGTGTTGGGGTGAATTCGCTCATAAGTGCAGCCTACGAGCCGGGCGGCTCGCGCACAAGAGCCAATCTGGTTGGGCTTGTCTCGCTACTTCGATTTCGCCGCACCGCGAATCACACGGAAGCCCGTGTAATCGCCGTCGGCAGGCCGGTAGCGCGCTTTCGAATCCGACGGCCGATCCGCGCTGCCCCCAAGCGTCTTGCCCGAGCCATCCGCGGCGATAGCCCACTCCGCCACGTTTCCGCCGAGATCGAAAATCAATTCCTCGTTTTCATCGCCCTGCCCTGAGAAGCTTCCAACTTCTTTCAAGAGCGGCGCGGTCCCGGCGATCTGCTTGACCTTATCTTCGAGGCGCTGCGCGTCCTCAGGATTGATTGCGTAGCCGGCCCAATAATCGAGCGTGTTCTCGCCAGGACGATCCTTGTAGAGATCGGCTACTTCGGATTCGTTCGGCAAGCGATACGTCTGATTGGAAACACCGCTCAACCATAGGCAGTAGGCTTTGGCGCGATCGAACGAAATCCCATTCGCCGGATAATTTTCTGTACCGACATCGATTTTATAGCTCGTGTCGAACGCAGCGTATTGGGCCCGCGTTACCTCGAATCGCCCAATTTCGATCTCGCCGCGCTTCACTACTTCCGGAATCACCGTCGGCGGCGCAGGAGTGCTCGAGGTCGTCTTCGCCACGGGCAACTCGACGCCGTAAAGCGTCCCCGTCTTCGCCACAAATCGCCGCCGCAGCGCCGTAGCCAACGGCGAATCCTTCTTGAAAGCTTCATTCTCGGGCGGATTCGCGTCGAAGAGATACTTGTCGAACCACGCCATCTCCTCGGTCACCTTTCGCAGTTGATGCGAAAGCTTCCGAGGCCCATGCGGCTCGCCGGGGAAAAGCAAAAACCGCACCGGCACTTTGCCGAGAGAGTAGAGCGTCCGATAATGCGTCCAACCTTCTTCGGTCGGAACGTTGCGGTCCACGGTGCCGAAGAAAATCAGAGTCGGAGTCTTCACCCGGTCCATTTTGAATATGGGCGATTTTCGAATGTAGAGCTCCGGGTCTTGAATCGGCGACTTCCCGAAATAATAGTCATCGAAGGACTCTCCGAAATCCACGTTGGCCCAGTCGCTGATCCATTCCACGTCGCCCGCGCCGACGGCCGCGGCCTTATAGCGATCTGGATCGACGACCATGAGTTGAATCGAAAGAATCGAGCCATTCGACCAACCCAGCGCCCCGATGCGCTCCGGGTCCACCAGCCCCTTCGCAATCAAATTGTCCACGCCCTTCTCGATGTCAGGAATTTCGAGGTCGTAATATTTCCCGCAGCAGATGGACTCAACCCACTTCAACCCGTAGCTGTTGCTGCCGTGATAGTTCGTCTTCAAAATGAACGCGCCGCGCTGGTTCAGCAGATTCTGCGAGTACGCCCAGTTTTCATCCCAGGCATCGTGATCCGCGCCCGCAGGCCCGCCATGCGTGGCGGTGATGAGCGGATATTTCTTCCCCGCCTCGTAGTTCAGCGGATAGTACAGAATCCCTTCGACGTCATCGTCATTCGCGCCCTTCCAGTGGAGAACTTCGGTCTTCGCGATGGTCTTCTCTTTGTATTGCGCGTTTAGATCGGTGAATTGCACTGCGCCGGTGACTTTTGCCCCGTCCAGCCGCGCGCGGTACCACTGCTCCGGGGTGCTTGCCGTAGTGTATTCGTACGCAAAGGAATGATCGTCGTCACCCACCGCCAAACTGAACCAATTCCGCGGCTGATCCCCGGCGATCCATTCGCGCGACCATGTCGCTCCGTGCCTCGTGTAGCGCGCCGGCTTGGAATAAACGCCGTCAGCCATCAGCGCGATGAATCCATCACTCGTCGTCTCGAAACTAAATTCGATTGAGCGATCCCAATCGAGATTCACTTCTGTGCTCTTCGACGCCGTGACGTCATAAAAATAAAGCTTGTTAATCGTCGCCGTGAAAAATCGCGGATCGCTCGAATACGGCGCAAGCGCATAAAATCCGGAATTGTCCCGCGCCCAGCGAACAAAATACGGACGAATCTTCCCGTCGGGATATATTTCCGTGCGCTTGCCGGTAGAAAGCTCCACAAGATAAGTTGCCGGCGCAGTTTTCTGATCCCACGCGTAACTCAATTCGCGTGAAGCCACAGCCGCCACCCATTTGCCGTCGCGCGAAACATCGAAATTCTCGATCCAGTCGGTATTGTCGGTAACGCGCGACACCTTCTTGTCCTTGATCGAGAATTTGTACAAACGGACCGGCGATTCGTGCGGCTCATCGTCCACCACCGTCGTATCGTCCTTGCGCTCCTTCGCGCCGCGTTCGTAGAGCGAAGCATCTTCCTCCGCGCTAAAAAGAATCGTGTCGTTGTCGATCCACTCAAACCCCTTGATCCCTTTTTCAAATTCTGTCAGGGACCAAGCCTCGCCCCCGCGTGAATTGATCAGCCAAAGCTGCATCGGCGCGAAATCGGGCTTCGGTTTCGGCAGCGCCCGCGTGCTCAGAAATGCGATGATCTCGCCCGAACGCGACCAGCGCGGCCCTGAAACGCTATCCGTCCCGCGCGTAAGCTGAATTTCTTTTTTCTCAGTGAGGCTCGAAAGAAAAAGATTGCTGATACGCGCATCTTTGTCCTTATCCGCCGATCCCTTCACCCAAACCGCCCATTTCCCGTCAGGCGAGATCCGGAAGCCGCTCGCGCTCTCGGTGAACACCATGTCGTCGGGCTTCCACGGCGATTTCTTCGCAGGTGCAGTGGCAGATTTCGCGTCAGTAGCTTGTGCCCGTGCGTATGGTGCGTAGAGCGAGCCACCGACAAAAGCCGCCAAAGCGCACATCTGCCAAAATCGTTTCGTCATTTCGCAAAGCCCTCCGATTTTTCTTTGTACATCAATGTATACAGGGAATCGTCCGGCATCTGATTCCGCGGCTCTGTCTCGTCGGAGTCCACGGCGAACATTTACGGGTTATATCGCGCCAACCAATCCGCCACCTCTTTAAAAACGTCACGCCGCTGCTCACCCAGGATCGGGAAATGCGGCGAGCCGGGATAAGTCACCATGCGAACTGTCTTCCCGCGTTCCGCGAGCAAAATGTAGTATTCCCGCCCCTGAAATGTCGGCACGCGGATGTCCGCTTCGCCATGAAGAATCAAGAGCGGCGTGGTCACCGCGTCCGCGTGCATCACCGCCGAAAATTGCAGCAGCGGCGTGGGATCTTTTTCCTGCATCCGAGCGTCGTAGTCCACCTGCCAAATATCGCTCGTGGGAATGAAGCTCAACCAATCCGTGATGCCCGCGCCCTCAATCGCCGCTTTGTAACGATGCGTCTGCGTCACCGTCCACGACGTCATGAATCCGCCCGCGCTCCATCCGAAGATCGCGAGCCGATTGGGATCGGCCCAGCCCTGCGCAATCGCGAAATCCGTGGCGCTGTCCACGTCGCTATAAGCCCGGTCGCCAAAGTGCTGATAAATTGCCGCCAAAAATTCCGACCCATAACCCGTCGAGCCGCGATATTGTGGCTGCAGCACCACGTAGCCAAGCCCCGAAATCAACCGCGAGAAGTAATCGAAGTCCAAGGTGTCGTTGGCTTCCGGCCCGCCGTGCGGCAGAACGAGAAAGGGATACTTCTTCGTTGAATCGTATCCCGCCGGAAACGTGGCAATTCCTTCGATCTTCGTACCACCCTTCGCCGTCCAGTGCACCACGCGCACTTCGCCAAGATCCACCGAAGCGAGAGTATCGTCGCCTTCGTGCGTGATTTTCTCCAGCTTGCCATCGCGCACAACCGCGACGTTGATTGCATGCGAGGGATCGCCTACGGCAAACGCCGCAACGTCGGGCGAGCTCGAAAATGCTGTGTTCACAGGAGGGCCCGCGATCGCGCCTTCCGGCCAGCGAAACATGGGCACCAGTTTGTCGTCACGAAATGAATCAATGTCCGTAATCACGCCACGGTGCGTCTCCACCCAAACTCCGCCGTGTGCATCGGAAGTCACAGTCAAAGCCGAGCCGGCTAAATCGGAAGTGCGATCGGTCAACGCCCCGCCGCTCGCAGGAACCGTAAAGATGTGTTCCGGCGTAAGGACTGCGGTGGTGGTGCTCGCAACGGCCAACTCCCGCCCGCCATCCACCCACGCAATGCCAGCCGTCGCGCTCGCGATCTCCGAAACGCGTCGCGCGCCCGAAGCGCTGCACACGTCAATGTACGAATGTAGATCGTGATGCCCAATCTTCGGCGTCGCGGTGACGACGGCAATCTCCCGGCCGTCAAGCGACCACGCAACGTCGCCGATGTAATTCAGCGCCGGGCACCACCACGCGCCATTCTCGCCGTGCACCCCGATCACGTAGAGGGAAGTCTGCGCATCCTCCACCACGTGATGCACCTCAGCGAGAGGATCCTTCGCCTCCGGATTCGCCAGCACAGCAAGGCGCGTCCCGTCCGGCGAAATAAACGCCGACCGCACTCCGGAAGGAAACGACAGCGTTATAGTTGGTTTTCCCGGCGCGAGCGGCACGATGGACAACCGGCCGAGCTTATCGATCTCTTCGATTCCATAGAGAGCATCACCCTCTTTCGTAAAACCCGAAGGCGTGAAATGTTCCGAAAGCTCGAGCTTGCGCGAGTTCAGGCCGCTGACATCGATCAAGCGCCACTCATGCACGCGCGGCCCTTTTATGCCCGCGTGCGAAACGTCATAAAGAATCATCTTCCCATCGGGAGAGACCGCCACGGCTCGCGCCCGGCGCAGCGCGGAGTCATCATCGATTCCGAACGGGTGTTTGTCCGCAGCGCGCACGCTTCCGCAAAACGCAACCGCCAGGATCGCCGCGCACCAAATACGTAGACAGCCGGACGCCTTCGTCATCGTACGCCTCCAGGAATGATCGAATGGAGCGCCGGGGCGCGGCGCAACCTCAGAATCGTGCGGCGGTCGCTCGCCCCGGGGAGGCCGCGGTCCGATTCGCCGAAAGAAACTATCATAGCGAGTACGAATCGCAAGGGGCGCAACTCCGGCGCTTACCCGGGAAAGCAGCCTTCACGGCGGCCGCGATCCGAGTACAATCGCGCTTCGGCAACGGCGCCGCAGGCACGGAGATTCTGACATGGCAGCGAAGACGAAGGCCCTGACCGCGAAAACATTTCAATTCCTTCGCGAACTCGGCCGCAATAACAACAAACTCTGGATGGACGCCAATCGCGAGCGCTACCAAGCATGCATCGTCCAACCGTTTCGCGCCCTGCTCGAACAACTCGCTCCGGCAGCAACGAAGCTCGATCCCAATATCTATGTGACCGGGCGCAGCGGAGACAATTTCTCCCGCATCAACCGCGACATTCGATTCGCGCGCGACAAAACGCCGTACAAGACGCAGATGTATGTGCTCTTCCGCACGCAGCAAGCGCGCCAGAACGGCGGCGCAACCCTTTACGTCGGAGCGTCGACCGACGGCGCGACGGCAGGCTTCCGCAATTATTTCGAGGGCAAAGAGAGTGGCCTGGCGCGAGTAGGAATCTCCCGCGGAAAGCAACACGGCAAATGGCTCGAAAAGCAGAGGAAGCGTCTCGGGCGAAAGTACGAAAGTTACTGGTACTCCAGCGAAAAGAACGATTGGATCAAACATTCGGGCTGGCCCATAACTCCCGAGGAATGGAAGAGGCTGAAAGCCTGGATTGTGCGTAGAAAATTTCCCGCCGCCAGCGCCACGCGCCCAAATTTCGCAGGCGAAGCAACAAAAGTATTTCGCGACGTGCTCCCGCTATATCAATTCACGGAATCAGCAAAGTGGAAGCCATGACCGCGACTTTTGTAGCGCCGCGCTTCAGCCCGACACATCAACCATCATCCCCGGCACTTGTCCAGTATGAATAGACTCCTAAAAACAATCCTGTGGACCGGGATCTCGCTAGCTGGTGCCGCCGCTCTAGCCGCGATCGCATTTGAGCGGCAGGAACCCCTAAATGCCGTCTGGTTCGTAGTAGCCGCTGTAGCCACCTACGTCGTCGCCTATCGCTTCTATTCCTCCTTCATCGCCGCAAAAGTTCTAGCCCTGGACGACACCCGCGCCACTCCCGCCGAGCGCCTCGAAGACGGCAAAGATTTCGTCCCCACAAACAAATGGGTCCTCATCGGCCATCATTTCGCCGCGATCGCCGGGCCCGGCCCGCTCGTCGGCCCAACGCTCGCGGCTCAATTCGGCTACCTCCCCGGCACTCTCTGGCTAATCCTCGGCGCGGTCCTCGGCGGCTGTGTACAGGATTTCACCACTCTTTTCTTTTCCATGCGCCGCAATGGAAAGTCTCTAGGTCAAATGGCACGCGAAGAAGTAGGGAAGCGCGGCGGAATGTTAGCTCTTCTAGCAGTCCTAGCCATCATGGTGATTCTGCTAGCCGCCGTAGCTCTGATCGTAGTGAAAGCGCTCAAGGATTCGCCGTGGGGCACTTTTACTCTCGCCATGACCATCCCCATCGCCGTGCTAGTGGGCATCTATCTCCGCTTTCTACGGCCCGGCCGCATCCTCGAAGCCTCGCTGATCGGCGTAGCCCTGGTGCTCGTGGCAGTCGTAGCAGGGCAATGGGTCAACGCCTCCCCCTCATGGTCGCAAGCGTTCACTCTCTCAGGCCCAACTCTCGCAATCGCCATCATCATCTACGGCTTCGCAGCCTCAGCTCTACCCGTCTGGCTGCTCCTCGCGCCTCGCGATTATCTGAGCGCCTTTATCAAGGTCGGCGCCATCGTCGCTCTCGCCGGCGGCATCCTCTTCGTCCGCCCGACGCTGCAGATGCCCGCTCTAACGCGCTTCATCGATGGCTCAGGCCCAGTCTTCGCCGGAAAAATCTTCCCGTTCTGCTTCATCACCATCGCGTGCGGCGCCGTCAGCGGTTTTCACGCTCTGATTTCCTCCGGCACCACTCCCAAGATGATCCTGCACGAATCCCACGCGCGCATGATCGGCTACGGCGCCATGCTGATGGAATCATTCGTCGGCGTGATGGCCATGATCGCCGCCTGCGTGCTCTCGCCCGGCGTCTATTTCGCCATCAACGCTCCGGCCGGAATCGTCGGAAAGACGCCCGAGGCGGCCGCCGCAGTAATTCACTCATGGGGCTTTCCGCTCGATCCTCACGCCATCATCACACTCGCGCATCGCGTCGGCGAGCGCACACTGCTCGACCGCACCGGCGGCGCTCCGTCGCTAGCCGTCGGAATGGCCCAAATCTTCAGCGGCACCATAGGCGGAGATCGCCTCCTCGGCATCTGGTATCACTTCGCAATCATGTTCGAAGCTCTCTTCATTCTTACTGTGCTCGATGCCGGCACTCGCGTGGGCCGCTTCATGGTTCAGGAACTCGGCGGCCACATCTGGAAACCCCTAGGCCAGCGAGGATGGATTCCCGGGATTTTGATTTCCAGCGCACTCATCTGCGGCGCTTGGGGATATTTCCTGTGGCAAGGCGTTCAGGACCCGCTGGGCGGAATCAACTCCGTCTGGCCGCTATTCGGAATCGCCAATCAATTGCTCGCAGCGGTCGCGCTAGTGGTCGGCACAACCATCCTGCTCAAAATGGGCAAGCTGAAATGGATCTGGGTGACGCTCGCGCCGATGGCCATGCTCGTCGCCGTCACCATGACCGCCAGCTACCAGAAAATCTTCGACGCGAGTCCGCGACTCGGATTTCTCGCACAAGCAAATTTGCTCGCCTCCCAAATTGCCACCGGCGCAATTCCGCCCGATCGCATCGCAGCAACGCAACGACTCATTTTCAACAATCGCCTGGACGCCGCAGTCACAGGAGTGCTGGCGCTAATGGTCTGCGCGCTATTGTTCGAGGCTCTGACCGTCTGGGCCGGGATTCTATTTGCAGGCAAACAGGCCGCGCTGAACGAAGCTCCATACGTACCGACGCGCTGGGCCGAGGGGGACTAATGCCGCAAGGAATGGAACGAGCGAGCCGCGCATTGCGAAAAGCCTGGCACTGGCTCCGCGAAGTAACCGGCGACGCAGCCTACGAGAATTATTTGCGCCACTGCGCCGCAAACGAAAGCCGCGCAAACTCGTCAGCCCTCAAAAAAATGACCCGCACAGAATTCTATTCCGACTCACTCCGCAGAAAATATTCAACAATCAATCGCTGCTGTTAGTTGGCTCCCGTAGCGCCGGCTGCCAGCCGGCGTTTTTGTCACAATCAACCAGCCCTGCGCCCACGTGCAGCAACGCGACACTTCCGTCCGATTGACTTGCCATTCCCCCCTGCCTAATATGGCTCCGAAATTCACCTCAATTCTCCGGAGGCCCAGCATGAATCCCAAGCGCAGCAATCTGCCCGTCGTAGTGGCCGTCACGCTATGCCTCTGCATCGCCGCTCTCTATATGGTGAAGCGCGACAGCCAACAGATCGCCGCGACAGTAGCCGCCTCCAGCCGCTCCGGAGCAAACGACGCGCGCCTCGCAGGCGCCTATCGTTTCGAGCGCGGCAAATGGACCTACGTTCATCTGCAAGGCACTCCCGATCAAATCGGCTACCAACACGGCTATCTCCTGGCCCCCGAACTCGCGGATGCCTTCGCCTCCGTAAAGCTCGAAGACACCCACACCACCAAGCGCGACTGGTCCTTCTTCCGCAAAGCCGCGCACGACATGCTCTGGCCGCACATCGACGCCGAATATCAGCAAGAACTGAACGGAATCGTAGCCGGCGCGCAAGCCCACGGCGTGCAAATCGATATCGACGACCTCGTCGCCATCAACGCCTTCATGGAACTTCCGGGCTATTACACGCCGTGGTTCAACGAAAAAGAAAAAGTAGCCGACGCCCCGCACCTCCAAAGCCCCGGCAATTGCAGCGCTTTCGTCGCCACCGGAAGCTGGACCAAAGACGGCCAAATCGTAATGGCCCACAACAATTGGACGAGTTACCTGCAAGGCGAGCGCTGGCGCGTGATCTTCGATATCGCTCCCGAGCACGGCTACAGAATGATCATGGATGGCTATCCCGGCGTGATCGTCAGCGACGATGATTTCGGCGAAAACTCCGGCGGCCTGATGGTCACCGAGACCACCATCTCCGGATTTAAAGGCTGGGACCCCAATGGCAAGCCCGAATTCGTCCGCGCCCGCAAAGCCATGCAGTACGCGGACAACATCGACGACTACATGAAAATCATGCTCGACGGCAACAACGGCGGCTACGCCAACGATTGGCTCCTCGGCGATCGCAAGACAGGCGAGATCGCGCAATTCGAACTCGGCCTCAAAGCCCACCGCGTCTGGCGCACCAAAGACGGTGTCTACGTCAGCTCGAATTTCGTAAGCGATCCCGAAGTGCAGAAGAAGGACACAGTCTGGGACAACAACGACGCCGATGCCTCGCCGAACGCCCGCCACAAGCGCTGGAACGAATTGATGGAGCAATCAAAAGGTAAGATCGACGTCTCGCTCGCCGAAATTATGCTCTCCGATCATCACGACACTTTCACCGGCAAAGATGGCCCCAGCGGCCGCACTCTCTGCGGCCACATGGACGCCGATCCCTCCGGCTCCAAAGCCTGGGAGCTGGAGCCGTTCGACCCCATGGGCGCGGTCCAAGGAAAAGTCGCCGACAGCAAAATGGCCGCAAACATGACCCTAATCGCCCGCGCCGGCCACCCCTGCGGCGGCGATTTCAAAGCCGCAGTCTTCCTGAAAGCCCACCCAGAATATTCCTGGGAAGCCCCCTCGCTACGCGATATGGACGCCGGCCCGTGGACCGAATTCCACTCAGGCGAGACCAAGTAGCGCCGGCGTCCCCGCCGGCATCCTACGACCACGCCGGCCGACCAACGCCGCACTCAACCGCGGACTCAATCGTCCCGATAACGCCGTGCTCTGCCTCGTCGTTCGAAGCCTCAACGGAGCGAGAATCTTCGCCGAAACTACTCCGCACAAAAAAAAGAGCGGAGAGACTCGCGCCTCTCCGCCCGTACATCCCAACGAATCGTTAGCTGTTATCTACAACCAGATTGTTCGTCACCGAAAAGACATTCGGCACGCCATTCGCCCGAAGATAAGCAGCATCCTTATCGCCCTGGTTCGCCACTTTACCTTCCAGCGTCACGTTCCCATTCTTCACGATGATGTGAATCGAGGGTACCGGCTCGATCGAGTAGCGCCCAAGCGGCGCAAACCCAAATACCGCTCGATACGTCTGCCGGCGGATCTGATCATCCATCGGTGAAAGCGGCAGCACCTCGATGTTGTTCACCACCTTGGTCACGCCTTCGATGCGCTTCACGGTTTTTTCCGCGTCGGGCTTCAGCGCGGAATTGCGCACCTGGCCCTCCAAAGTCACGGTCGAACCGTCCACGCGATACTGCAAATTGTCGAACACGGACAAATAAGGCAGCATCACGAGTTCGTGCCGCACCTTTTCCTTCAACCAGCTCTCGTACTGCTTCGTATCGCTCGGCGCCAAAGTATGATTGCCATTATTAGACGGATTTATCGCAGCGCTGGCGTAAGGAACGGCGGTCAGACCAAGAACGACCGCCAGAACGCCAGTGCCAAACAACCGGCCCACGGTGTTCGTTCTCCTGTTCATTTTATTCTCCTAAACCTCTCGTTTTAGTTTGTGCAGCAATTTCGACTACAGCTACTTAGACGCTCGCGGGCACAAACGAGTTGCTAAAAATCGAAACGTTCGGAATTCCAGCAGATCCGCCAAATTGCGGGCCAAAACCGGAAGCAGATATTTCCCGAGTCGGGTAGCGCCGGCGTCCCGCCGGCATCTTACGGTCTCAATTTCGCTACTTGCAGCAGTCACGCGCGGACCACGCTGCTCCACCACACGCGATCTCTTGTTAGGCTGCGAACCGCGCGCAATCGCGACCCTTACCGACGCCAGTAATCGCAAGATGCCGGCAGGCACGCGGGCGCTACTTTACTTGCTTAGCGCCGCTCCAGCCTTCAGCGACCTCAGGTAATGCACTAGGTCCCAAATCTCCTTATCGTTTTGCACTTTCCCAAACGCCGGCATCCCCGAAAATCTCACCCCATTCTTCACAATCCAAAATAATTCCGCGTCCGACCATCCCTGCACCTCAGGCGAACCCAGATCCAATACGCGCGGATACATCCACTGTCCGGTCGAAGTCGGATGCCGCCCATCCTTCCCATGGCACGAATCGCAGTCCATGCCGTACAGCATGTCTCCATTCTCCTGGTCCGCTGCGGTCCCATTCGGCTCCGCCGGCACAGTCTTCCGCGCCGCTCGCGCGATGATCCACCGCTTCGACGCCGTCGCCATTCGCGTCTCGAACGGCCCAGGTTCCGGCAGTGCGCTCAAATTGATTTGCGTTGCAGCAATGAATGCCAGCGCAACGATCAGAAGCAAAAAAATGGCTACCTTGACCACACGCGTACGCATCGGCGAGAACACCTCCTCGTCTTAATAGATGCACTGGATTGTCTTTTTATTCGTCTTCCTCGACATGTTTCAGGGGAATCATCTTCAGCGAAATGCGAATATCTTTCGATCGTGCGTCCGCAATGATTTCGCGGCGCACTTCTCCCGGCAGCGATTCCGGCGGATAAACGCCTGCATCTCGCGGCATGTGCCGCACGAAAAGCGCCGCCAGATGCGCCGTAGCATAAGAAATCGGCGTCGAATGTATCCCGCGCCGCAAAATCTGGAACAAGCTCAAAAATCCCGCGTCCCATCGAATCATCATCGGCTGCCCGGCCTTCACCCCGCGCACCAGCACCGCCGCAGCAAACCGCGCATTCTCCAGAATTTTCTTCCGGAACAATTTCGCCACAGCCTTCGGCGAAAGCGTCTTCGGAAACCGCTTCAGCACCAGCCCGCGCGATTTCGTCAGCTTGCCTTGCCGGTACCAACGCCGCAGCCGGTCGAAATCATTCCCCCCGATCTTCACATCGAATTCTTTCATCGAGACGAAGTATGGCAGCGTGGCCACTTCATCCTGCGCCGCCAGATAAACCGTAGCCTCGCCGATCGGCGACGGAAACCGGAATTTCTCCGGATCGCCGAATCGCTTGCCCTTGTGAAATCGCGAGTGCCGGTAATAAATCGGCTTCGACACCGCCTCATCAAACGCCACTTCCGGCGACCACGTCGAAACCGGGCTAGCGCTCTCCGTGCTTTCGTACAGCCGGATGTGTACGGCCTCGGTCGTGTCCAGCAATTCCGCCCCGCGCTTCACCAGCAAATTCGTCAGCCCCGGCGCCACTCCCGCATTGATCACCGCGATCCGGTTCTTGGCCACGAATCGCTTGTGATAGCGAAGCTGCTCGGCCTTAAAGTGATTACGCGTCAAACGCGAATTCAGATCTAAATAATGCGCCCGCAGACGCAGCGCCGCCCGCAAAATAATCTCATTGAAGACCGCAGGCGACGCATTCACCAGCAGGTGGCACCCGCGGCCCGCGCGAATGATGGACCAGATATTCCGCGCGTTTACTTCGAAGACTTCAATCTCGCTTTTCTTGCCCAGAAATCGCCGCGCCCGCTCCACGTCGCGGTCGCCGCACCACACCGTATGCCCCTGTCGCACCAGCAATTTAGCCAGCAGTGAGCCGGTGCCCCCCACCCCCAGCACAAATATGCGCATCGGCCCAAAACTCTATCACTACTCCGGCGGGTTCCCAACCGGCAATCCCACCGCCGCAAAATCCGTCTCCGAATGTATCCAACCTAAATCCCCGTGAAACCTCACGTGCAGCCACATATCCTCAAATTGGCAGGACACGCGCTCCCCGCTCTCCTTCCACTTCACCACCGCCCGCGCATCCACAATCTCAAACTTCGTCCCGCTCTCGATCGGAACTTGAGACGCGTGGAAGCGGTCCTCCACCGGCGCCTCGTAAAGCGTCACCACCGATCCCGGCGCGCGCGACGGCTGCGCTACCGCCGTAATCCGCATGTTGCAACCCGTCTTCTCCAGGCTGCCTTTGTCGTTCTTAAAGCACTGCTCGCCTTCGCCCCATTGTCCGTGCTCCCAATCCATGCGCACCGGCACATAAACATAAAAATTCCCAGTCCACGCACGAAATTCCAGCGGCTCCGCCTTCGACACCAGCGGCATCACGTTCACTCCGCCTTCCACCATCACGCCCGCCACCACGCCGCCGACGGCCAGGTTTTCATTTCCGCCCGGCGGCAGCGGCACTCCCAAAGGCGTCAGCTTGCCGTTCACGGGCGCAAACACCTGCCAAGATTCGCCCTCGCCCGCCGCTGCAGGCTCTTCGAGATAACGAATCACCAGCAACGCCCCGCCCGCCCCCTCAAAAGCGGAAGCCGATGCCGACAAAATTCGCGCAAAACGCCCGTCCTGCACATCCGCATTAAAGCTCTTCGCGTAAACGCCGGCGCGATGCGCGTCGCGGATTTCCAGCCCCACAAGCGTGGTCGCGAACTTCGCATCGCTAGCTCCGGAAATGCTCCTCACTCGCGCCACCACCGTATATCTCTGCCCCCCAATCGTAAATCCGCCCAGAACCTCCGAAGCTTCAGAAGTCCGCTGCGTCGCCGGAACAGTCGGTTGCGCAGTCGGCGCACTCTTCGGCGCCTGCCCCCCAGCAGTCTGCGCCAATAATGCCACGACTCCCAGAATCGTCGCGCTCGCGTAATGTAACTTCGATAGGAAGCCCAAGGTTTTCATATTTCCTTAGATTCGATTCCGCTGGCTCAGGACTGCTCCGTACATCCTAACCTTATCAGGAATAGATGTCCGACGAGGAGTAACGCTTTCGAGTGCGATTCTTACGTAGGACCCGGCTTCAGCCCGGCCGCTTTTTGCCCGTCCTACGCATCCTCCACCAAGTTTGCCCCGCAGCCCAGCCCGATATAGAATGGCCTTGCTCCGACCTCCCGTCGCTACCGGGGAGACAACCCACGCGACAGGAGGCGAATCCCGCATCGCGGGATGACGGTTCGGGCGGAAACGCCTCGGCCACCCGTGTTTGGAAAGGAGATCTGACGGCATCGCCACAGCGGTGGTGTCGTCTCTCGCCCGATTCCAAACCAGGTTTCGGGCGTTTCAATTTTCCGAAGGTCTATGTAGCGCCGGGCTTTCAGCCCGGCATCCGCGTGCCACGTTGCCGAAGACAGAACCATCGCGAGCCTGAGAATCTAAATTGAGCGCACTCAACCAACCCCAAAGCGAGTCCATCCCCATCTCGCACGAATCCAATCACCAGATGCCCCTCACCGATAAATTCGGCCGCCCCATCACCGACCTGCGCATCTCGGTCACCGATCGCTGCAATTTCCGCTGCGTCTATTGCCGCTCCGCCGACCCCGAGAATCACATGGCCGGCCACGAACTCCTCCGCTGGGACGAGCTCGAGCGCCTCGCCCGCATCCTGATCGCCCAAGGCATCCGCAAAGTCCGCGTAACGGGTGGCGAGCCGCTAGTCCGCGAAGGCGTAGAAGATTTCATCGCCGCGCTAAAAAAGATGGGCGTAGCCGATCTTTCCATCACCACCAACGGCCATCTCCTCCCCGATCGTCTCGAAAAGCTCCTGGCCGCAGGCCTGAATCGCATCAACATCAGCCTCGATTCCCTCGACCAAACCAAATTCGAAGAAATCACCCGCACCAAATCCTTCAGCAAAGTAATGGCAGGCATAGACGCCGCCCAGTCCTCGCGTCTAAAACCGGTGAAAGTGAACGCCGTCCTGGTCCGTGGCATCAACGACAACGAAGTAGAATCCTTCGCCGAATTCGCCCGCGACCGCGATCTAATCATGCGCTTCATCGAATACATGCCGCTCGACGCCGACCGCCACTGGACGCGCGATCTCGTAGTCACCGCCGCGGAAATCAAGCGCCGGATCGAAGCCCGCTGGCCGCTCTTCCCCATCGCCCACGAACGCAGCGAAACCGCCCGCAAATATCGCTTCGCCGATGGCCGCGGCGAAATCGGCCTAGTCGCTCCCGTTTCGCAACCATTCTGCGGCCACTGCTCGCGCATCCGCATCACTGCCGACGGCAAACTTCGCACCTGCCTTTTCAGCAAGGAAGATCACGATCTGAAATCCATGCTCCGCAACGGCCACACCGACGAGCAAATCGCCGAAGACATCCGCGACGCCGTCTACGAAAAAGAAAAAGGCCATCGCATCAACGAGCCAGATTTCCATCCACCCTCAAGAACCATGGTATTCATAGGCGGCTAAAAAAGAGAACGCATGAGCGAAGAAAACGAAGAACAACAAAAACTATTCACCCTCGGCGAAGCCGAGCGCACTCGCGCCGAACTCGAGCCCGTCCTCATCGAAGCCATGGAAATCCGCAAAAAAATGGCCGACCTCGAATCCGAAATCCTGGCGCTTACCGAACGCATCGTCCGCCAGGGCGGGGTAATCATCCCCTACGAACGCGCCGCCAACACTCGCCTCGAACGCGATCGCGTAGCCGCCAATCTCCAAGCCTCTCTCGATCGCATTCACTCCACCGGCTGCGTGGTAAAAGATCTCGACGTCGGCCTGCTCGATTTTCCCGCCCGCATCCACGGCGAGCCTGTTTATCTCTGCTGGCGGCTAGGCGAAGATCGCATCCGCTTCTATCATCGCCAGGATGAAGGCTTCTCCGGACGCAAGCCCATCGATCCGCGCGACTCCGGCTACAAAAATCCCATCCAGTGAGCGACAAATTGCATGAATCCGCCGGCAACAGCCTGAAGGATTCCGTCAGCCCCTATCTCCGCTCCGCCGCGCACCAACCGGTCGCCTGGCACGAATGGGGCGACGCCGCTTTCGCCCGCGCCCGCGCTGAAGGCAAACCGATCCTCCTCGATGTAGGCGCCGTCTGGTGCCACTGGTGTCACGTTATCGATCGCGAGAGCTACGAAAATCCCGAGCTAGCCGCCATCATCAACGAGCATTACGTCCCCGTAAAAGTAGATCGCGACGAGCGCCCCGATGTTGATTCACGCTATCAAGCCGCAGTAAGCGCGATGACGGGTCAGGGCGGATGGCCGCTAACCGCCTTTCTGACTCCCGAAGGCAAGCCTTTCTTCGGCGGCACTTATTTCCCGCCCGACGACGCCATGGGCCGCCCAGGCTTTCGCCGCATCCTCCTAGGCGTAGCCGAAGCCTTCCGCACCCGCCGCGACGAAGTAGACAAAACCGCCAAAGCCATCGAAGACGCCGTTTCCCAAGCCGAAGCCTTCAAAGGCGCCCGCGCCGATTTCGATCCCAGCGCCGTCGACGAAATGGTCGGCGCAATAGTACGCATGTTCGATCTGCGCAACGGCGGCTTCGGCCAATCCCCAAAATTTCCCCACGCGGCCGCGATCGATCTGCTTCTCGAGCGCTATCAATCCACCAAAGAACCCGCGTTACTAACGGTAGTAGAAAAAACGCTCGAGAAGATGGCCCAAGGCGGCGTCTACGATCAATTAGCCGGCGGCTTCCATCGCTATTCGGTAGACGAGCGCTGGCTGGTCCCGCACTTCGAGAAAATGTCCTACGACAATTCCGAACTCCTGAAAAATTATCTCCACGGCTATCAAGTAACCGACCGCCCGCTCTTCCGCGAAACCGCCGAAGGCATAATCACGTGGGTCAACGAAGTCCTCTCCGATCAAAAACAAGGCGGCTTCTACGCCAGCCAGGACGCCGATCAAACCCTCGACGACGACGGCGACTATTTCACCTGGACGCAAGAAGAACTCCGCACCGCGCTAACCCCAGGAGAATCCCGCGCGATGGAGCTTTACTACGACGTAGAAGCCCACGGAGAAATGCATCACAACCCAGCCAAAAATGTTCTCTGGGTAGCCCGCACAATCGAAGATGTAGCCCGCGAACTAAAGCTCAGCGAATCAGACGCTCGCCTAATGATCGCTCGCGCCAAAGGCAAACTCCTCGAAGCCCGCCGCCAGCGCCAAACTCCAGCCATCGACGCCACCAGCTACGTAAGCTGGAACGCCATGTTCGCCTCCGCCTATCTGGAAGCCGCACGCGTGTTAGATCGACAGGACTGCAAAGATTTTGCGCTGAAGACCATCGATCGAATCCTGAAAAAAGCCTGGGACGAAAAGCGCGGTTTCCTGCATCGCGTGGGCGGCCCGCCACTCGAAGGCACGCTAGACGATCAAATCTTTATGGGTCTAGCATTACTCGACGCCTACGAAAGCACGCTCGCAATCCGCTATTTCGAATCCGCCGAGCGCACTCTAAAACTAACAATCGAAAAATTCGCCGACGCCGAAGCCGGCGGCTTCTTCGATCGCTCCCGCGACGCCGCAGCAATGGGCGGCCTCGATCTAGCCCGCAAACCGTTCCAGGATTCTCCCACCCCAGGCACAAATTCCATGGCCGCAATCCTCTGCGACCGCATGTACGCCCTAACAAACAATCGCCTCTATCACGACTGGGCCGAAAAAACCCTAGAAGCCTTCGCAAAAATCGCCCCGCAATTCGGCCTATTCGCCGCGAGTTACGCCCTGGCAGCCCTGCTCCACGATCGCCACGTCCTACAAGTAGTAGTGACCGGCCCGCAAAACGATCCAGCAGCCAGCGCGCTAGAAAAAACCGCCAATAACATCTACCGCTATGCCAAATCCGTCCTACGCGTAACTCCCGAAAGCGCAAAAAACGCCTCGTTACCTACAGCCCTAAACGAAACCATCCCCAATCTTCCCGCCAACCAATCCCAAGCCCTAGTCTGCGTCGAAACCACCTGCCGCCCCCCAATCAAACAACCCGCCGAACTAGCCTCCGCCCTAACCGATTCCCGCGAAGCCTCCCGCGCCACAACCACGACGTAATGCAACTCGCCTCCCAAATGTATTTCGCGTCTTCAATGTAGCTCGCCTCTTCAGAGGCGAGGCCTTTCGCTTTCAGGTTGTGGTCGTTCCGGCCTCTCGCTTTCCGCTTATCGCTCTTAAATCTGAAATTTCAAATTTGAAATAGCTCTATTGACTTCCTCCACGACAAATGACTTTTCGTCCCTGTAGGGGCGGGGCTTGCTCCGCCCGCGGGCGTAACCCCTGCGAAAACGTCTGCCATTTGCCTCCGCGCAAATCGATCCCACGTTCTCGGTTTTCCATTGGCCTCGCAAATAAGCACGATGCCGACAGAGCCATTTCAAATCTGAAATTTCAAATTTGAAATTTCTTGCTCCAGCTTTTGCGTTCTTCCGATAGCCTTCCCGCAATCCGCAAATCCCACCCGCCCCCCGCATCAACAATTCAAAAAGGAATGTTACGATTCACCGCAGCGATCAGGAGCCCAAACACGCCAAAGCGCTCGCCTAGCAAACCAAAGCCGCCCTTTTCCCAGCGCCCAAAGCTCCTCCGCATCTCCGACGAGATGCGCGAATGGTCAGCCATGCTGAAACACGAGCTAAGCACCTGGCCGCGCGTAAGTTCCCGGCCCATGTTCGGCCTAGCCGGCTTCTATCGCGAAAAAGTAATCTTCGCGGCATTACCCCGCACCCGCGCCCTCACCTCTCCCAACTCCTTCATCTTCAAGTTCACTCCCATGCCCCCAGCGCTATCGCAGCGCGCAGAAAAAGACCCGCGCATAAATTCCGAGAAACAAGCCCCCGGCGCCAAATGGTTCTCATTCGAACTTCACTCAACGGATGACATAAGAGACGCACTCTGGTGGCTCAACCAAGCCTATGAAGCAGCAAAACAAGCGTGCGCGACAGGCCGCCGCAAAGTTAAAATGTAGCCAACCTCGTCAAATGTAGCGTGCCTCTGAAGTTTAAAAAATGTGTTGGCAACCCCTGTAAAGGATGCCGTGGCAACAAACACTTCAGAGGCGATCTACATTATTTGCTCATCGCTTCGACGAAGATGTCTTCGAACTTCTTCACGTCGGCTTGCAATTGGACTGAGGCTGGATGGAGTTGCGGCGGAGGCTTCAGATGGCCGGCCCATTTCTCGCGATCGGGCGCGCGCGGGCCGCTGTAGGGCAGGAGAAAGTCTGGAAGCTTGGCCGAGGGCTTCCACATCAGCATGATGCCGTATTGCGGGCCGTGCTCGATGTCCACGTCGACGTACATTTCTTCGGACTTGGTGATTACGGTGGGATCGATGATGTAGGCGACGAGCAGCTCGTCCCACATCATGGACCACGTGGTCAGGCCGGGCGGCGGAGGAGTTTGCAGATAGATTTGATTCACGTGCTGGGCGAGCGGGCCGCCGGCATCCACCACTCGGCGCATCAGCCGCTCGCTCGACCAGACTTGCGCGCCCAACTCGCCGGGGCTGATTACGATTTCATTCCACGGCTCGCGCATCACGATGGCCGCGGCTTCCGGGTCCCACCACCAATTGAATGACGGGATTCCGGTGCTGCTGCCGCCCATGATGTAAATGGCTTTGGTGAGCGGCACGATGCCGGGATCCATGCGCACGGCCAGTGCGATGTTGGTGAGCGGGCCGCCGCAATAAAGGATGACTTGGCCGGGATTGGCGCGGATGGTGTCGATGATGAAATCGGCGGCCCGGCCCGGACGCGGTTTTAGTTTCGGCATGCCGCCGGGAGGCGCCCAGGTTTCGCTGGGCTTGGGCGCGTCGGGATTGAAGGAGCCGTGCCAGCCGACAAAGGAGCCGTACATCGCTTCGCGGAGTTCTTGCTCGCGCTGGGTGTTGAGCAGCGGATTTTCGGCACCCTTGATTACCGGGACGTCGGGGCGGCCGGCTTGTTCGGTGGCCCAGACCGCGAAGACCGTGGCGGGCTCGACCCATTGATCGCCGCTGATGGTGGTGATGCCGAGCAGATCGATCTGCGGCGCGCGCAGCAGCATCAGCAGCGAGAGGAGATTGGTGCCGCCGGGGCCGGCGCTGTCTTGATCGGCGATGACTTTGATTTTTTGCTGCTGGGCGCTGGCCGGCACGCAGACGAAGATGGAGATAGCGATGGCGGTGAGGAGCGCTAGTCGTTTCATGTTGAGTGGCACCTTTCTGGAGTCGCAGTTGTGACGAATGGCGCGAATCATCTTCGCTTTTTTGCGAGAAGTGTCAATGCCGCAAAAGCTGCGGTTTTTTGATCTGCGGTCCACGGTGGGCCGAGGGCGCGGCCGGAATCGGCAATTTGGCGCTGCACTTTAGTTGCTGCTTTGCCGAATGTTTGCTGCAGTTGCGCGTCGAGATCGCGTTCGCGAATGCCGGTTACTGGGAGAGCGAGGCTCTCGCAGGCCTTGGCGAACACTTCGCGGAAGAACTGTCCTTCGGCGGTATGAAGCAGCGGGTGCGCGACGAGGATTTTTTCGAGAGGAGGCAGAGTCCGGCCTGACGCCAGCAGAACGGCAGCGCCTGCCACGCGAAATTGGCGAGCGCTGAGTTCGGCCAATAGATCGCGGAGGGCTTGCGTGGCCAGGCTTTTTGAGGCTGCGAAACATTTGGCGATGAACTTCGGCGCTTCGGGAAGTTCGAGATTCGCGGCGAAGTGATAGGGCTGCTTCGCGCCCGGCGCTGCTTCGGTGATGACTTCGATGCGGCGGCGTTCAATCACCTCGATCTTGCCGGCGGAGTTGGTGACAGCGACGAGCGCGCCCCATCCGGAATGCATTCGAACGCCAATGGCCGCGGGCTTCATGTTAGAAGTTAGTGTGCGAATGGCTTGCGGGGAGATTATAAGGTCATTCGGTGAACGTCTGGCGCGGTGATTTGGATTTCGCCGCGCTGCTGTGGAGGCGGCGAATGGCGGATTGGTTGCGGAGAGCGAATGTGCGCATCGTGCGCGAACTTTTTGTTTTCGGGCTCGTGCTGGTGAGTGCGTTGATTCTCGGCGCGCCGTTGGAATCCGCGAACGGCAAACTGATGCGCGTTGCGCGCGGGAATCTTTGCGTCACGGAAGGAGCGATTGAGGAATTAGCTGGCGGGCGGATATCGGTGAAAGTTCCGAAGATGAGGGCGTATGTAAACGAGGCTACTCCGCAGATTGTCGAAGCGGACTTCACGTATCTCGGCTCGACCGGAAACGAGGCGCGGCTCGGTTCCGGTGAATTGCGGCGGCAGTTTGGGTTGAAGCTGCGGGCACAGGATGCTTGCAATCTCGTTTACGCGATGTGGAGGATCGAGCCGGAATCGAAGATTGTGGTTTCGGTGAAGAGCAATCCGGGCCAACACAGCAGCTCGCAATGCGGCAATCGCGGATACCGCAACATCAAGCCGCGGCGCAGTTCAGCCGTTCCCTCGCTGCGTTCCGGGGCCGCGCACGTTCTTCGCGCGGAGATGAACGGAGCGGAGATGAAAGTATTCGCGGATGGCACGCTGGTTTGGGAAGAATCGGTGGGGCCGGGCGCGCTTGGCTTCGATGGGCCGGTCGGAATTCGTTCTGATTACGCGCGGTTAGAGCTCGAACTACGCGCCGGCGAGCCTGCGAAGGCCCAAGCCGGGCGCGCGCCCGGCTGCCGGACGGGCCCAGACGAATCCGAATAAGGTGGGCGATTAGTGACGGCAATTCAATTTTCAAATTGCCGGAAGTTACGACTGGAGAGCGCATGAATTACGGACGGATCGTCCTGGCAGCCGTCGCCGCTTTTTTTGTGTTCTTTATCTGCGGATTCCTCGTGCATGGACTGCTGATCGCGAAGGACTACACGCCTTATCCAGAAGGTGTGTACCGCGCGGGTGAGGCAGCTCGAAGCCACATGCCGATCGGGCTCGCCGGAATCTTCGCGGCGATTCTGGTGTTCGCTGCGATCTACGCACTGGGCTATGAAGCCACGCACGGATTATGGAATGGGGCGCGCCTGGGCTTGCTGTTTGGCATTTTCATGGCGGGCGCATTCGCGGCAGTGAATTACGCCACGGTGAATATCAGCGGAAAGCTCGCGCTGGAAATAGCCATCAGCGAGCCGATTGAGTGGACGCTGGTGGGCATCATGGTCGGGCTGATCTACAAGCCTGCCGTCACTGCGGCGCGCCGCGATTGAAAGTCGGAGGACGGATGAAGGCTGCGGTTTTGCACGCACTCGGCCGGGCGCCGCGATATGAGGAGTTTGCGGAGCCGTCGGCAGGCAAGGATGACGTGGTTGTGCGCGTGCGGGCTGCTTCGCTGAAGCCTGTTGACCGGCAGATTGCGAGCGGGGCGCATTATGCGAGTCCCCGGGAATTTCCGGTGATTTGCGGAATGGATGGAGTAGGCGAACTCGACGACGGCAAGCGAGTATTTTTCGGCGGGCCGCGGCGGCCTTACGGAGCGATGGCGGAGAAGACCGTGGTGCCGCGGCCGTTCTGCTTTGCCCTGCCGGTTGGAATTGACGATGAGACTGCGGCGGCGCTGCCGAATCCGGGAGTTTCAGCGTGGCTGACATTGACGCACCGCTCGAAGATGGCGGCGGGCGAGACGGTGCTCATTTTGGGAGCGACTGGCGTTACCGGACAGCTTGCGGTGCAAATCGCGAAGCTGCTTGGGGCCAAGCGCGTGATCGCTGCGGGGCGCGACGAGCGCAGGCTCCGGCGGCTCCGCGAATTGGGCGCGGACTCGACCATTCAGCTCGATCAGCCCGTAGACGCCCTCAAGGATGCGTTTGCTCGCGAGGCGGGCGCGGATGGATTTGACGCGATTATCGATTACGTTTGGGGCGCGCCTACGGAGGCGCTGCTTGCGGCGATGACTCGGCCCGAATTTGCGGCGGTGACGAAAGAGACGCGACTCGTGCAAGTGGGCGAGAGCGCTGGAGCGACGATCACGTTACCGGCCGCGGTGCTGCGCAGCACGGCGCTGACGATTCTGGGAACCGCCGGAATTCCTTCGCGCGAGATTCTGGCGGAGGCGATGGAGCAAGTTCTAGGTCGCGGAGCGCGCGGGGAATTGCGCATCGAGACCGAGCGTGTCGCGCTCGCGGATATTGAAGCCGCGTGGCAGCGGAAGGAAGAACCGGGCCGCAGAGTCGTGGTAATTCCGTGAGCTAGTCGAGTCGCTGCAAAATAGTTTTACTTGGATTTTTGCTCGTCAGCGGTCTGCTCCTGCATGTCTTCGACTTTGTGCCAACTGGAATTGGGGTTGTATTCGTTCACGGCTTTGGCGGCTGTGCTGGTTTTCGCGCCGAGGTCCTTTTGGTAGACCACGCCATCTGCGCCGACGATAAACGTCATTACGCCCGAGGATCTGTACTCCGCGGGATAGGCTATGAACGCGAATCCTTCGGTCATTTTGCCGTTTGCGATGTAATTTTTCGCGCCGCCCGGGGCATTTTTCCCCTGACGAGTTAGGATGTGGTAGAAGTAGCCGCGATAGGGCGTCGGAGCGCCATTTTCACCCTTGATGTAGCCTTCAGCGACCGCGCCCGCTACCAGCGGCCCGATGGGGCTTTGCGGTTCGCTTCCGGTAGCTTTCCAGTACAGGCCGTTGTGCTGGCCTTCATCGCTGAAGATTTGCTGAGCGTACTCGTTGTGCTGCGTGGAGTAGTATTCTTTTTGCGCCGCGGCCAGCTCCTGGCAAACGCGGATGGTGGATAGTTCATTGCGGCCAACGCGCCGGTACAAGATTTCCTTTTTGCCCGCGTCCGTGTCGAAATACCACGCATTGCCTTTGTGCATGAGCGGAATAGGCGTGGGCCAATTTTCCGCGCCGATATACAACATCGTAGCTCCATCCGGTTCCTTCACCAGACGATGCATTTCCTGATATTTCTGAGCGAAATTAGCGCGGTTCTGAGCGTCCTCGGTTTCATCGCCCGAGGAGACGATTTCCTTTCCGTCCGGTCCGAGGATTTCGAGCATGGCTTTTTCGTCGTTACTTTGCGCTGCCGCGACGAGGGCTTTAGCGGCTTCTTCAGGGGATGAAAATGTTTTTTGGCCCTGCTGCTGCGCCAGGGATCGAGCGGGAATGAAGCCCGTCAGAAGAATAATCAACGCAGCACATTTGGAAAGATTGGCCCAAGGAAATTTGCTGGAGTTCCACTTCGTTCGCCGCATATGGATTCTCTCCATTTCTAAATTTCTCGACCTGCCGGGAACAAAACGAGCCTTCGATTAGTGACGGCCGCCACCGCCGTGATATCCGCCACCGCCGCGGGAGCCGCCACCCATGCTGGCGCTTCCGCGTGAGGAGAATCCTCTTGTCTGCCCGCCGTGCTCGATGTGGCTAAAGGCGCCTGAGCGTGTGCCAGTCTGACCGCGAGGTTCTGCATATCCTCGAGCAGCCGGCTTGCTTCCGCCGAACGGTCTGGGCGCTGCTCCGGGACGGTTGAAATCGCCCGCGCGCGCGCCGCCGGCAGCAGGTCTTCCTTCGCCGGGCCGGCCGGCAAATCCGCCGCGCGCGGCGCCGCCACGGTAGAAGTTGTTGCGGTTGTAAAAGACGGTGCTCCGAGAGTAGTACCTGTTGTGGTTAAAAACTGCGTAGTGATTATGCCAATCGAATCCCCAATGACCCCAGCCCCATCCGAAACCGCCGAAGAATCCGATGCCGAAGCCGACTCCGAAGGAGAGGAACGGACCGTCGTACCAGATTCCGGGATACGCATACCAGCCCGGCCACGGGGCCACGGGATATCCGTAGATCAGCCACGGATCGTATGCGGGGACGTACACGACATCAGGGCTTGCCGGCTGAATGGTGATGGTCGAGTCATCCGCGGTTACGGTTTGCTGCGGCGTGGATTTGAGATTGCCGGCGTCTTGCGCTTTCTGGCGCATTACTTGTACGGCGTCCATCACATCCTGTTCCTGATTGTAGTAGGCGTCGCCGAGAGATGAAGTCCAGGATAGGTTCTTGTCCATATTTCCGAGGACGGATGGAAAAGCGGCGAGCGCCTTGACGCTTGGATCCCAATTTTGTTGGTCCACCTCTTGAGCCAGAGCGTCGCCCTTTAAGTCCGGATGCGATTGCAGGAATCGGTCGGCTTCGACAACTTGCTCGGGAAAAGTGGACGCGGCGAGAACTTGCGCGACGAGCGAATCGGGATAAAGGGCGATGGGAGCGACCAACTGTTGCAACTGTTCGGGAGTCTGTTGCGCGTAAGCCGGCGCGGTTGCCCCTGGCGCCTGATCGGTGGGCGGCGGCGGAGCTTGATCCGGCGCTTGCGGGTCTTGATAGGCGGACAGGCTCTGAGGCCACGTTGCGAACAGGAGAGCCAAGGACATCAGGGAGACCAAGATCTGTTTGGCCAATCGAGGCCCTGAGATTCGCGCGGCCCATGCTGAAATTTTCATGTTCTTGAACCTCCTCACCGACTTCATCGAGTGCGGCCTCCGGTTTGTAAGATGAGCGCGAGAGGATTTTTGTTTCATTTTTCGTGCAGGGGCGCCCCCCGCGAGCGGCGATGCTTAGCCGCTTCCCACGCGGCCTCGCGCCGCCTTCACCGGCCTAAAATATGGCTTGAAAAAAGCACGTTTTTGTCTCGATTAGACTGGGGTGCCGTCCTTTGTTTTGTAAACGTTACGGTGAATTCTAATAATTTCGTGTCTCGATTAGAAATGCGCCCCGGGCCGAGCCGTTCGATCCCCCGTAGCGCCACCGTCCCTGGTGGCTCCTTTCGTCGGCGACGATCTTCGATGCGGCACGCGTTGGCCGAGCGGATTTGTTCGCCGCGTTCGAATCGCGTTCTGTAAAACATGTGTTTTTTCCCGATTAGAAAGGACCTCATTAACTAGCCGGGCTGAATCATCAGCCCGGGCCCGCGTTTGTTTTGTAGGAATTGCGAGGCTTTCTAATCGTGGGCTTCCCGATTAGAAAGCTCGCGGGAAGGATGGGTCGCGGCGGCCGGGTGACGGCCCCAGCGGCTGAAGCCATACTGACCTTGCCGTGTCTTCGGCACCGCTGATGCCGTGCCCTGACAAGGCTCTCAGGCTTTCACGTGGCCTCTCATGTCTCGCTCCTACAGAAGCAATGCTGGCGCACGCGGCGTTTCTGCCGGGCACTTTAAACCTCCTGATTTCAAATTGTTTGGCGCGGATTGCGGCGGGCTCTGATGAGCCAGCCCTCGCGCCGGAACTTCAGCGATCTACGCGCCAATTTTCGATTCTATTCACGCCCATGTCAATAGTCCGAAAAATTCAATTTTGAGTGTGGAGGCGCGCTGGGGGATGAAAGGTGGGCGCCGGGGGCGTTGGCTTTATTGGCGGCTCAACCGTTAGACCATCAGGCCGACATCCGTTACTCGAAACTAAGTCAGTCAGAGCGGAGGGCAGCCAGCGGGCTTACCTGCGTGGCTCTGCGAGCTGGAAGTAGGCAAGCTGCCACGCCAACTACCAGAATAACGACTACGACGGCGGAATAGGTCCACGGGTCTGTAGCCGAGACGCCCCAAATTTGGCTGGCGATGATTCGCGAGACACTTACGCCCAGGACGACTCCAGCCAACGTGCCTCCGGTTATCAGCACCAGGCCTTTTTTGAGCACCAAGCGCAGAACGTCGTTCCGCTGAGCGCCGAGGGCCATGCGGATCCCAATCTCACGCGTTTGGAGCGACACGGTGTACGCCATCATGCTGAAGATGCCGATGACCGCGAGTAGCAATCCGGTGCCCGCAAACGTTCCGAGAGTGGTTAGGATGAACTGCGGTTCCGCGAAGTACGCGTGTTTGAGGAAGCTCTGAACTGAGCCGATTTCCAACACGGCAACGCCAGCATCCAGCGCCGATATCTCTCGCCCCAGGCTCGCCAAGACGCGCTCGGAGTTACCATCTGTCCTAATCAGGATCAGGCGATGACCCACGCCAGTGAGTGCATGAGGAAAGTATGCTTCAGGCCTCGGAGGATCCTGTAGGCCTTGGTTTTTGGCGTCTGCGATGATCCCGATAATCTCAAAGTAAGCATCGCGCGGCCAATCGGAGTACATCTCAAACGAGCTGAATTTGATTCCTTTGCCGATCGCATCTTCGTTTTGAAAGTAAGCGCGGGCGAGCGTCTCATTGATAACCGTCACATGCCGCGCGGAATCTACATCGCTCTGCGAAAGCAGCCTGCCGCGCAGCAGGTGCCGGCCTAGCGTCTTAAAGTAATCCTCGCTGCACATCTCAAGCGTAGCGCCCCAGGGTTCGGAGTGCGTTTTTCCGGGCACGACCACCTCGGTCCAGCCCCAGGAATAGGGCGGCACCGAGCTGGCGACGGTCGCGGCGCTCACCCCCGGGATAGCTTTCACACGTTCGATTATTTTCCGGAAGAAGACTTGTTTTTGAACGGCGGTATCGTACTGCCCCTCGGGCAGTCCCAAATCCGCATACAAAACGTTGGCCGGATTAAATCCAATGTCAACGCGTTCGAGCGCGAGAAAAGTGCGCACCATCAACCCCGTGCCGATCAACAACACGATGGAGACGGCGACCTCGGCGATAACCAAGCAGGAGCGCAGTCTCCCATGCCGGAAGCTGCCACTTGCGCCCGTCCCGGCACCCGCAAGACCGGCACGCAAATCGCGCCGGACCGCGTGAATCGCGGGCGCGAGGCCGCAAATTACTGTGGTGAGAACCGCGACGCCTATGGCGAATAACAACGTTGCTGGGCGGAGGGCAATCGTTACTTCAGACGGGATTGATCCTTGTGGAATTACGGCGCTTGCGACTTTCAATCCCAAATAAGCAAATATGCAGCCGACCAAGCAGCTTGCCATGGCAAGTAGAAAGCTCTCGATCAGCAATTGCCTCACGAGTCTGCTACGAGTTGCGCCCAGCGCAGCCCGAATCGCGATTTCTTTCTCGCGGACACTTGCACGGGCGAGCAAGAGATTTGCAACGTTGCTGCAAGCGATCAAGAGCAACATCGCAACTGCGGCCATCAGAGCAACAATGGTAATTTTGAAGTCTCCTACAAAATAATCTAATAAGCTGCTCACCCGTATTTTGAACCGAGGCCGGAAATAAGTCGGGTAGCTCTTTTCGAGCTGCTGCGCAATTACTTCGAGATCCGCCCCCGCCTGTTGAGCGCTCACACCGGGCTTCAGGTGACCGACTGTCCACAACTCGTTGGCCGCTAGGCCGAATCCCGTAATAAACGTGTCTCGAGTCAGACTGAGCGGAATCCAAATTTCACACTCACCAAATCGGAACCGCGGTGGCATGACAGCGATCAGAGTTCTCGGGGTGCCATTGAGATTCAAAGTAGTCCCGAGGATTTTCGGATCGCTGTTGAACTGCGCGGCCCACAATCGGTGGCTCATGATGAAAACGGGGGGAGAGCCCGGATTTCCGTCGTCCGACGTAATCGGGCGCCCCAGGAACGGCTTGCTGCCCAGAACTTCAAATGAATCTGGCGTGACCCATCCGCCCCAAACCTGCTTGGTCACTCCGCCACCCGAATAGCGAACACCCAGGTACGCAAGCCCGATCATGTCCTGCAACGTATGATTCCATGCCTTGAAATCAAGGAAGACTGGGACAGGGAAACGCCGCAGGCTTATCTGATTGGGCAGCTGGATAGAAGGAGTGGCCAGCCTCTCGGCGCTTTTGTAGGGGAAAGGACTTA
>Ga0310037_10000242_pt1 | contig 39751 bp, 25 predicted proteins | sample Sb_taG_11_FD_200239 | JGI IMG/M metagenome (GOLD analysis project Ga0310037, IMG submission 200239) | Peat soil microbial communities from Weissenstadt, Germany - Sb_50d_3_AS metaG (v2) (version 2) | ecosystem: Environmental > Terrestrial > Soil > Wetlands > Peat | place: Germany: Weissenstadt... | reverse complement strand
GTGACATTGCGCAGACGGTGGTGTGCGCGCCGTTCGTGCTGGGTGTTGCGCCTGGAGCGATTGTGGCTGGGTTTGATGTGCATCGTCGGCAGATCACGGTTGATGCGCTGGACACGTTGACGGGGGAGCTGTGGCGCGGTCAGCTCGATTCGACGCCGGCGGCGGTCGAGCGGTGGGTCGCGCGGTTCCGGGGGCGAATCGTGCATGTCGCGGTCGAGGCGTGCACGGGCTGGCTGTTCGTGTGTCGAGCGCTCGAGCGGGCGGGGGCGGTCGCGCATCTCGCCGAGCCGGTCGAAACCAGCGCGCTGCGGGGCCGCAAGCGCCGCGCCAAGACCGACCGGGCGGACGCGAAGTGGCTGCGCCAGTTGCTGTGCGAGGGGCGGCTGCCGGAGTCGTGGTGCCCGCCCGAGCACGTGCGCCAGTGGCGCTCGCGCGCCCGGCTGCGCAACGCGCTGTTGGCCGAGCGCACGAGCTGGATCCAGCGGATCCGCGCCACCCTGTATCACCACGGGGTCGCTGGCGCGCCCGATGATCTGCGGACACTTCAGGGCCGTCAGTTCCTCTCCGGACTCGAGCTGCCGCTCGACGCGAGTGAGCGAATCCGGGTCGCGCTGGAGATCATTGACCTGCTGGAGATCCAGCTCGCGGGAATCGAGCGTGACCTACGCGCGCTCGCACGCCACCAGACCGGATGCCGGGCGCTGATGAGCCAGTACGGGATGGGCGAGCTCTCCTCGTTGGTCACACTGGTCGAGCTCGGCGACGTCACCCGCTTGCACGCCTCCCGCCAGGCCGTGCGGATGGCCGGCCTGGATATCGGCGTTCACCGCTCCGACCGCCACGCCCAGCTGGGCAAGCTCACCCGCCAAGGCTCAGCGCCGCTGCGCTGGGCGCTCTATGAGGCCGCGCAGTCCGCGTGCCGGCCCAAGAGCCCCGACTACGCCGACTACCACGCACTCAAGAACCGTGGCCTGTCGCACAACCGCGCGTCGCTGACGATCGCCCGCAAGCTCGCCCGACGCTCCTACCACCTCTTGCGAGCGCTCGGCCCCGCCGCGCTCGACCCACCAGACACCGCGACCCCGCCGGCCAGCTCCAGCAGCGACCGAGGCACCCACGCCCAGCGTGGCGGCCGACAAAAGACAGAGCGGCCGCAGTCGCTCCACCGGAACGACCGATCAACCATCACGTCACCGGCCGCCAGCCGCGGCCGCGGGCCCAGATAAGCAAGGGCGTCCACGGAGCCACACCCAAACCCCCGTCCCGCCAACCTACGCCCGGTCATCCACGACCAGCCGGCGACACCCCTCACGCACACAACCTCCACCACCACAAGCACACATCACGGCCTTGACACCTCAGGCCAGCTCAGATAAGCAGTCGTGCCGAGCCGAGGCCGCGCACCCTTGGATCTGGGCGAACTCACAAGCCACCAGCGACGAGTCGCGAGCGAGATCCTGGCGAGCGCTTTCCCGAAGAGCGAGCGCGCGCCGCGCGAGTCGGCCATCGCGTAGCAGGTTCGCGATGCGGACGCCTCCTTACCGCTGGACGCGAGCGTTCGGCGGAGGTGGCGTGAATCGTCGAAGCGATCGTCGGGGCCGACCGGCGCTGGCGTTCCCTTCCGTGGCGAAGCGCAAGCCGGCCTCGACCGTCTCAGGCGAGCAGAGCGATCGTCAGCTGTCGGCCGGTGCTAGCCGGCAGACAGGCCCGTAGCTAACGATTCAAGCGGACGCGCACGGCGAATTCCAGGTCTCTCGCCTCCGCCGCTGACCGGCCCTGCCTCTATGTGCAGCGTCCGATTATGTGCAGCAGCCCGGTCGGGAGCGCGGCTTTTCCCTGCAGAGAGCCCGATCTGGCGGTGAGCGACTGAACATAATTTCCGCGGGTCACGCCGAGCTCCGGCCTGGTGGTGTGAGCGATCCGACAGCACCTCGACCATCGGTTGACGTCGGCGTCGAGACAAGTCTTGACTGCGCCAGCGCCCACGCGCCAGGGGTTTCCCGAGTCGAGCGGCGTCATCGCCCGCACCGCAACGGCGGAGCATCCACTTCGTGGCTACCTCGCCGCCTGCGCGCTTGGCAGGCGCTCGCCTGCCGGGCGATTATGCGAAGGCCCCATCGGGTCGATCTTGCGCTGAGCAGCGGAGACGTGGCCGGCGCTGGCCCCGCTGCACATAATCGGACGCTGCACATAGAGGCAGTTATGCGCATATACACATAACTGCCTTCGTGTCCGCGCGGGTATGCCGAGCCGCGGCGCGTCGTGGCTGGCCTGTGTCCGGTTGGGGTCACGCTGAGCGTCAGCGACGGCGTCGAGGGGGTGGCTTCTCCGATGGCCAGGCGGCAGCGCCGCTCGAGTCGAACGCTGGCGTCCTGCCGCGGTGTCTTGGCGGTTTCGAGGCTCTGACGAGCGGCCGAGATTCAGCGCCGGTGGGCTCGGTGGGGCGGGTCTTTGCTTGGGCGATTGCCGAGATGGCGTCGAGCCGCGGTACGGTGCGGGGCGATGTCCGGGTCAGATTCGCTCGAGTCCGGGTTTGCGGCGCTTGACGCGGGGCGTTATCCGCAGGCTCGGGCGGCGTTTGAGAAGGCGCTGGCCAGTGAGGCATCCGCGACCGGCTACGACGGTCTTGCGCAGGCTTTGCGGTGGATGGGAGATGGTGCGGCGAGTCTGGCTGCGCGCGAGGCAGCGTATCGCTTGTATCGGGAGGGCGGTGACGCGCCGCGCGCTGGTCTGACTGCGGGCTGGTTGGCGTGGGACACGTTGCTGTTGCGGGGCGATTGGGCGGTAACGCAGGGCTGGTTCGCGCGGGCCGAGCGGCTGCTCGAGGATGCTCCTAAGAGCGTTGAGCGTGGTTGGTTGCTCTTCTTTCGGGGTCTGGTCGCCCTGAACACGTTTGCCGACGCTCACGCGGCTGAGCAGCAGGCGCATGAGGCCGCCGAGCTGGGCTCAGAGCACGACGAGGCTGACCTGGAGTTCGGCGCCCGGTCGGTCCGTGGTTTGGCGCGTGTGGCGTTGGGTGACGTGCCTGGTGGGATGCGTGATCTGGACGAGACGTCGGCGGCTGCGGTCGCGGGCGAGGTACGCAGTCCGATGATGGCGGCGTTGGTGTGGTGCAACGTCATTTACGCGTGCGAGCGGGTTCACGACGTGGAGCGGGCAGCGCAGTGGTGCGCGACCGTTCGCGAGCTGGCTGAGCGGATTCACAGCCGGCAGACGTTTGGCTTTTGCCGTAGTCATTACGCGCGGGTCCTCATTACTCGGGGCGAATGGGCCGAGGCCGAGGCCGAGCTCGAGCTGGCGGATAGCGACTTTGCTGCCGCAGCGCCGGCTGGTGCGTATGAGGCGGCGCTGGCTCTCGCAGAGCTGCGGCGTAGGCAGGCGCGGTTCGATGAGGCGATCAGTCTGTGTCGAAGCTGCGAGTGGCATGAGGGCGCGCAGCTATGTTTGGCTGAGATCGCGTGGGATCGCGGAGATACGGCCCGCGCGCGTGAGCTGTTTGCCCGCCGGCAGCGTCGCCTATCCGAGCAGGCCCGGATCAGCGATGCGGCGGGGCTTGAGCTTGCGGCCTGCCTGGCGGTCGTGGAACGTGACAGCGCGGGCGCCACTGAATTGAGCCAGGCGCTGGGCAAGCTGGCTGCGACGGCGGAGACGCCCGCTCTCCTCGGTCGGGCTCGGTTCGCGGCCGGCGTGGCGGCAACTCTGACGGATTCTGAGGCGGCGCGGATCGCACTTGAGGACGCGGTCGACGTGTTCGCCGGCGCATCGATGCCGTTTGAGGCTGCCCGCGCCCGCGTTGCCTTAGCTCGCCTGCTTGAGGCGACGGATCGCAGCCGGGCTGCGGCTGCGCTGTGGGCGGACGCCACGGAGATCTTCGCGGAGCTTGGCGTGCGGCGCGACCCACGCGAACTCGACCGCGAGCTCGCGTCAATCATGCATGCACCGAACGGGCTGACCGCACGCGAGCGCGAGGTCCTGCGCCTGATCGCGGATGGGTTATCAGATGAGGCGATCGCTGAGCGTCTCGTGTTGAGTCCTCACACGGTTCATCGTCATGTGGCCAATATCCGGTCGAAGCTGCGCCAACCATCCCGGGCCGCGGCGGCTGCCCAGGCCATTCGCGACGGACTGATCTAGCCGCCCGCGAGCGCACGCGGGCCTGCATGGCCGTTTCCGGCCATTTCCTGCAAATGGCCGGAAAGTGCGAAGCCGCCGCGACTGCGCGGATGGAAGCTGTGGCGGTCAACCTCGTGAGAAAGGACGGAGCATGACTACAACCAAGTCAGAGGCTGATCCGGTCGCCGCGCTAAAGGAGGCGCACCGGACGATGTGGGCGGATGGGGACTATGCGGCGGTGGCCCGATTGATCGATGAGGTGCCACCGGCGCACCTGCTCTCGGCAGTGGGCATCGACGCGCACCATCGCGTGCTCGACGTTGCGACCGGGACGGGAAACGTAGCTCTGCGCGCCGCCCGCAGCGGGGCTCAGGTCACCGGGCTTGATCTGACTCCGGAGCTGCTCGACATCGCGGCCGTGCGCGCGGTGGCGCTCGGTGCCAATGTGGAGTGGGTCCAAGGCGACGCCGAGGCGCTGCCATTTCCCGACCAGAGCTTCGACCGGGTGCTGTCTGCCTTCGGGATTCAGTTCGCGCCGCGTCACGAGATCACGGCGCGTGAGCTGCTGCGGGTCTGCCGACCGGACGGAGCGATCGCGCTGGCCAACTGGACGCCCGAAGGGATCGTCGGGCAGATGTTCGCGATCCTCGGGCGCTACCTGCCAGCGCCCCCACAGTTCACGTCTCCGCCCCCGCTCTGGGGCAGCGAGCAGCACGTCCGAGAGCTGTTCTCAAGCTGGAACATCGAGCTCGAGTTCGAACGAGCGGCCACGCCTTACACATTCGGTTCCGTCGAGGAGTGCCTGCAGTTCTACGAGATCACCTACGGCCCGACAATCCGCGCCAAGTCCACCCTCAAGAGCCAAGGTCGCTGGAGCGAGTGCCGGACCGAGCTCGCAGACCTCTTTCAGTCGCAGAACCGATCGACCGACGACGCAGGCCTGGACATCGAGGCCGAGTACCTGTTGATCGTCGCGAGGCCTCAGGCAAACGACGCTGGGGGCGCCCGCGCGGGAGCAAGGGCGTGAACGTCGCCGAGTACCCGGGCTGCGACGCGACCGAGCTGACGGCCGCTGCTGCACCGCGGGCGCGTCGCGCTCTAACGTGGCTCAGAGCGGCCGCCAAGCCCCGGTGACCGGTATAGGCGCGGAGCAACAGCAGACGGCCGTGAATACGGCGGCCGTCTGCGCCCTGCTCCCGGTATCCCACGAGCATCTGGTCGCCGACGGCGAGAGACCCGCCTTGCGCGGATGGCAGGACCAGGCGGGCCGGTTGACGGGAACGGAGCCTGCGTAGTCTCGAGGTTGGCGGCTGGCGCTGGGCGCCCGCCGCGGCCTACTTCTTCTCGTCTTCCTCTCGGCTGAGCGTGGTCCCAGCGCTCTGCACGACGCTGCGCAGGAACTCATACTGGGTCTTGACGAGTCGGTCGGCCATATCCATCGCGGCGTCCACGATCTCTCGCCGGCGGGATGGACGTTCGCCGTGTGGTAAAGCTGGCAACGCTTCGTCTACGACGTCGACGAACTTGCGAACCGCCTCGATCGCGGCCCGCGACCCGGACTCGAGCGACTTGAGCACCTCGTCGGAGAGCTCGGAGGTCCGGTCGACCGCTTCGCTCACCTGCTCCTGCCGCTTGCGCTCGAGCTCGTGGGTCTTCCGAGTGGCGGCCCCTTTGTGTGCCGCCTCGCTGCGCTGCGCCTTGGTTTCTGGCATGAGGATTGCCTCTTCCCTCGAGGGACGTGCGTCCCGTTTACATGCATTCGCGGAAGCGGTCGGCAGTTTCCCGGCTCGCGGGTACCCGCCTCGTGGCCACCGTCTTGGGCGACCCTAGGCCAGCCGGCCGGCCGTGGCATCGGTAGAAAGCCCGGAAGTAGCCGGACGATCCCTGCGACAGGTGCTGACGCTCGGGCGCGGACCGGCAGTCCAGCCTGAGTCATGCCGCGGCGGTGCGACGGCGCCGCTGCGTGGGGGCACCGCGGCGTCACAGACCCGCAAGTCGCGGCGCCGCAATTGGTCGGCGGCCGGACCGCGGCGGTCAACGACGATCCAACCGCCGACCGAGTTCACGGACGCTGCTGCTTTCGTTTCAACGCGAGCCGCTCGGAATCGTTGCCGCCGGTCATGCTTCGCTCGGAATCCGAGTCAGTCGAAGACGCTAGCTACGGGCCTGTCTGCCGGCTAGCACCGGCCGACAGCTGACGATCGCTCTGCTCGCCTGAGACGGTCGAGGCCGGCTTGCGCTTCGCCACGGACCCGAGCGTCACCCTCGACGAGGCCGACGCTCGCTTTCGTCATCCGGGTGCATTGCGTCGGGCGGTCGGAATCAACGGGATGCGCTACTCCGCCGCCGGGGCTGTGGGTGGCCGCTGGTGGTTCGCGGGCGTCCGAGTCCGCGCGCCGGGCGCGGCCTCAGGGGCCGGGCGGCTCAGCGAGCGAGCCGGAGCCCGTTTGTGGCCGAGATCATCGGCGCTGGCCGCTCGTGAACGGCGTGGACGATCTCGGTGTTATCGATCCCGCGCAGGTACACCGACGTGATCCCGAGATCGGCATGCCCGAGTTGCCGCTGTATGACCAGCAACGGGACACCCTCGCGGGACATCTCGACGGCGTGAGCGTGTCGCAGCTGGTGCGGCGCAACCCGTCGGCGAACGCCGGCGGCATCAGCCGCGGCGTGGAGCTGGACACGGATCCCGGCGGCCGAACACGGCCGACCGCGGGTCGGGCCCCGCAGCACGCAAAACAACGACCCGACCGGCAGGGTGGCACGGAGCTCCAGCCACGGGTGTAGTTGCTCCCATGCCCACCGCTCCATCCCGACCTCACGTCGCTTGTCGCCCTTCCCGTGCCTCACGAGCACCGCGCCTCGTTCTGAGTCGAGATCGCTCTCGTTCAGGGCAAGCGCTTCGCTTATCCGTAGCCCGGCGCGCCAGAGCACGACGATCACGCCGCGCAACCGTACGCCGTCCGGGCTGTCGCCGGCGGCGGGCATGACCGAGATGATCTCCTCAACGGTCGGTGGATCGGCTGGGTAGCGGAGCCCTTTGTTTCGGGGCGGGCGGCCGCGGTGGTAGCCGGGCAGGGTGGCGGGCGATCGCCGGCGACCGGCGCAATCCACAAGCTGTGTGGATTCCATGACGTCCTCCTTCGGACGATGATTGACGGTCGTATCGTCCAGGTCAGCAGCGTCCTGGCGCTCGCCTTCATGCGGAAGCAATCGCCAGCTCATGCCGGCGCTCGCGCTCCCGTTCGTGGCAAAGCTCTAGCTGGCGCAGGCGCCGGCGGAGTGCTGGATCGTCGCCAATCCGATCGTGGGCTCGGCAACGACGGACCGAGCAAAGCAGACGTCCGCAGAGGCCCGAAATGTGACCCAGGCCGACGGCGCCGCGGACCCGCGCCGGTGCGTTCACGCGATGGCGGGAGCGGCGCGAATTTGCTGGACGCCGGGGAGGGAGCTAGCAAGCGTGTGCCGCCGCGTGGGCGGGTGCTCGACGTCAAGCGGCGCACCCTGTGTGGCGGCAATGTTGCTTCAGCCTGGCGAAGCAGTCGTGTCACGGCTGCGAGTCTGTGGCGCTGCTGGGTTTCGTCCGAAGGGGTTGTCTGAGTTAGCGGGGCTCGAGCAAGCGCCCGGTCGGGCTCGCTGCTTGTCCGCCAGCAGAGCGGTCATCTCGCGAGCACGAGCGCGCGCCCGGACTCGTTCGTTCGCGATCGCGTCCGGGACAGGTCGGTCCGGGACCGAGCGGATCCTGGCGATGGCGGATATCACTCGGTTGGAAGGCTGCTGGTTGGTCGGTGGTACGATGCCCTGGGCCGAGGGGCAACGATTGGTTCAGCATTGAGATCCGAGTTGGGGCGCTGGGCGGCACAGGTGCGCACGGCCTTGGCGGTTGGTGCCGCTTCTCGTCGTGCCCTTTGCTCGGCGCGCATGTCCGCTGCCGCTGATCGGGTGGGCCGGTGAGTCAGTGGTGAGACGAGGGTAGTAGCAGGGTTAGGAGCATGCGGCTTCGATCGTTGGCGGCGTGCGCGCTGGCTACCGCAGGTGCGGCCTGGCTCGCTCCTTCGGCTCTGGCGGCTGGTGCTGGGACCGTCAAGACGTACCCGATTCGGGGCAAAAGCGCCCCGTACGGGATCGCGGCCGGGCCGGACGGAAAGATTTGGTTCACGGATCCGACCTACAGGCGGATCGGCCGGATGGCGACCGATGGCACCATCGTCTCGGGCGATCTGCTCGGCACGCCGGGCGCCGAGCCGGCGGATTTCATCACCGCCGGCCCGGACGGCGAGATGTGGGCAGGCGGCGCGGCCCACGTGTTCCGGATTCCGACTAACGCCACGTCGACTTCGGACATCGTCTCCTACGGGCCGCACGGAGGTGGTGGGATTACGACCGGCCCGGACGGGCGGTTGTGGTTCACGTATACGCCGGACCCGGTCGTCGCCCCTAACTACCTTGGGGCGATCACCACCGGCGGCAGCGAGACCGACTACCAGGTCGGGAGTACCGGCTCCCCTCAGTACATCAGCGACGGGATCGCCGCAGGATCGGACGGGAAGCTATGGCTTGGTTACGACGACGCGATCGCGCGAATGTCAACCTCCGGCGTGATCGGGCCGAGCGACGTCTTCCCGTTGCCTGCGCCCGCGGCGAGCGTACCCAACCAACTCGCGCTCGGCCCGGATGGGAATGTGTGGTTCACCGAGAGTCTGCCCGCGGCGGTCGGAAAGATCACTCCTTCCGGGCAGATCACTCTGTTCCAGACGCCGACCGCGAACAGCCTGCCGTACGGGATCGCCGCCGGACCCGACGGGCGGATGTGGTTCACGGAGCGAGACGCCGACAAGATCGGAGCGATCCCTACCGACGCGACCTCCGGCGCAGACATCACCGAGTATCCGATCGGCGGCACCAACGTCGGCGCGATCAACATTGCCGCCGGCCCGGACGGGCGGATGTGGTTCAACGAGACCAACACCGGGTCGCTCGGCGCGATCACGACGGGCGCCAAGACGGCCATCTTCAAGCTCACGGTCTCAGTCGCCGGCACCGGGAAGGGGACGGTAGAAAGCCGGCCGGCCGGGATTGACTGCGGATCCACCTGCCAGGCGCAGTTCAGCTTCGGCTCGCAAGTGTCCTTGACCGCGACCCCGGCCGCCGGCTCGACGTTCGCCGGCTGGTCCAGAGGCTGCTCAGGGACCAGCACCTGCCACGTCACGATGAGCTCAAACCAGACCGTGACCGCAACCTTCATCTCCACCCCGCCGCCACCAGGTTGCAAGCTGTCCTCGACCGGCAAGCTCAAGATCACGCATCGACACGCGAACCACAGGAAACGGGGCCGGGTCACACCCCGCAGTCTCATGGTCGCGGTCAACTGCAATCAGGCGGCTGCGATCAGACTCACCGGCCGGCTGACCGACACCCCACCCAAGAGCCGCCACGCGCGCAAACCCCGCACCAAGCACTTCATGCTGAAGGCCAGCGGGACCGTCAGAGCAGACGCAGCCAAGACGTTCACGCTGAAGCTGCCCGCCGCAGCGCTTAGCGACCTCCAACACCACGCCAAACAGAGCATCACGCTGACACTCGTCGCCCAGGGCCCCCAAGGCACTAGCACGACTACGATCACCGTCACGCGGCTTAAGATCTGACCTCCGACGTCAATCGGAACACCCGGGCCGTTCGCCTGGTCGCGGAACGGCGCCATGGGTCACGGCCGAGGCACACATGCTCAACCCCTGGGGATCAGCAGCGAGCCCGGCCACGTGCTTGCTCCAACCCCGCTAACCCCGACAGCCCTTCGGACGACAAGCAGGCGTGGTCGCTCGCGACCTCGGACGCCATCGCCAGACAGCTGGTTCTGTCCATCGAAGGTGCAGTCTGGCAATCGCCGCGCAATGAGCAATCCCTCGCCAAGCCAGACTTCAGACCGGCAGGCCGCACGCGCCGCTCAGCGCGAGCCAGCCGCTTTGAGCGCCGCGGCCAGCAGTTCGTCGCCGTGCGTGTGCAGCTGCTCGCGGCGCATGCGCAAATAGTGCGCAACTGCGCGCAGTTTCGGGTCCGACGCGTCGAGCGTGCGCTCTGAAAGCTCATAGGCGACCTCGTCGCCCAGCGCCAAGAGCGCTTCCGCGGCCGCCGCAACCAGCCGCTCGTGTCCGGCTGGGACCTGACGCTCTGATGCCGGATGGCGTACGCGCGCCTCGCTGGGGCCAGGCCCGGGCATGCGCGCTAGATGCTCGAGCAGCGCGTGCGGCGTTTGTGTGTAGGACTCCACCTGAAACCAGTCGGAGCCGAACTGCTCTGCCATGAACGCGCTGCCGTTTGCGTCTGGATGCTGGTGGCGGTTCTCGGGTTTTACGGTGCCGATCACCCGCACCCCCTCGCGGGTCGCTGCGCGTGCTGCCTGAGCGCACTGCGCGGAGTCGTTCGCGGGAGCGTCGGTGACGACGACCACCAGTTTGTGCTCCGCGGCGGATGACCGCAGCATCCTCGCGGCGTGGGTGATCGCCTCGGCGGTTGGAGTGCCCCCGCCGCCGCAGTCGGCTATCAGGAGCATCGCCCGGTCTGCTTCCTTCAACGGCGTCTTGAACTCGAACAGCTCGACGTAGTCCCCAAAACCGCAAAAGCCGAGAATCCCGATCCGGTCACGCTCTGAGTCAAGACTCGCGAAATGCCACGCCAGAGCCACCTGCTGGAGCTCGTCGCGGTCAAACAGCACAGATCCTGAGCGGTCGATGAGCAGCCAGCACTCAAGGCGCTCCTCCTTACCGACTCCGAGCGCGGCGCGCAGCTCATCGACGCCCGGCTTGAAGCGCTCCCCGGACACTTGCCCATGGGCACCGGCCGCTTGGACGTAGAGCTCGGCGTGCGAATGCAGGGACACGCGGGGGCGACGGTGTTCCAAACTCGCTCCGGAAGCCATACGCTCAAACCTTGGGCGCTACGCAGATTCGCTCGAGGCCTACTACCCCGGCTTCCCCGTCCCGGCCGGACGCTTCGTTCTCGGGCATCAATCCTCTCTGGTGTCGGGACCGGCCTCGATGCTTCCAGCTGCTGAGTGCGGCAACATCCGAACCAAGCCCTCTCCGGAGTCCGCAAAAAGCTGCAAGTTCAGAGATCGACAGTAATCCCACATCGCCCCCGTCCGACTGCGTTCACGCGGATCAAGCGCGATCGGCGGTCTCGTCACCGGCCAGCCTCGGGGTCCTCCCGGCAGACACGCCCTCCGGTCAAAACCCGGGAGCGCCACAAACTCGCGGCCATACCACGACTGATTCGCCGGGCGAAGCAACAGCGGCGGCGTACGGGTGCGCCGCTCGACGTCGAGCGCCCGCCTACGCGGCGGCACACGCTTGCTAGCTCCCTCCCCGGCGGTCCAGCAAATTCGTGCCGCTGTCGCTATCGCGTGAACGGAGCGGCAGCAGGACCCCGTGCGATCATCGCTGGAACCTCGCCGCTCGCCGGATGCAGGGCCCGCCCTGACGCCTCTGGAATCGACCAATTGCATATGCAGAGCCGGTCCACACGCTCGGGCGCCGCGGCCGAGCTGACCCGTGCCCGACACCTGATCCCCGGCGATCGGAACGTCGCCAATCCGATCGTGTCGGTCCGCGGCCTTCCGAGCGTGAAAGCGATCGTCCGCGACAGGCGCGAGTTCCGCGCATTCCGAGACTGTTGGCGACGGCGCCGAACTGCCCGTGCGGCAACGGATGCAGAGTCGGCTGGTCGGCTTGGAGTGTCATCCGTGCTGCACGCCTGCCCGGGCCAGGGCGTCCTTACCGCGAAGCCTCGTTCGTGGCTTTACCCGTGGAGCGGCAGCCTTGGGAGTGCTCGCGCTGCTCGAAGCCGGTGGTTGCGGGTCAGGGTCAGCGAAACAGCGCACCGTGGCTTGGCACGCGCCCCACGCCAGTAGTCGCTCCCGGACCGCGCGGTAGGGGCCACGTACGGCTTCCTGCTGAGCGATGAGATGACCGGTTTCGGCTCCGCGCCGCCGTCACCCGGGGCGTATGACCCGAACCTGCCGGCGGGCGGCAAGGAACCGCGTTCGAGCATAGGCCCGATCATCGCCACCCCGCCACGGCAACCCCGTGTTCGCGATCGGCGCCGCCGGCGGCTCGACGATCATCACGACCGTCGTCCAGACACTCATCAACCATGTCGACTTCGGCATGTCGCTGCCGGACGCGCTCGGCGCGCCGCTGGTCAGCCAGACAAACTCGTCGTCGAACACGTCGCTGGCCGAGCCGGACTTCTACAACCGTCCGCTCGCGCACGAGCTGACGGCGAAATATGGCGAGAAGTTCGCGCTGGCGATTGGGCCGATTCTGCCGCTCGACAACTACCCCGGCGATGCGACGGCGCTTCAGATGCTCGGCCAGGGGCGGGCCGAAGCGATCGCCGGGCGCGTTCGCCTGGGAGATGGGAGCGCGCTCGCGATGAGACCCGATCACTGGCGGACGGACTAGGTCAGACGCGCGCGCTAAAGGACGGTCTGACTGAGCGCGAAGCCGTCAACGATCACGTAGGCGCGGATGCGTGCGGGCAGCTGGGTACCCGCCGGGATCGTCAGGCGAACGCCGGTGATCCGCCGCTTCGGGTCACTCACCACCGAAGTCTCCGTTTGGTAGTTGACCGACGCCGGATCGCCGGTCCGAGCGTCGGTCAGCAATATTGCGGCCACGTGGTGAGACGCGGGGGGGAGCCGAGCTCCCGCAAGGCTGACCTTAGCAATCCCATCGGTCCCGCTCCCAGGTCGAATGAGCGACACGCGTCCCGCCCGGACGCCTGCTGGTCGCCTGTTGGCCGGCCCACGGTACGCGGCTGAAGTGAACGTTCCGCTGGCGGCGAGCACGCCGGTCGGGTTGCAGATCCCGGTGAACAGCAGCTCGGCGCCGTAGTTCGGGACCTGGGCGCAGACCGTGTCGGCGTACAGGTTGGCGTCGGGGTTGAAGCTCAGGTTCTTGTTCAACTGGCCGCGGAGCTCGAAGCGGCGCAGCGGGACGTTGCCGAAGCTGAACTGGAGCCCGACGTTTGGACTGGTGAGGATCACCGAGTTGCCCTGGTAGCGGCCGGCCAGCGGGAACGCGAAGGACCTGGCGGGATCGACCACGTCGCGACCGCCCGGACCCGGCAGCGCCCCGACCACCCACAGCAGCACGTGGTGCTTGGTTTTGGAGATCGTCGATGCGATCCAGTGGTAGCTGTCGAAGCCAATCTGGTTGACCGACGCCAGGAACGAGGGCATTGGGACCGAGAGGCGGCTGATAGTCATCGCGCTGACAGCGTTGCGACCGACCTTGAGCGGCAGGCTGCCGCCGGCGCGCGCGGTCCTCAGCGTGATCGTCTGGGCGAAGGACCCGGCCTTCGGCCCGCGCGCGTTGAAGTTGCCCATGTTGCTGCCGTTGTCCGTGTAGCTTCCTGCGATCCGCAGGCGGTACTTCGTGTCCGGGCGAAGGAACCCGTTGGGCACCACGTAGAGGTAGTGACCGTCGCCGGATTCCTGTGCGGTGAACCCAACCCTCGGCCGTACGCTCACCGCCCGATCAGGGTTGAGGATCGCAGCGTTCACGGTTTGTCCCTGCCGACGGACGACCAGGCGTAGGTTGAATGCCGTCGCCGGAGAAACCCCGCGGACAGTCGAGCTCGGGATGATGTTGCCGCCAACGTCGACCGGGAACACGCGGCGCTCGTTGCGTGTGAGCCCGGGGGTCGCCCCAGTCGAGCAGCGAGGGTCGCGGCGGTGCAGGCAGTAGTCGTAGGGCACGGAGTAGACGTAGCCGTCTTCGCCGGCGATGTAGACGCCGGTCTTGCCGAGCGCGGGCGATGCGTTGAGGTTGTTGCGAACGCGGAGAACGGGATTGCTCGGCGTCGTGTTGTACGACCAGCGCAGGCGTCCGGTGTTCGCGTTGATCGCGTACAGCCTGCCATTGGACGAGCCGACGTAGACGATGCCGCTGTGGTTTGCGCCGGGCGCAGCCCCGAGCGCCGGCGATGAGCGCACGGGCGCGCCGGTGTCATAGGTCCAGAGCAGCCGCCCCTGCGGCGTCAGCGAGTAGACGCACCCGTTGGCGGAGGCGATGTAAATCGCGTTGGTCTGGCCGCTCGCGTCCTGGCCGAGCGCCGGCGAGGCGTAGATGTGATCGCTCGTCTTGAAGCTCCAGCGCACCGCTCCGGTGCTCGGGTCGAGCGCGTACAGGTTCGAGTCGAAGGCGCCGACGTAAACCGTTCCGTCGGAACCGATCGCCGGCGAGGAGATCACATAGCCGGGGACGAAAGTGCGCCACAACGGCTGGCCGGTGGCGCTCAGGTGGTAGATGTGGAGATCGAGAGAGCCCCAGAAGCTCGAGCCATCAGGCGCGAACGCCGGCGTGGTCCACAGCGAGCTGCCGGCGGTGAACGCCCAAAGCTGGCTGCCATCGGGACGGACGGCATAGGCAGTACCGCCGGTGTTCCCGGCGTACAGATTCCCGCCGGAACCGACCGCCACGTTCCCCTCCCACCAATCGACCTTCTGGGGAGGAACGGGCGGCACCGAAGCCCTGAACTTCCAAACGATCCTGGGACGGCCGGCTCGGGGAGTGGTCACGTGATAGAGCTCCTCGTCGGCGGAGCCGAACGTCAGTGGCGTGGATCCGAGGCTCGGGTCGAACGCGGACAGCGCTCCCGCAGCGTCGATCAGGCCGCCCGTCTTCAGCCGCCACCGCAGCCGCCCGTTCTTGGAGATCGCGTAGAAGTACGTGTCGGCCGACCCGACGTAGATCGTCCCGTTGCCGTCGATCACCGGCGTCGAGAAGATGCCGCGACCCGTCTTGAAGGCCCACGGACGATCACCGTGGTAGCGAGCCACGATCGGGCTCGAGCCGGTGTTGCGCGAGTCGTGGCGCATCTCGGGCCAGGGCGATGACGAATCGAGCGGGACGCTGAGGCTGGCGACGGCGGCTCGGCTGGGCGAGCCATTCCACGTGCCAAGGAAGAGGAGCGCCAAGGCGAAGACCAACGCGGTGGCGGCCACGAAGCGCCGACCGGACCCAAACATAATTTCTGTAAATCGCAGAGGCATCGGCGTAGGGAGAAATCGGAGTGAGAGGCGAGCCGGCGCGAGAAGCACGCAAATGGGGGTCCGGACGCTGCCCGCACGGGCAAGCTGGGTCGAGTTCGGGCTATTCGCCGAAAACAGTGACGATCTCGACGCCGTATGGGTCGAGGTCGACCGTCAACCCCCGCGGAGCTACTTCCACGCTCGTTGGCTTGGGTGTCAGGTTAGCGACAAGCAATCGGAGCTCACCGGTGATGGCACTCGACCGGCCGCACGATCACGCCCCCGACGCACAACCGATCGCATCGGGCTTCCGGAACTCGGCCGGTTCACCGACCATGACGGCTATGACGGTGTTTTCATTGGCATTCCGGGGTCGGGATCACACCTCGAGTTCACGGCCGGCGGAGACCACCCTGCACCCGAGCCGCACCCCGAATCGCTGCTCGTTCTCTACGTCGAGACCCAGGAGGAGATCGACGCGATCGCGGCGCGTTTAGGGCGGAGTGAGACCACGCCGGCGAACCCTTACTGGCAGCGCAAGGCCCGCGCTTTTGAGGATCCCGACGGGTACCAGGTGCTACTCACTCTCCGAGCCAGCAGCCCCTGACCCGACGGCGCCACGACGGTGGCGCCTGGCGTCGACTGGCGCGTGCCAGCGGTCGGACCGCCGGACCTCGCTATTTCCCTGCGTTCCGTGCGTTGCAGGTCGGTCTCCCGACAGCGACGAGATGCTCGTTCTGCGAGGAGGAATGCGGGAGCGGCGCGAGTCGCCGGCGGAGCCTCCGCGACTCCCTAGAACCAGGAGCCAGGGCGGTGGTGCGCCGCGCTCTCGCAATCGCAGGCGAAGCAGTAGCAGGCGGGCGGCGGACCGCTGTCCCTGGTCGTCCTTTGCGATCACGTCGCCGGTGCGTCCGCTGGCTCCTGCATGGCGAGCAAATGCACAACTCGGGCCGACGGCCCTCGGGAGGGTCTGCTACCCGATTGTGTCCGGTCCGCCTGGGCTGGGAAAGGGACGCAAGCAGACCGCTTGCGGATCGACTTCCGGCTGCTCTTCATCCCCACCGGCGACATCTTCATGCTCGACGGCTTCCCGCGGACGATCGAGCAGGCCACAGCGCTCGACCGCCAGCTCGAGGAGCTAAAGCGGCGCGTGACCGCAGTGATCGTGGTCGACGTGCCCTACGAGGAGGTCGTCGGCCGCCTGTCGGGTCGCCGCGTGTGCGTCAAGGCGGGCCACAACTATCACGTCGAGTTCGACCCGCCCAAGCGCCAAGGCGTCTGCGACCAGGACGGCTCGCGTCTGTTCCAACGCTTCGAGTTCACAACGTCTATGGGCAGGTCACCTAGTAGGTAGCCCTCGGGCAGCGGCGCTCCACAAACTGGCGGATCAAGCGGTTGACCTTTACGGGGTCGCGCGCCGGCGGACAGTGCCCGGAGCCGTGCAGCGTCACGAGCTCGCCCCCGGTTTCCAGCGCGAGCGCCTCGCCCTGGGCGTGAGGGCGAACCAGGTCATGGTCGCCGTGGATCACGAGCGTCGGACAGCGGACGCGCCCGATCCGCTCAAAGAACGGCTCTCGACCGCCGGCCGCGATCCCGCGAGTCGCGTCGGACAGGGCGTCTGGGGTCGTCTCGAGGCCCCACGCGATGCAGTCCTCGATCTGCTTGGTCGAATGCGGCTCATTGAAGACCTTGGCGAAGAAGAACTCCAGGAACGCCCTATAGTCGCGCGACCAGAAGTAGGTGTTGTATTTGGCCCATCCCTCGTCGGTATCGAGCGGCTCGTCGAGCGGGACGCCCTCGCGCTCGGGGTGTTGCGGAGCAAGTGCCACCGCGGGCGATATGAACACGCTCCCGGCCACACGCTCCGGTTGGTCGGCGGCGACAATCGTCGCCCACAGGGCGCCGCATGAAAACGAGACGAGCGTTACGCGGTCAACTGCGTTCGCGTCGATCACCGCGATCGCGTCGGCAGCGAACTGGTCCGTCCGGTAGGCATCGACGCCCACCGGCCGGTCCGAGCGTCCGTTGCCACGTCCGTCGAATGTGAGCACTCGAAAATGGCGGGCGAGATACGGGACCTGCGCCTTCCAGAACCTAGCGGGCACGACCGACCACGTCGGAAGCAGGACCACGGTTTGCTCGCCGGCGCCGTATCGCTCCCAGAACACGCGAACCCCGTCGCGCTCGATGTAGCCGGTCTCGTCGGGATACCGCGCGCGGGTCTGCTCGCGCGGCGGCGCGCCCGCGGGCCCCGAAGGGCTCGCGGGCAGCGCCACGTGTACCGACGGCAGCGTCACAGACGCGCCTCGAACACCAGGTTGAACGGCGTCTCGGCGGCCCGCCGGAAGTTGTTGAAGCCGGCGGCCTGGACAACTTCCCGGATCCGCGCCTCACCCGCTTGGGCGCCGAGCGCGAGCCCGACGTCCTGGGACAGCGATGCCGGCGTGCACAGGAGCGTCGAGAACCCGTAGAAGGCACGACCGACCGGGTTGAAGTTGTCCTCCACCCGGTCACCGGCATGAGGCTCGACCATCATCCACGTGCCGTCGGGCTTGAGCGTCGAGCGCACGTGGCGCGCGGCGCCGACCGGATCGCCCATGTCATGCAGGCAGTCGAACATCGTCACGAGGTCATAGTCCGTGCCACTGTACGCCGCCGCGGGCGCGATTTGGAAGGCGACGCGGTCGGCGACGCCCGCCTCCTCCGCGCGCGTGCGCGCGGTCTCGATCGACCCCTTGTGGTAGTCGGAGCCCACGAACGTCGAGTTCGGGAACGCCTGCGCCATCAGGATCGTCGAGGCTCCGTGTCCGCACCCGACGTCGGCTACCAGCGCGCCCCGCTCGAGCTTGCCGACCACGCCGTCGAGCGCGGGCAACCACTCCGCGATCAGGTGGGCGTTGTACCCGGGGCGGAAGAACCGCTCGCATCCGTCGTGCACGTCGTGCACGTGCTCGTGCCAGCCGAACCCTTCGCCGTTCCGCGCCTGTTCGGTGATCGCAGGAGAGTCGATCACCGAGCCGATCGCGGTCTGGAACAAGCCGGGCAGATATGCCGGGCTGTCGGAATCGGTCAGCGCGACCGTCTGCTCGGGCGGCAGGGAATACCGGCCGCTGTCCGCGTCATACGCGACGAAGCCGCCCGCCGCCTGGGCGTTCAGCCACTCCCGCACATACCGCTCCGCGGTGCCCGTTCGCTCGGCCAGCTCAGCCGGCGTCAGCCCGCCCGCTCCTGCGAGCGCCCGGTACAGGCCGAGCTTGTCGCCCATCACGACCAGCGCGGCGTTGAGCGTGGCACCGACCTCGTCGACTGCCCGAAATACGAACTGCATCAGCTTGTCGCCATCGACCTCGACGGCCTGCTCAACTGCACTCATGGTGCCCTCCTGGGTAGGTGGTGTTGTCGAGGTGTGACGATCCCAGGCGGCCGTGCGCGCACCGCGAAACTGGCGCGAATCGGCCGTGAATAATCAGAGCATTTCGGCGATGCGCTCCGCGGCTCTTCGGGCGCCGTCCGTTTCGACTGGCAAATAGTCAACTTCGCGGCCGATCTCGTGGGCGATTGCTTCGGCTATCGCTGATGGGGGCGCGTGGTCGAAGTCCATTCGCCGCCCGGCGCCGTAGCGCTCGAGGCGGTGGCGGACGTGGAAGTTCTGCTCGAAGTGGTGCCCCAGCGGGAAGTAGATGAATGGCCTGCGGTTGGCGGTCAGCTCCATGGCGGTGGTCAGGCCGCCCTGGACGACGGCCAGATCGCAGGCGGCGAGGTGCCTGTAGAGGTTCTGAACGAATGGCCGTACCTCGACGCCGGACGCCTCGGGAAGCGATGAAGGATCAATTCGCGGTCCCGCGACGGCGATCATCCGCAGCCCGGGTACGAGCTGTTTGGCCTGCTCGAAGGATGCGATCACCCGTTGCAGTAGGTCGCCTCCGACCCCCGACCCCCCGACGGTCACGATGCACACCTGCTCGTCCGGCCGGTAGCCGAGCTCGGCGCGGAGGGCCTCGCGGTCGCCCAGCAGCGCGGGATCGAAGCCAGTCACATAGCCGGCGAAGTCGAAGTGCTGCTCGGTCCACTCGCGGATCAACGGCAGGTCGGGGCCGAGCCGGTCCGGGACGACGTCGTCAGGGTTGCCGACGAAGATCGCCCGGTCGCGCAGTCGCGGGAAGCGGTCGATGTGCTCGACCATCTCGGCGTTGTAGTCGGCGGTCAGGAACGCCTCGTGCTCGCCGCCGTCGGGCATCGGCAGCCAGCCCACGAAGTCGGTCAGCCAGCAGTACGCAGTGCGCTTGAGCTCTGGGTTCTCGTGCAGGAAGTAGTCGAGCTCCCACGCCTCGTCGCCGATCCACAGGTCATACGGCTCGGCCTCGACGACGTCGTGGAAGACCATGAAGTTCGAGACCAGGATCTCGTCCATCCGCCGCCATGCCTGAAAGCAATGCAGGTCGTGCTCGGCGGACTCGGACTCGATGTGCGAGGACTCGTTGGCCAGCTCGGCGCTAGCCGGATGGATGCGCTCCCCCTCGGCCTCGAGCACGCGCGTGACCGGATCCTGCGCCAGCCAATCGATCTCCAGGTCCGGGTGCAACTTGCGCAACTCCCGCGCGATCGCGACATCCCGCTGCGCATGACCAAGGCCGATCGGGGAGGAGATGTACAGAGCGCGCTTGGGCCGGGCCACAGCCCGCGTCCAGGCAGAACTCGGCCGAGCCTTGATGAAGTCACGCACCATTAGGTTCACCTTCACCGGGTCGCGCGCGCCGGGATTGTGGCCGGAGCCCCCCAGTTCCGCGATCTCGGCACAAAGCAGCTCGGCCAGCGCGGCACCGGACGCGGGATCGCGAATCCGATCCTCGGTTCCGTGGATGACGAGCGCGCGGCAGCGGACGCGCGCGGCCTTCTCGCGGACCTCGTCCTCGGTGAGCGAAGCCGCGCGGATGGTCGCGATCAGCGTGTCCGGGTCGGTGTTCAGCGCCCACCCGACGGAGTCCTCGATCTGCTTGGTGGAGTGGGGCTCGGTGAACACCTGCGAGAAGAAGAACCGGGCGAAGTCCTCGTAGTGCTCAAGCCAGTAGTGGCCGTTGAACTTTTCCCAGTCCTCATAGGTGTCGCGGCGCAGCTCGAACGTGTCCACCGCTGCGGCCCGGGGGGTTGCTGGAGGTAGCGGCACGGCCGGGCCGATGAACACGAGGCCCTCGACGCGCTCGGAGTGGTCGGCCGCGAGCAGCAGGGCGCGTGGGGCGCCCATCGAGAGCGACACTACCCAGGCGCTTTCAGTGCCGGTAATGTCGAGCACGGCGAGCGCGTCGGCCACGAACTTCGACGGCACGTACGCTTCGGGCTCGGCTGGCCGGTCTGAGCGCCCATTTCCGCGCCCGTCGAACGTGACCACGCGGAAGTGACGGGCGAAATAAGGGATCTGCGCCTTCCAGCAGCGTGAGTGGATGATCGACCAAGTGGGAAGGAACAGGATCGTCGGCTCGCGGTCGCCGTACCGCTCCCAGAACACGCTGAGGCCATCGCGCTCGACGTACCCGGTCTCGTCGGGAGAGCGCGCGCGTGTCTGCTCGCGGGCGATCTCTACGGTGGTCATGTCGCCACCGCGGGAATGGCCGCGATCGCGGCCTCGAGCCGGCCCATACCCTCGGCGATGCTCTCGCGCGTGTGGTTTGAAATCGACAGCCTCAGACAGGTGTCGTCGTCAACGTCCGCGAAGAACACCGACCCGGGCATGAAGAACATCCCGTGCGCTACGGCGCGCTCGAGCAGCGCCGTAGCCGACCACCCTGCCGGCAGCTGCGCCCAGACGAAGATCCCGCCGTCGGGGCGAGTGAAGGAGGAGCCCGGAGGGAGCACTCGGTCAATCCCTTCGATCATGGCCAGCATCGGGACGGCGTACACGGCGCGCAGCTCGGATGTCCGCCGTGCCCAATCGACACCTTCCAAGTAAATAGCAGCGGCCGCCTGGTCGATCGTGGAGGTGTTCAGGTCCATCGCCTGCTTGACCGGAATCAGCTTCTGTGCGACCTCGGCGGGCGCCACCACCCAACCGACTCGCAGTCCGGGCGCGACGGTCTTGGCCAGCGTCCCGATGTAGACCACGCTTTCGCGCGCGTGGCTTGCGATCGGCGCCGGCGCCGGCTCGCCCCCGTAATAGAGCTCGCGGTACGGCTCGTCCTCGATCACCCACACGCCGTGGCGCTCGGCGATCTCCGCCACCTCCTGCCGGCGCTCTACGGTCAGCGTGGTTCCGCTGGGGTTCTGGAACGTCGGGATCGTGTAGATCACCTTGGGCCGGTGCTCAAGCACGGCGGCTTCGAGCGCGACCAGGTCGAGCCCATGCTCGTCTCCCAGAACCGAGATCAGCCGCGCTTGGGCGAGCCCGAACCGCTTCAGTGGCATCACGTAGGTCGGCCGTTCAACCAGCACCACATCGCCCGGGTCGAGCAGAGCGTTGCAGAGGAGATCAAGGGCCTGCGTGGCACCGGTCGTAACGACGATCTCGCTGGGCTCGGTGGGGACGTCGAGCGCCGCCATCCGCTCCACGATTGCGTTCCGCAACCGCGCGCTGCCTTCGGGCAGCCCGTACTGAAGCGTGCTGGGCGCCTCGTCATCGGCGAGTGCGGCTGCAAACGCGGCGCGTACCCCGGCGACGTCGAAACCCGCGGGGTTCATGAAGCCGGCGCCGAACGACATCATGTCGGGCTGTGCGAGAACTGATGTGAACATGCGGGTGACTGGGTCATCGAGCCCGGCCGTGCGGGTGGCTGGGGGTGGTTTGCTCCTCGACATGCGCCAACGATCTCACTTCGTCGTGTCCGGAGCGCGAAATCAGCGTGAAAGAGGTTTACGCTCTCGCAAATGCTGCGGGTGCGGCTATTGGGGCAGTTGGCAATCGAGCTCGACGGGACCGCTGTAGAGCCCCCGCCGAGCCGCCGAGCCCGCGCGCTGCTCGCCTGGTTGGCGCTAGACCGCAGGATGCACTCGCGCTCGGCGCTTGCCGCGCGGTTCTGGCCGGATGTCCTCGACGAGAGCGCTCGCACCAGCCTCCGTAGCGCCCTGTCCGCGCTGCGCAAAGCGCTCGGACCCGGCAGCGAGCAGTACCTGATCGCCGGCCGCGAGGGAGTGGGACTCGCCGGCGACTCGCTCGTGTGGACCGACGTCGGCGAGTTCGAGCAGCGCATCGCCGAAGGGCGCCTCGAGGAGGCGCTCGCGCTGTCGCAAGACGAGCTGCTGGCCGGCCTCGACGAGGACTGGGTCTATGACCGGCGGGACGAGCACCGCGACCGTGTCGCGGATGTGCTGGCGCGGCTGGCCGCCGGCGCGGAAAGCGGCGGAGATCTCCAGAAGGCGATCGGATACACCCGCCAGCAGGTAGCGCTTGACCCGCTGGCTGAGGAGCCTCAGCGCGACCTGATGCGACGCCTGGCCGACGCCGGAGACCGAGCCGGGGCGATCAGGACATACGAGCGACTGAGCCAAAGGCTGCGCGACGAGCTGCGAATCGCCCCCTCGCAGCCGACGCATGAGCTCGCGGAGACACTTCGGCACGCCAGGGCGGCCCCGGCCGCGGAGGCACTGACCGCCGCTCCGCCCCAGGCCACGGCTGTAGTGACGCTGCTGTTCACCGACCTCGTGGGCTCGACCAAGATGCTCGGGCACCTCGGCGACGACGAGGCGGAACGGCTGCGGCGGGTGCACTTCGGACTTCTGCGCGAGGTGGCGGAGGCATTCGGCGGAGAGGAGGTAAAGAACCTCGGCGACGGGCTCATGGTTGCATTCGTGAGCGCCGTCAACGCCGTGAGCTGCGCGATCGGGATCCAGCAAGCAGTTCACCGGCACAACTCGCGCCAGGGTGATGAGCGGCTCCAGGTTCGCGTCGGACTCAACATAGGTGAGCCAATCCGGGACGAAGGTGACTATTTCGGCACGCCCGTGGTGGTCGCCAAGCGGCTCTGCGATAGGGCCGACGGGGGGCAGATTCTCGCATCTGAGCTCTTACGGGCACTCGTAGGTTCGCGCGGCGGTTTCGGATTCCGCTCGTGCGGCCCGATCGCACTGAAGGGATTGTCGGAGCCACTTCCGGCCTGCGAGATCGTCTGGGAGCCCGCCGCCGAGCGCCGCGTTGCCCTCCCGGCGCCGTTTGTGGTCCATGACCCGGCGCCGCTGGTCGGCCGCGACGCGGAGCTCTCTGCGTTGGCACAATGCTGGCAGGAGGCCCGCGACGGCCGCACGGGCGTGGTGATGCTCGTGGGAGAGCCCGGGATCGGAAAGACCCGGCTGGCGACCGAGTTCTGCTCTCGCGCATATGAGGACGGCGCGCTTGTTCTCCTCGGACGCTGCTACGAGGAGTCGCTCGTCCCGTATCAGTCGTTCGTGGAGGCGCTGCGCCACTACGTATCGGAGACCCCGCTCGACGAGCTGCGGCTCCAGCTCGGGCCGCACCGCGCGACGCTGACGCCGCTCGTGCCTGAGCTTGCCGACGCCGGCAGTCACGATCCGAGGGGCTCGAGCGCCGAATCCCCCGAGCGCGAGCAAGTCCGGCTGTTTGAGGCCGTCGCGTCGCTGCTGCGCGCCGTCGCCGAGGAGTACCCGCTGATCCTGGTTCTCGACGACCTTCAGTGGGCCGACGCTCCGACCTTGCTCCTGTTGCGGCACGTCTTGCGGGCGACCGAGGGTGCCTCGCTGATGGTTCTCGGCACCTATCGAGAAACCGAGGTGGATGAGACGCATCCGCTTGAGCAGGCCCTGGCGGAAATGCGGCGGGCGCGCGCGCTCGAGACCTTGGCGCTTCCCGGGCTGGGCGAGCAGGAGGTCGCGGCACTGATCTCCTCGCAGGCGGGGCGTTCTGCTTCGGCGGCAGTCGTGCAGTCGATCGTCGACCGCACGCAGGGAAACCCATTCTTCGTCGAGGAGCTGCTGCGAGATGTCGGCTCCGGGGACAACTTCAAGCAGGTGCTGACACGGATCCCAGAGAGCGTCAACGACCTGCTCGCGCGCCGCCTGCGGCGACTCGACGACCTCGCCAAGCGCCTCCTGACCTACGGCGCCGTCAGCGGGCGAGAGTTTGAGCTGGACGTGCTCGAGAGGGTCGCAGGCGTGCGCCCGGAAGAGATCGCCGAAAGTCTCGAGACAGCGATCGACGACCGTATCGTCGAGGAGTCGGCCAGCTCGATCGGACGCTACAGCTTCGCCCACGCCCTGATCAGAGACGCGATCTACGAGCAGCTCTCGCTCACTCGGCGCGCTCAGCTGCACCGCCAGATCGGCGAGGCCATTGAGGATCTGCTCGGTGATCGAGCGGACGAGCAGGCCGGCGCGCTGGCATACCACTACTCAGCCGCCGGCGACGTGGCCAAGGCGTACCGGTATCACGCGCGGGCGGCCGACGCGGCGCAGCGCGTTTACGCCGTCGAGCCGGCGCTCGCCCACTACAACGCCGCGTTCGAGGCCGGCGCTGATCTCGGTTATCGCATCGACCACCAGCCGGCGCTGCGGACCCTCCGACTGGAGCGCGGGAGGATGCGATTTCGCACCGGCGATATCGAGCGGGCGGCCGCCGACTTCGAGGCCGTGCTCGATGCCTCGCGCCACGCGGCCGATCGGGCCACGGAGATGGAGGCAATCAACGCACTCGGCCTCACGCTGCTTCGCTCGGACCTCGGCGCGTCCGCCGAGCACCACCGCGCCGCGCTCGAGATCGCACGCGAGCTGGGAGACACAGCCGCCGAGACTGAGGCGCTCGATCGTCTGTCCGTAATCTCGTCCCACCTGCTCCAGTTCGACCGGGCGCTCGAACTCGGTGAGCGCGCACTCGAGCGGGCCCGCGGCGCCGGCGACGAGATCCTCATCGGCCGCGCCATGGACAGCATCAAGCTGGCCGTATGGCAGCTCGGCGACCTCGAGCGGCTCGAGGAGCTGACCGGCGCGCTGGCGCGCCTGTGGCGTGAGCGCGGAGACCTCTGGTACCTGCAGTTCGCGCTGTTGGAGTCCGCGTTCGTGCCGATTGCGCAGGCCCGCTGGGAAGACGCGGCCGCGCGGCTCACAGATGCGGTTGCGATCAACCGCCGCATCCACGACCCCGGCGCGGAGGTCCTGATCCTGGACGCGCTCTGCTGGCTTCACCGCAGCCAGGGCTCGTATGACGCGTCGCTGTCCGCTGGCCGGCGCGCGGTGGCGCTGACCCGAGAGGTTCCTTGGGCGGCGTGGGCCGCCGCGACGCTGGGCTCGACCCTGCTCGACCTTCGTCAGGCAGGCGACGCGGCCGAAGTCCTCGAGCCAGGCGTCGCCTGGGGCGAGAGGATCGGGGCTCGCAACGACCTGGTGCGCTGCGTTGGCCAGCTCTCCTGGGCGCGCTGGCTGCTCGGAGATCATGACGAAGCTCGCGCGCTGGCCGCGCGGGGTCACAAGCTGCTGGCTGAAGCGACCGCGCCGGACGGAAGCGCGTTCCTGTTCGGATTTCCGGCCTACGCCGCCGTCGCACGGGTGCTGGCCGCGACCGGCGCGGCCGAGCAGGGCGAAGAGCTGTTGAGCCCGGTTCTGACGGCCGCCGAGCGAAGCGGATGGTGCGAAGCGGTCGCCACCAGCGAGCTCGTGCTGGGTCTGTGCCTGGAGGCGCGCGGCGAGATCGAGCGGGCCAGCGAGACGCTGGCCCGTGCTGCCAGCGTCGCCGACGAACACGCCATCCCGGCGCCCGCCTGGGAAGCGCATACCGGGCTGGCGCGTCTCGGAGTCGAGCCCGATGGTCACCGCGCGGCAGCGGAGGCGATCATCGATCGCATGACCGCGGACCTCAGCGACGATGCCCTGCGCTCCGGAATGCAGGCGCCGGCGGAGCTGTAGGCGCCGGCGGAGCTGTAGGCGCCGGCGGAGCTGTAGGCCAAATCACCTCGCAGCCAAGCACCTCAGGGTCGCCGAGGGGACGACCGGCGAAGTCCTCAAGGGCTTGCAGCTGGGTGCCGTACATCCTCACGGCCACAAGCTTGCGTGCGTGGGACGCGGGGTCGAACCGGTGCACGGTCGGCGCCGTTGCGTCAGTCGTGGCGAGGACGCGGTCCCACAGGGCGCCCGCCAGGTCCTTCGGTGTAGGACCGGCCTTGCCGCTCACCCAGGCCGGCCAGCCTCGGACGGTCGCGTGCGGCAGGTCCGCGTACAGGGAGACCTCGAAGCCCGCCGCTCGCAGCTGAAGCGCCGCCGCACGCACCAGCGCGTGGTCGGCGTGGTTCGCGAACGCTGCCGGCGCGTAGATCCGGACGCCGGAATCGAGCAGTCGTTCGATCTGCTCTGTGAGCGGTGCGAGCGGTTGAGCGTCAGGGCGGTACTGCTCGTCCAGGAAGCCGAGGTTGACCGCGGTCCGGCCGGCAACGGCGAGCGCTCTGCGATCCTCCTCGATTCGCTCGCGGACGCGCTCGGCGGAGTCACTCGCGCCCGTGTACTCATCCCACCAGGCCGGGGCACCCAAATCTGTCGGCACGCCCGCGAACACGTTGATCACCACGACCTCGCTGGGCTGGGTCAGCAGGTGCCAGCAGGAGAGGACCGCGTCGTCGAGGTGGGGGGAGAGGATCACTGCCAGCATGCGCGAAGCGTCTCAGGCTCGCGTGGAGCGAGCGTGAAGCCCGCGCGAAAGCTGCCGATGGCCGCGCGATCCCGGGGAGCCCCGGCGGCGACCCATCGGCAACAGGGAACGCATAGCGACAACGCCGGCTGCGGGAAGCAGCAGAGTTCGTCGCGACCGGCAATCAACGCGTTACGGACGACCAGGGACAGCGGTCCGCCGCCGCCCGCTACCGCTTCGCCTGCGATTGCGAGAGCGCGAGACACCCCCCGGAGTGGCTCCGCTCCGGAACGATCTCGATCGTGTCGAAGCGCTCCGAGCCGAGTACCGCGATCACGGCGAAGCAGGTGTATTGGCCCTTCGTCCCGAGCGACCTGCTCGTCGCCATTTGCGCGGCCTCGGACAACGCGGTGCTTGCAGGGTCGTTGCTAAACATCGGGCCAAAGCGGAAGTGCGCAGCGACGGAGACTGGCTTCTGGGTCGGGCTAGCACCACCGGTCTCACCACGCGTGTGACACCGCTGCATCCGCCCGGCGATTCAGCAGTCGACGCGACCTGAGACCTTCGACCCGACGGGGGCTGAAGCCGCGAGCGTTGCTTACCGAGTAAGAAGCAGCAAGGCGCGGTGGCTCGCGCTAGCCCAAAGGGGGAGCGGGCGACTGGAAGCGTTAGCAAGGTGGGCCGTCTTACAGTTGGTGGCGAGGAGGTTCGCCTCCTCGCCACCACTTCTACTGTTCTTTAGGTCCGAGCGATCCTCGATCGCCTAACTTCGCAGTTGCGCGGCATAGCCTCAGAGCCCAGGCGCCGTGCACTGTCCGATCTTCCTGCCGCCGACGTTGTTCGGCGATCCTCCTGAGTCGCCGACCTGCACGGCGGGGCTGTTGCCCTGGCAGATCAGATTCCCGGAAATCGTATTCGTGACGACCTCATTCGCGTCGGGATCTAGCACGCTCATGTTGCGAGAGAAGATCAGGTTTCCACCGACTGTGTCTCGGATCGCGCCAGCCCAGCCGCCTTGCCAGCCTTGGAAGATCAGGTTGCCGCCGATCGTGTTGTCCTTGATCGGGAAGGTCACGAAAACGAATGGGTTGGGTATGAGGCCCGGGCCACCGCCGTTCGATATCACATTGCCGTGGATGGTGTCTCCGTCGAGGTACATCGTCAGCGGTTGGCTGGCGACGATGTTGCCACCGACGGTGTCGTTCGTGGTCTGTCCGTTGCACGGTGGTTGATCCAACGGTGGCCCGAGCGATCCAGGCGTGCATCCGAGCCCCAGGATCGCACCCCTGTCGACGTGGACGTTGCCGCCCACAGCTACGGTGCCCAAGGTGAACGCGTCGAGGCACGCTCCCGGAGCTATGGTCAGGTTGCGGCGGACCGTCAGGGTCGTCCCACTCGCAACGTACCGGTTCCCCGTGATCGTGAGGTTGCCGTAACTGCCGGTGACGGGTACGACGCCGGACGCTGGGCCCGGGCAGATCGGCGGGCCGGCTGTCGGATCGGCCGTCGCCGGCGGCACCCAGACCGCGAGCGCGACCATCATGCACAGGCCGAGCGGAAACTTCAGCTTCGTCATTTGCCCTTCCCTTCAATCGAACTACAAGCCCCAAGACTTGCCGAACCGTAATGGATCTTGACTAGGGCGTGCAACTTTGCTCAGACCGCCGCCTTGATCGAAACCAGCAGCGAAGGCGGGGTGGCTACGGCTCAGATCAGCCGTTTCCCCGGCGTTCCGCAATCGGGGCACGGCGTCTCCGAGGATGTCCGCGTCTTGTCTTTGCCGTCCTGCGTCACGGTCAGGACCGCCGTCGCCTGGAACAGCTTCTCGCAGGTTCGGACACCAGCGGTCCTCGGTGAGCTGAAACTCCGCCACCGGACCGAGGCTGCCACTCGCTGCGGACGCGAGCGCGACGGGGTTGCTCCCGCGTCGAGCGCGCCTGTCGGATTGCTGACAGGCGTCCCGGCGGTTGGACAGCGAAACTGCCAACGATGCGCTACGCGCTCCTCGGCGGCGGACTGATCGTCGGTGGCATCGCGGCCCTGATCGTCGCGTCGCGCCACCGGCCCCACGTGCTCGACGCGGGCTTCGTGCTCTCGCATCCGATCGGTTGGTCGACGACCGCGTACGACGCCGCGTGGATCGGTGGCGCGGCGCTGCTGATCTTCGGTGCGATCCTCGTCGCGTTCGCCCTCGTGCGAGAGATCAAGCGCTGACCGTACGGCGCTACGGTTGCCCCAATGGCAGAGGAGTTCATGACCGTCGCCAAGATCGCCGAACTGCTCAAGCTCAACCAGCAGACGGTGCGCAACTGGATCGACCAGGTATCGCTTCCGGCTCTCCACGTCGGCCGTCGCGTCCGAGTGAGGCGATCCGTCTTCGACCGTTCACTGGAGCAGAGCTACACGGCCGGCTCGGTACGAGAGCCCGCGCCGGCCACCCCGAGTATTTGGGATGGGGAAGTCCCGCCGCCAGTCGTGCCATAGTCGCCATGCTCGGCCGAAGGGCGCCCCCGCCCAGGAGATCCATTTCCGAGGCGGGGGCATCGCGCGCCAAAAGGGGGCGCGAATGGCGCGCGAGGCTCGGTACCGGCGGTTACGCTCGCTCGCCTCCTAAGTAAACGACTTGCAGGCCCGCGAACTTGCTCGATTCCGTGGCAGCTCCCGCCCTGAGCGTACGCGCTCTCCTCCGCGCTGCTGAAGCGGTGGACGGATGATCGATCGCCTCTCGCGCCGCTCGTTACGACGTTTGTTGGCAGGCTTGATCTTGCGCTGAAAAGTGTGGGACGTTATGGAAAGTGGGGGACGGTTAATTAACTAATCAACTCCTGGGCCGCCGGATCGGAGAATTGGGGCGCGCGACAAGCAGATCCGATTCCGGCGTGCCCAGAGGGCCATCCTCGCGGACAACGTCGCTCGCCCCGCGCCCGGCTCCGCTTCCTGCTCTACGGCGACGCGCTGGCCGGCGACCAGCCGCGAGTCGAGACCTTCACGCCACCGCTTGCGGCGGAACGTCGCTGCGCTGCTGCTTGTAAGCCCAGTGCAGCAACCCTCGGCGATCGGAGTCGCGCCCTATTTGCAACAGCGTAGGTATGTCGATGCCCGGGCTCTCGCAGCGGCTCAGAGCACGAGCGTGTCCTGAATGGTCACCGGCGTCGCGCCGAAGTCCGTTGTGCCCGTGAGGCTTCCGGAGCCGCGAAGTCCAGCGTACGCGCCGGTGGCATCGAGAACCACACAGCTTCCAGTGTTCGAAACCACGGTCGTGGACTGGTTCGGCGGAAAGATCCTCTGATTGCACCTCAGCGTGAGCGTTCCGTTGCCGCCGCTCAGGGTCCGGACCGTCTGGAGCACGCCGGTGGCGGGTGACGGAACAGCGCCGAACCTGGCTTGGGCAGTGACCGTCCCGGTATCAGAGACCATGCCGAGGCGGAGAACGTTCCGCTGTAGGTCCCCACGAACGGCGCCGCACTCGGAAACGACGGAAAAAGCAGCGTGGTCGTGATCGTTTCGGAACCTGACGGCCGCGCATTCGCCGCGCCGGCGAGCACAAACAACAGCATGACCGCGGTCGCCCCAACAATCCTCTTCATTGCTCCCCCTTCGGGTCGAGCAGCCCGGCCCCCCATTCGGTCGCGACCTTAACGCGCCCGCGCGCACCGGTCAAGCCAAAAGCTGTACCACCACGGAGAGTCATCTCGCGCCCAGAACGTCCGACGGGACACCGCAGAATCTGGCTTAATCGAGAGGGAGCCGTGTTGCGCCGCGCGTCAGACTGCTGGATCCGCCAGGCGCTCCAGCAGTCAACGCCGCACGGCCTTCGTTCGTCGGACGTCCGCCGGGCGAGCGGGCTGGCGCTCCGCGAGACGAAGGAGCAGTCGACAACTGAGGCAACTTCGCGCGTGCTTCGGGCTGAGTCCCCGGCCCTGAGCAGACGGGCGTCGACGGACACGTCGTCCGCGATTGACCCACAGACGACGGTCATCGCAACCCAGTGCCCGCTGTCGCTCCCGCGTGAAGACAGAAGCGCTCCGGCGACGCGGGGCCACGGGCTACGAGTAAGCGCCCGGGCGACCAGCGCTAAGGTGTCTCGTCGCCAACGCGATCGCGACCTCGCCGACGTCGTACTGAGCAAAGCAGACGTCGGCGGCGATGCTGCGGCCGAGGCCGACGACTCCGGAGACCGCGCCGGTGCCTTCACGCGATACCAACGGCGCCGAGTGATCTGCAGGCGGCCGCTGGTCCTGGGCGATTGCGCAAGCCGCAGGGGGCACGCCGCCGAGCTGCGGCCGACTGCTGCTTCCAGCGCTGGTGCTTGCAACCGAACCGGCTGCAGCAAGCGATGCGGCCGTCCCTGCTGTTGGCGAAAACGAGGGAAGCTCCGGGCGTCCGGCGGCGTCGGCGTCTTCCCTCAGTTGAGCGCAGTGCAGGGCGCGAAACCAGGCGAACCTGAGACTGACGCCGCCCTGCTCTCACGAACTTGCGGCTCTCGGCGTCGTCGGCCACCACGACGAGCGGGCCGACGTCGCGGCGGGCCACGCTCCTGGCGAATAGGGGGTGCGGGCTCGATGCGATGGATCGACCCGGATCGATGTCGGCGCGTGCCTTGCTTGAGGCCTCGTTATGGCCCCGCTCGACGGCCGCATGGCCGAATGGCGCGGATACCCCGCCCGCCGTTACGAGCACTACGGTGCGGGCGGGTTCAGGGGGTGAGTGGCATGACCGAGACGCCTTCGCCGTCGGCGACGTATGCGGTGTCGACGGCGGAGTCGACACTGATCGAGCCGGGGTAGTCGCCGACGATTGGTCGCGTTCGGGTGGTCTGGCAGCCTTTGGTCTTGGCGCTGTTGCAGGTGTTGCCGTTGATCGTGGTGACGCTGGTGTCCTCGGTGTTGGTGGCGTACACACGGTCGGTCTTCGGGTCGAGGGTGATCCCGACGGTGCCGAAGCCGGCCGGGGCGGTGGCGGGGGTCTGGCCGCAGCCGCTCGTGTTCTGGCCGTCGCAGATGGCACCGTTGATCACCGAGACGGTGCCTGGGTGCTCGCCGTCGGCGATGTTCGCGGTGTAGATCGTGTTGGTGGCTTGGTCGACCGCGATCCCCCAGGGGTTGGATCCGATCGGGGGGTTGGCGGCGATCGTGACGGTCGCTGGGGTCTGGCCACAGCCGGTCGAGTTGGTTGCGTCGCAGATGGCCCCGTTGATCGCGTAGACGCTGTTGCCCATGAATGGGACGGTGTCGACGATCACGTTGGTTGCGTAGACGGTGTTGGTCAGCGGGTTAATGGCCAGGTTCAGCACCGAAGCGCCGTTGGCAGAATCGCCAACGCTGAGGGTCGCCGGGGTCTGCTGGCAGCCGACCGTGTTTGTCGCGTTGCAGGTCGCGCCATTAAAGACGGAGATCAGATTCGAGTCGCCGCTCGTGATCGTCGCGACGTACACGGTGTCGGTCTTGGCGTTGACCGCGATGTCGTCGGGGTTTCCTCCCGGGACTTGGAGCATCGACACGGCGCCGCAGCCGGCGTGGTGGCTTGCATTGCAGGTGCGCTCGTCGAACACGGACACCGTCCCGGTCGCGCCCGCTCCCCCATCGGCGACATACACGGAGTGGGTAGCGGAGTCGACGGCGACCGCCCGCGGATTGGTGCCGACGCTCACCGACGGCGGGGTTGCGCCGCAAGCCGCGGGTCGGTGCGCATTGCACGTCCGAGTGTCGATCATCGAGACCGTGCTCGTGCCGAAGCCGGTCGCGACGTACGTGGTCGCGACCGCGGGGTCGGCCGCCAGACCGGCGGCGGCGATCGGAACTTCAGGGACGTGCTTGCGGCATCCGCTGGTGGTCTGGGTGTCGCAGCGCGAGGCGTCGATCACGGAGGCCGTGTTATCGACCCAGTTGGCGGTGTAGAGCGTCTGGGTCTGGGGGTCCAGCGCGACCGATTCCGGGTCTTGCCCAGTGTGGATCTCGGACGGGATCAGAGTCGCGCAGCCGGAGGGATCGCCGCCGCTGCACAGGTCGGTATCGACTACCTTGAGCGCGTCGTTCTTCTGGAACACGACGAATACGCTGCGAAGTGAGGGGTCAACGGCGAGCCACAGCGCGTGGTCGAAGCCGGCAGCGGGTACGGTCACCGTCCCGGGCGCGTCGGTCGCGCAGCCGGCCAAGTCGCTCGCATTGCAGTCGTGCAGATCGAACGCTGAGACGGTGTTGTCGTAGTTCGCTGTGTACAGCGTGTCGTTCGCCGAGTCGACATGGAGGCCGTTGGGGCCTCCGTTCGGGTCGCCAAGAGCGAGCGTCGCAATCGTCCCGCACCCGGACTGCACGGTCGCGTTGCATGTGTCCGCGTCAAACGCCATGGTTGCGGCCAACGTGGCGACGTAGACCGTGTGGGTTGTCTGCGCCGCCGCGACCGCGTCCGGCGAGCTGCCCAGATCAACTGTCGGCGCCGCTGTGTGCGGGCACCCGGAGTGATCGGTCGCGTTGCATGTCGCGCTGTCGATCATCGAGAGGGTCGTGCTGTCGGGCGATCCGCCCACCGCCAGCGCGCCGAAGTCGGGGACGTATACCGTGTGATTCGCCGGGTCGACGAGGAGTCCAAGCGGGTCCAGGCCGACTGGCACGGTCGTGGCGGTCTGGCCGCACCCGGTGCTGTCTTGCGCGTTGCAGGTCGCGCCGTTGAACACCGAAACCGTGTTGTCCATGACGTTGCTGACGTAGATGGTGTCTGTCTGCTCGTCGATCGCGATCCCGCTGGGCATGTTCCCGACCGTGATCGTCGGCCACGGACCCTTGCATCGCGACACGTCTCGAGCGTTGCAGTGGCGCGAGTCGATCACAGAGACCGTGTTCCCGGGAGCGGGCAGCTGTGGGCCGTTGTCGTTGTAGCCGTTGGCCACGTAGATGGTGTGCGTCGCCGGGTTCACCGCCAACGTCGAAGGTCCTGTCCCGACCGATGCGCCGTTTTCCCGCGCGGACCCTGAGCCAAAGGACGGAGTTGCGCTCGCCAGAGGCGAGGGCGCGGCTGCGGAGGCCGGAGGCTGGAGTAACGCGCTTGGAGTGGCACGACCGGGGGGAATGGTGAGGCCGGACGTCACGCGGGCAGTGGCGGGCGCCGCGGCCGACGCGCCGAGCAGGAGGACGACGAGCAGAGGCACGCCGGTCCGCCGCCTATTGACTGGTCTCATGTGAGCTTCCCTCCTGTCCCGTAGCCCTTGAAGAGAGATGCGCCCGCATCTACTGTCCGGTCCGCGCGTCGGGACGGTGGCGGGAGCCGATAGCAATTCGATAAACGCCTTATGCGACGGGCGAATACGGCGGGTCGTGCGCTGCTAGCGTTCCCGTGAGGCGAGCTTGGGAGCGGGCATCGAATTCCGGATTCTCGGTCGGCTCGAGGCGCTCGAGGGTGATCGGCAGCTTGCGCTTGGCGGCGCCAAGCAGCGGGCGGTGCTCGCCGTGTTGTTGCTGCATCGACGCGAGTTGGTGTCGATCGACCGCCTGGTCGACGAGCTGTGGGGCGAGCGCCCACCGCCGACCGCGGCACAGACGGTCAGGGTGTATGTCTCACGTCTTCGCAAGGCGCTCGGGGATCGAGCCGTGGAGACCGTAGGGCGGGGATACCGGCTGGCCGTCGATCCGGCTCAGGTCGATCGGGACCGATTCGACGCGCTCGCTGCGGATGGCCGGGCCGCGCTCGACGCCGGCGACGCCTTGGCTGCGGTCGAGCTGCTGGACAGAGCGCTTGAGTTGTGGCGGGGGCCACCGCTCGAGGAGTTTGCCTACGAGCCGTTCGCGCAGCCCGCGATCGCCGAGCTCGAGGACGCACGGCTCGGGGCGCTAGAGGATCGCGCCGAGGGGCAGCTGCGGCTGGGCCACGGTGCCGAGCTGGTGCCCGAGCTCGAGCGGCTCGTCGCGGGGTATCCGCTGCGCGAACGGCTGATCGCCGGGCTGATGCTCGCCCTGTACCGGGCCGGGCGGCAGACCGACGCGCTCGCCGCATATCGAACGGCGAGCGAGCGGCTACGCGAAAATCTTGGTCTGGAGCCCGGTCCAGAGTTACGCGAGCTCGAGCGGCGCATCCTGGAGCACGATCCGGCCCTGGGGAGCCACCGCTTGGTGGTAGTCAGGCGCCAGCGACGCAGGGCCCGGACGCGCCTTCTGGCTGGGGCGCTCATGTTCGGTGCGTTGCTGGCCGCGGTACTGGCGGTTGGGTTCACGGCAGCGCCGGGCCGGTCCCCACGGCTCGCGGGCGGCAACGGGGTAGTGGGAATCGGCGCGGGGTCGGCACGGCTGGTGACGGCAACGACCCTCACGGGAGCGCCGGGCGGGATCACCGCCGGGTTGGGTTCGGTATGGGTCGCCGACCCGGGCGCGAACGCGGTGTCCGAGATCGACCCCAGTTCCGGGCGGGTGATCGACCGGATCCCACTCGATAGTGAGCCGGGAAGCATCGCTTGGGGCGCGGGCGCGGTCTGGGTGGCGAGCAGCGTAGGCGCGACAGTCACGAGGATCGACCCCGGCACCGAGGTGACGCGGGCGATCCCGCTCCCCGGATCGAATCCAGCCGCGATCGCTTTCGGCGACGGCCGTCTGTGGGTTGCGGAGGCGGTCGCTCACCAGCTGGTCGAGCTCGACCCCGCGACGGGGTCGGTCCAGCGGACGCTTTCGTTGGACTTCCAGCCGAGCGCGATCTTGCCGACGGCCCGCGGGATCTGGGTGGCGGGCTACGGCACCGCGGTCGTCGACGAGCTCGACCCCGCCTCAGGGCGCGCGCTCGTGCGCGAGCACGTCGGTAACGGTCCCGCGGCGCTCGCATTCACGGCCGGGTCGCTGTGGGTAGCGAACAGCCTCGACGGGACAGTTTCCCGGATCGATCCGTCCACCAAAGCGGTGACCGCCACTATTGCCGTTGGGAGCAGCCCGACCGCGCTGGCCGCCGCCGACGGCTCGCTATGGGTCGCCGATCAGTACTCGGGGACCGTTTCTGAGATCGATCCGCGCCACGACAAGGTGGAGGGCTCCGTCGCGATAGGCGCCGACCCGACATCGCTCACGGTCAGCACCGGCCGGGTGTGGGCGGCCGTTGCCGCCGACAGTGTCAGCCATCGCGGCGGGACGCTCGTGATGGAGGGCCTCGTGTCGACGGGGCCGCTGACGCCGGTGTCGATCGATCCGGCGTTCTACAGCTACGCCCTCAACCCCCAGTTCATGGGGCTGGCGTACGACTCGCTCGTCACGTTTGAGCGGGCCGCCGGGGCTGACGGCCTCCGGCTCGTCCCCGACCTGGCGCTATATATCCCCACGCCGACCGACGACGGTCTGGCGTACACGTTCCGATTGCGGCCCGGGATCCGCTACTCCGACGGCCGGCCACTGCGCGCCTCGGATTTCCGGCGCGGTATCGAGCGCCTGTTCCGCGTCGGATCTATAGGCAGCTCGTTCTACGCCGGCATCGTCGGCGCCGCCGCCTGCGTTCGCCGCCCGCGCAGCTGCGCGCTCACCCCCGGCATCGTCACCAACGACACCACCGGCACCGTCACCTTCCGGCTCACCGCTCCCGACCCCGACTTCCTGTATCAGCTGACCGTGCAGGCCTACTCGGCGCCGATCCCGCCGGGCACGCCCGACCACGAAACCGGCTCGCAGACCGTCCCGGCCACCGGCCCGTACGAGATCAACCATGTCAGCCGCACCGAGATCCACTTCGTCCGCAACCCCTTCTTCCGCGAGTGGTCCCAGGCTGCGCAACCCGCCGGCAACCCCGACTCGATCACGTGGCAGACCGTGCGAACACCACAGGACGGTGTGACCGCGATCGAACAGGGGCGCGCCGACTGGTGGTTCGGCTCGATTCCGGCAGCGCAGCTGCGACAGCTCGAGGTGCAAAACCCCGCCCAGCTTCACTCAAACCCCGTGTTCGGCGTCGAGTTCCTGCCGCTCAACACCAACCTGGCACCGTTCAACAACCTCAAAGCCCGCCAGGCGCTCAACTACGCGATCGACCGCGCCAAGATCGCGGCCCTGTACGGTGGCCCAACCCGTCTGACCCCGACTTGCCAGCCGATCGCTCTCGGGCTGCCCGGCTACCGCCGCTACTGCCCTTACACCGTGCACCCCCAAGCCAACGGCGCGTGGACCGGCCCAGACATCGCACGCGCCCGAGAGCTCGTCGCGCTTTCCGGCACGCGCGGAGACCTGATCAACGTGTGGGGCGAGCCGGACGAGGGCTACATACCACCCGCGATCACCACATACGTCGCCAGCGTCCTGCGCGCAATCGGCTACCGCACCCGCGTTCACCTCGTCCCGCTCGCGACCGTCACGCAAGCGATGCGCACCCACTTCCAAATCTCCACCGATGGCGACTGGGTGGCCGCCTACCCCAGCCCGTCCGCCTACCTGCCGCAATTCTTCAGCTGCGGCGGCAGCGCCAGCAACGACTTCTACTGCAACCACCGGCTCGACCGGGAAATGCAAAAAGCCACGCAGCTTGAGCTCAGCGACCCGCACAAGGCCGCGAACCTCTGGGCGACGATCGACCGCCAGCTCACCAACAACGCGGTCTGGGTGCCAACCGTCACCGCGAGCGAGCTCGACCTCACCTCCGGCCGCCTACACAACTACGAGTACAACCCGGTCTGGGGCTTCCTCGCCGACGAAAGCTGGCTCGGGTAGCCACGCAGGGCAAATCGACCCGCCGACGCGCTGACGCCCCAGTCTCGCCAATCTCGTGCGTCGCCGAGACGCCGGCGCGCCCACCGCCGTGCCGGCCGACACGACGCACCTGGTTTCCGCCGACAGCAGGGCAGACGAGCAACTTCCCTGCTTTGCCGACCAGCAGAGAAGACGGCTACGCGCCCTCCTTCGCGCGGAAACGAGGACGTCTCGCACAGAGAAGGCGCAGCGGGGCGCATGAGTCCGGCGCTAGTCGCAACGTGCGGCAAACATCGTGCTGCTCGATCGTCCTCCGTCGGCCCTCTAGGGGAGATTGCGCCCGAGCCAGTCCTCGTAGAACCCCTCGAGATCCGGCAGGAAATCGTGGACGACGGGGTAGCCCGGCGGCACGGCCTCGACTTCGAGCAGGGTCCGGCAGCCGGGGCAGAAGTACTCACGCAGCGAGTTGTAGTCCGGGTGCCCGTGCATCTTCTCGGGATAGATCTCCTGGAGCTGCTCAGGCGTCGAGCGGACGTTGATCAGCGCCTCGAGCTTCCAGTTCTCGCGGTAGTCACAGAACTCGTGGCCGCAGTCGCACTTCACCACGTAGCTGCCACCTCCCTTGGCGACGATAAACAGGTGCTCGCCGAACGGCAGCACGATCTTCTCGTCCCAGGGAACCCGCTCCTGAAGCACCGCCACGTACGTGTCGAAGCGGTCGGCGTCCTTGTACGAGGACTGGATCGAGCGGACCTGGCCGCGCGGGAGCTTCTCGTCGATCAGGTCCCGTAGCGTCTTCTCGTCGAGCTTCACGACCTGGCCCCCTGCGCAAGCATCGCCTTCGAGAGCTCGACCTGAGGTGTGGCTACCGGAAAGTCAAAGTCCTCAGGCAGCTCCCAGAACCTGCGGAACTCGCGTGCCCAGCGCTCCGACAGGCGCATCGACTCCGCGTACATCCTCTGCACCGGCTCGATCATGTCGTGGTCGAGCACGCGCTGGCGCTCCTGCTTCATCCACTCGCGCACGGGCACCGCCCGGCGGCCCCGCGCCTCGCGGAGCTCCGTGCGCCGGGCGCCGGTGCCGTCCGGGTCACCCGGCACGACGCCGTAGATCGAATCCGCGCAGCGCTCGAGCAGGAAGCCGCCATGGATGTCCTCCATCACCGACTCGTACGGCCGCTCGAGTGGATCGCCCAGGCCGGCGCCGCCGCGGAACATGCACAGGTAGAGGTCGCCGTGGGTCATCACCTCGGGCAGCGTGGTGGCCTCGATGTCGAAGTCGTGCCGGCCACCGACTGCGCGCTCGAGCTCTGAGCTCGCCGGGTCGGGCTCGCTCAGCGGGTAGGGCTCGCGCGCCTGTACGAGCTCAAGCAGGTCGCTGCCGCGCACGTTGTGGCGGTAGCCCGTGGCGGCCGGGTAGCCGCCCCACAGCCCGGCCTGAATGAAGCAGTAGCCATTGCCGATGTTCTGCATCTCGTAGAAGGGCGTCTTCCACGCGAGCCGCAGGCACTCGTAGCCGGAGCCGCCGCGGTGACGCCCTGGCCCGGCCGTGTTCGGCTTCACCCGCTGCGACAGGTACAGGAAGGGCTCGATCATCTCCCACATCTCCATGTCGCCCATGTCACCCTCGGGGTTCCACATGGCCGCCGCGTAGTCGAGCCCGTCGAGCACCATCTTGGCCCCGCCGCCCACGCACGAGAGGCCGAAGTTGGTGGTGGCGGATTGCCTGCCGTACTGGTCGATCCCGCCGCCCTGGAAGGCATTGGCCGTGAGCCCGTAAGGGGCGAGCACCTCCTCCACGAAGCCGCGCGCCTGGACTGCGCGCGAGAACGACTTGACGAAGCCCGTGAACGACGGGATCAGGAAGCTCCATGCGATCCCGGTGGAGCACTGCGGGTTGGAGTGGTTCGACCAGGTGCCTGGGGGGAAGTTCGACCGCAGGCCGAAGTAGGCGCCGTCGTTGACCTTGTCGTTGCAGATCAACAGCTGCGTGAGTTGCACCCAGATCGCGCCTTGCATCGCGGACGGCGTGCAATTCATCGAGTGATAGCCCCACGCCGACGCGCCCTCGTAGTCGAGCTCGAGTATCCCCTCGCGGGTGATCCGCAGCTCGAGCGGAGCGTGCATCAGCGTGTCGCGTCGTGCGTAGGAGGGCAGCTGCTCCTCCTTGGCGAACGGCACCTCGCTGAACGCAGGCGCCCGGTAGCGGCCGGGCACGGTCAGCTCCCGCAGACGGCTCTGGAACGAGCGCCGCCCGTCCTCGATCACCTCGCGGATGAACTGCTTGTACGTGTCAATGCCCTCCACGAGCACGACTCGCTCCACCGCCTCGCGGATCATGTGGCACCCGGCCAGGCGCGTCTTCTCGTCGAGCGTCCAGTACATCGGCGTGCGGGTGCCCTTGAGCCCCGCGAGG
>Ga0310037_10000235_pt1 | contig 41316 bp, 37 predicted proteins | sample Sb_taG_11_FD_200239 | JGI IMG/M metagenome (GOLD analysis project Ga0310037, IMG submission 200239) | Peat soil microbial communities from Weissenstadt, Germany - Sb_50d_3_AS metaG (v2) (version 2) | ecosystem: Environmental > Terrestrial > Soil > Wetlands > Peat | place: Germany: Weissenstadt... | reverse complement strand
TCTCGGCTCTGCTTACTGGTACGAAGGTAAATATGCGCAGGCCGAGGCCACCGACAAGCAGGTACTCGACGTCCAACGCCGCCTTTTTGGCGCCGATTCCGCGCAGCTCATACCCGAGCTGAACAACATCTCGCTGGTTTACCGCGCGGAAGGCAAACTTAAGGAAGCCGAGCAGACCAACTTGCAGGCGCTCGATATCTCCCGCCGCGTGCACGGCCCCGAACACCCCGACACGCTGATGGCCACCAACAATTTGGCCAACCTCTATAAACAGCAGATGAAGTACACGCAGGCCGAGCCGCTCTATCTTCAGAACTACGAAATTTATAAGCGCGTCCTCGGTCCCGAACATCCCGACACGCTTCGGGCTATGGGGAATGTCGCCGGAATTTATCAGGCCGAGAATAAATATCCGCAAGCCGAGGCGCTTTTCCGGCAAGTAGTCGACCTCCGCCGCCGCATTCTCGGCCCTGACCATCAAAGCACCTTGTTCTCCGAGCAAGGGCTCGCGGACACCTTGAATTTTGAGGGTGAGTATATGCAAGCGGAGGTCATGTCCAAGCAGGTCATGGAAGCGCACAGCCGCGTCCTTGGTCCCGAGCACCCCGATACATTGCAATCTATGGCCACCCTGGCCAGCGCTTACCTCAATAACGGTCAGTTCGCCCAGGCCGAGCAGCTCTACAACCAGCTTTTGGAAATCCGCCGCCGAGTGCTCGGGCCTGAGCATCCTGACACGCTCGACACCATGAGCTACCTGGGCTATCTCTATCGCAATACCAACCGCATTCCTCAGGCCGACGTGCTCTTGAACCAAATCCTGGAAGTCAACCGCCGCACGCACGGTCCCGACGATCCCGCCACCACGGCGAGCCTGGCCTCTGTGGCGGACATCGACAGGATGGAGGGAAAGCTCGCAGAAGCAGAGACTGGCATTCGCCAGGTTCTCGACACTCGAACGCGCACGCTTGGGGCGGACGATCCCTCGACTCTTGAAGCGGCCGCCGGCATGGCACTGATTCTGTTCGTTGAAAAACAGGCCGCGAAAGCCGAGCCAATTTATCAGGATACGCTGCAACGCGCCCGGCAGTTCAAGGACCAGAATATGGTGGCGTCAGTCTGGTACGTTCTGGCGTGCGTGGAGGCGGCGCAAGGCAAGAAAGACGCGGCCATCGATTATCTGCGAAAATTTGACGATCTATCGCCGCTATCCGCTGCCTTGATGCTGCTGGATCCCGATCTGAAGCCGTTGCACGGCGAACCGCGATTCAACGCGATTATCGCCAAGGCCCGCGCGCGCGCAGCCTCGACCGACACGACCAAGTGACGGCGGTGATTGCCCGGCGGGGTTTTTGTCGCCGGCCGCTGCGTTGCGAGCTGGTGCGTCGCTAGTCGTGGCAGGACAAAGGCCGCACGCGCAACTGCGCTCTTGGAGCAGTGACCGGCTTTCCTTCTATCACCGTACCAGGCGGAGATTCTTCTCCAACTCCGACGGCTGCGATCGGCGTCCCCTCGCCATCAAATTGAAAATAATACAGATTCATACTATTCGGGCAACAAAAGCATGGTCACGGTGCAATCGGATTCCGTGATAATCCTAACTTAATAGCTATAGCACATCTTCAAAGGCGAGGCTTTTTCCGGAGCGCATCCCGATACAAACCACCGGGACGCAAAAGGCGCGGAAGCGCTCCTTCCCTCCGCATGAGTGCAGGGGCTGCACCGCAAGGAGGGGCCCGAAGATTTTCGAGCGAATTCAGGCTACGGTGCTGCTGGGATTTGGGGCTCGCGGGTGTGATAGTCTGCAGCGCGTCCGAGGGAGCTTCTGCGTTTGCGAGGGGCCCGCTCATGTCCGAAGAAATAGATCGCCAGGCTGTGATTGATGAAGAGCATCTTAAGCTGCTGTCGTTCGGATACGTGATCACCGCGGCGATGACGGCGTTCGTCGCACTCTTCGCTCTGTTGTATGTGACGCTAGGAGTCAGTGTGGTCACGATCATTGCTCACAAACCTCTGGTGGCAGGCAATCCGGGCCAAGCGATTCCTGCGGCGATCGGGTGGATTATCGCCGGGGTTGGGCTGGGCGTTTTTCTTATTGTGGCGGCGTTCGCGGCGGCTAAGCTTCGGGTGGCCTTCTGCATCAAGAAGCGAAAGTCGCGGACATTTTGCATGGTGATCGCCGCTATTTGTTGCCTCGGGGTGCCGTATGGGACCGTGCTCGGCGTCCTGACGTTCATGGTGCTGGGGAGAGCTTCGGTGGTGAGGATGTTTCAGGCCAATAATGAGTCCGGCGTAGCGCCCTGATTTAGAATCCGCGCAGCGGTGCCTTCCCGGTTGAATCCTTCCGAAAGTCTAGAAAATTTGCCTAGCAGCTCCGTGCAAAGTGAAAAAGTGCAGGTGTGGCGATACCCTGCGGGGTTTCGTTCGTCAAAAGAGGAAGCGGAGCGAGGCGAGACTACCCGGAACGGGTGCGTCCGCCTAGGCGGACGCACCTACGACGCGAGCTGGCGACGAGGTTGGTACAAGGTCGTCGAGAGAATTTCAAATTTGAAATGGCTTTGTTGGCGTCGTGCGAATTAACGGTGCCGATGGAATATGGAGATGGCCAGATCGGGTTGCGCGAAGGCAAATGGCCGACATTTTCGAAGGGATTGCGCCCGCGGGCGGAGCAAGCCCCGCCCCTACGCGAGAAAAATCAAATAGCGCGAAGGAAATCAACAGAGGCATTTCAAATTTGAGAGGAAGAATAAGAGAATTCCAGCACGTTGTGAGCGATTTTCAGCGAAGGTTGTGATTGCGGACTGATGATGGGCGGGGAGGCGATACATGAAAGGATTTCTGGTTGTTGCGGTGCTGATTGGAACGAGCGGCGTCGCTTTTGCGCAGGCGGAGAAGCCTAAGGCGGCTTACGATTTTTCATTGCCGCGGGAGGAGCGGATTCGATTGGCGGAGAGTGCGGCGCCTGTGGAGATTTCGGGGAAAGCTACGGTGTATGTTTTGGAGAAGAGCGGGTATGTGAAGGTGCGCGACGGGTCGAACGGGTTTTCTTGCTTTGTGGACCGGCAGTCGCCCTTGAACCTGGAGCCAACGTGCTTTGACGCGGAGGGGAGCGCGACGACATTGCCTGCGCGGATCTTTGTCGAGGAGGAACGTGCTAAGGGCAAGAGCGAAGAGCAGATTCATGCGGACATCGACGAGGGTTACAAGAGCGGGAAATTTCTTGCGCCGCGGAAGCCGGGGATTGTGTACATGATGTCTTCGGCCGGGTTTCTTTACATCGCGGAGAAAAATCAGCTTGTGCCGCTGCCGCCGCACCTCATGTTTTATGCGCCTTATGCTACCGACAAAGACATCGGCTCGCCTCCACCTACTGCAGAGATGCCGCATTTGATCCGGGCTGGGCAGCCGGATGCATACATCATCGTAATTCCCGGCGAACATCGGGCGCATTAGCTTGCTGTACGTCAAAAACCTCGATATCGCTGGTGGAACTTTTCCGGCCTGACGGGAGGCTGCGGCTCACCTTTGGGATTCTCGCTAGCTTCTTCCCGCGGTGGTGTGCGGACTACGGCGAATCGGCGGCACGGTTAGACAAAGCCACAGGCAGGAGTGCCTGTGCTACTTGAAACGCCACGTGCGCGGGGCGATCGGGGAGAGCAGAAAATTTGCTTGACATATTCCTGTATGGGAATGTAATGTCCGGGCATGGCACGAGCCGCTACGACCTCGGATGCGTTCAACGCCATAGCTGAACCGAGGCGGCGCGAGATATTGAGTTATCTGGCGCTGCGCGAGCGGGCGGTTGGGGAGATTGTGGCAACTCTTCGGCTGGAGCAGCCTTCTGTATCCAAGCACCTGCGCGTTTTGCGAAACGTGGGCTTGGTGTACGTGCGGCGCGTTGGGCGGCAGAAACTGTATCGCACCAACCCGGAGGCGATCCGGCCTGTGCACGAGTGGACGGGGACATTTGAGCGCCTCTGGGGGCAGCAGTTGAATCGAATCAAGGAACGGGCTGAGGCGAAGATGAATCGAGGCCGTGCGGACTTGAAATCCAAGGGGGAAGCATGAATCCGACACCAAAGAGCATTGAAGACTTGATGCTGACTATCACGCAGGAAATTCACGTGCGCGCGCCGATCGAGGTGACGTTCGCTGCCCTGCTCGAACAGATCGGGCCGCAGAACGAAAGGCACGACGGCATCAAGATGCCAATGAAAATCGAAGCGTGGCCGGGAGGAAGGTGGTACCGCGACCTGGGTGATAACAACGGGCACTTGTGGGGACACGTGCAGGCCATCAAGCGGCCGACGCTGCTGGAATTCACGGGGCCGTTGTTTGCGTCTTATCCATTCGTCTCGAACGTGCAGTACCGGTTGAGCGAGGAAGAGGGCGGAACTTTGATTTCGTTCCGGCACACGGCGCTGGGATTCATTGAGGCTGATCATCGAGAAGGCGTGGGGCAAGGTTGGTCGTCGATGAACGAGCGCGTGCGGAAATTCGCGGAGGTTTCGGGGTCGCGAAAAGCGGCGGGGTAGGTGTCGCGAAGATTGTTGTTCGCGATGAGCGGGAGGAGCGTATGTGTCCAGCGTGCATGGGAACCGCGGTGGTGATTGCCGGAGGCGCGACATCGAGCGGCGGGTTGGCGGCGCTGGCGATCAAAAAATTCTGCGCGAAGAATTTCGGCCGCAAAATTCGGTCGCAATTTAAATTCAAGGAGAGTCACGATGGCCAGCAGCAAAATCGCTCTGCAGCAGCATAAAGTGGTTTCGCACGACGAATGGACCGCGGCGCGCAAGGAATTTTTGACCAAGGAAAAGGAATTCTCGCGGCTGCGGGATGAATTGAGCCGGAACCGCCGTGAGCTGCCGTGGGAAAAAGTGGAGAAGCAGTATGTTTTCGAGGGGCCTCGCGGCAAAGAGACGCTTGCCGATCTCTTTGGTGGGCGCGGGCAGTTGGTGGTGTACCACTTCATGCTTGGGCCGGGTTGGAAAGAGGGCTGCCCGAGTTGCTCCTATCTGGCCGATCACTTCGATGGTCCGGCGATGCACCTGGCACAGCGCGATGTGACGCTCGTGGTGGTGTCGCGCGCGCCGCTGGCGGAGATTGATGCGTTCAAGAAGCGCATGGGGTGGAAATTCAAGTGGGTGTCCTCGTTCGGCAGCGATTTCAACCCGGACTATCAGGTTTCCTTTGCAAAGAATGAAGATGGAACGTCCAAGGTGTATTACAACTACGAGCTGACGGAGTTCCCCAGCGAGGAGCGGCCCGGGGCTAGCGTCTTCTACAAGGACGCGAGCGGAAACATCTTCCACACGTATTCGACGTATGCGCGCGGGCTGGACATTTTGCTGGGGACGTACAACTTCCTGGACATGGTGCCTAAAGGCCGCGACGAAGAGGGGCTGAAGCACACCATGGCGTGGGTTCGCCATCATGACCGGTACAACGAAGGCTACCTTGTGGATCCAACGAAGCCTTACGTGCAGCCGGAGAAGGCCGGGAGTTAACGCTGCGTCGGAGAGAGGCGAGCTTGTGGGCTCGATCACCAGCTCTGAGCATCGAGCTGGAGGACGGAGCGAAGAAGAACATTTGCGCCATTGGCGATGTCCTGTGGGCGAGAGAATTCTTCCGGGGCGTGGCTGATGCCGGCGATGCTGGGGATGAAGATCATGCCGATCGGAGCGATGCGAGCCATGCTTTGAGCGTCGTGAGTGGCACCGCTGGGTAGAAGCTTTGTGGTCAGGTTCAATTGCTTGGCAGAATCTGCGATTAGCTTGCGCAATCGCTGGTCAGTGAGCGCGGGCTGATCCGCGACGATTTGATTGAAACTGAATTTTGTTCCGCTGGCTTGTGCGATTTGCTGAGCTTCGTCGCGCATTTTGGCGAAGAGCATATCGATGCGGGATTCATCGAGGTCGCGGACATCGAGACCCAGGATTACTTTTCCAGGAATCACGTTGTAAGCGCCCGGGATAGCTTGAATCTTCCCGACAGTCGCTACCTGGAGGCCGGGGATGCCGGTTGCGACGCGATTCACGGCTTCGATGAATTTCGCGGCGGCCAGCAGAGCGTCGTGGCGCTGATTCATCGGAGTGCTGCCTGCGTGATTGGCGACGCCATCGATTGTTACATCCCAGCGAGAATTCCCTACAATTCCTTCGACAACACCGATGTCGAGCTTCTCTGCCGCTAGCGTGCCGCCTTGCTCGATGTGCAGCTCGAGATAGGCGAAAACATCGCCGGATTTTCGGCGGGCTGCAGCGAGGTGATCGGGATCACCACCGATGTAGGCGATGCCATCGCGAAGAGTTTTGCCGCTGCGTGTGGCTTGCGCCAAATCCTCCTCGCGCAATTCCCCGGAGATCGCGCGGCTGCCCTGCAATCCGTTTTCTTCATTCTGAAAGATGAGGACCTCGAAGGGATGACGGAGGGCGACGTGCGCTTCCGCCAAAGTTTGTGCGACTTCGATCGCGCCCAACGAGCCTACGACGCCATCGTAGTTGCCGCCTTGCGGGACGGAGTCAACGTGCGAGCCGGTCACTAGCGCCGGCAATTGCGGATCGGTGCCGGCGCGGCGTCCGGAGATGTTTCCGGCTGCGTCAATGGTCGTGGTGAGGCCGGCGGCGCGCATCAAGCCGATGACGTATTCCCTGCCCTGACGATCGGCATCGGTGTAAGCGACGCGGCTGATGCCGCCGGCAGGATCCTTGCCGATCGCGCCCATCGCGTTCATGTGCTCCATTAAGCGATCGGCGTTGATCGCAGGCGGCGATTGCGGGCAAAGCGCTGGCGCGATCATTGCCAGCGCAGCGAGCGTAAGAAGCGCACGGAAACGGCAACTGAGGACTTTCATCGGCGGCAAGTCTCTCATTTCGGGCGGCGCCTGCAAAGTCTCGAAATTGCGAGCGGGCCTAGCTGGCGTGGTTGGCGCCGTGAGCGAGCTGGCGCTGGTAATCGGCGCTGTCGAACTCGCCTTGCGATTCCGCGATTAGTCCATCGTCGCCGAATTTCCAAACTTCGAAGCCGCTGAAGCGAACGCGGTGGCCTGTGCCGCCTGGCGCTGTGTTGGTGCCGATGAACGTCCAGTGGTAAATGGCGCGATCGCCCTGGACGACAATACCGTCCATGAGCAGTTGCATGTCGGGGAACGCGGCCATGAATCCCTGCGCGACTTCGATGATGGCAGCGCGTCCGACTGAGGGAACGCCATTGACGCTGAGCGAGCCGTTCGGAGCGAAGAACGCGGCGACACTGGCGGGGTTCTGACTGCTCCACGCCGCTGTGTAGCGCGTGGCGAAATCTCGCAGCTGTGCAAGCTCAGGCATCATCGGCGTCGTCGTTGATTACGACGCAGTATTACACTAGTCCCGTCGTTGTACTCAAACAAAGGGTGAAGTAACTTCTCGCGTTTGCGAGCAGGATCCGGTTCTTACGGACTGCCAGGAGGCGTTATGCGAATTGCCCGCGTCATCATCGGGATACTTACGCTGCTGGTGTGCAATTGTGCTACCGCGCCGCCGATCACTACCGCGCAGGCGATCAACGAAACTAAGACGACGGCGCTTATGCTTGAGAAGAACGAAGGCGAGCGGCGCGTTCTGCGGGGTTGGCCCGGACACCCAGATCCGGGAGAGACTTTCATTTTGAAGGTGGATCCGAAGAATGGCAGCTCTTCGCATCTGGTCTTTATGACCGGAGACCTCAAGCCCGGGGCGGAGATCGTCACGCACCGGCACCCCGGAGCGGACGAAATCCTTTATCTGGAGAGCGGAACTGCTGAGGTGCATTTGGGCGAGGCCGCTAGAGTGGTGCACGCGGGCGCGACTGTGTTCATTCCTTCCGGTACGTGGATTTCACTCTCCAACACGGGAAGTGATGCCATTCAGTTCGTCGCTGTTTTTTCCGCACCCGGCTTCGAAGAATTCATGCGCGATGAATCTGTTCGCGAAGGAGAGAAGAATGTTCCGGTGACGCAGGCGGAAGATGATGCGATCCAGAAAAAGCACGCACACGATGTGATTTACAAATAGCGATGGAGGATGCGGCGTAAGGCTCCTTCGGGTATACTGCGCGCTATGAAAGGTTCGACGAAAGTCATCGCGGAATTGAATAAGGCGCTGCGGGAAGAACTGACCGCCATCAACCAATATTTCTTGCATGCGGAGATGTGCGAGAACTGGGGATACGAGCGGCTGTCGGAGTACATCAAGAAGCAGTCCATCGGCGAGATGAAGCATGCCGAGGCTTTGATGGAGAGGATTCTGTTTCTTGATGGATCACCTTCGATGAAGCCGCTGGAATTGACTGTGGGGAAAGATGTGCGGGAGATGCTGGAGAGCGATTTGAAATTGGAAGTTGCGGCGGTGAAGGATTACAACGCGGCGATTCAGATTGCCGTGGAGGAGAAGGACAACGGATCGCGGGATTTGTTTTTGGCGCTATTGAAGGACGAGGAGAGCCATGTGGATTGGCTCGAGGCGCAGGTGCATCAGATCAAGGAATTGGGGTATGAGAGATATTTGACGATGCAGATGGGGGAGTTTGAGGAAGAGGGATAACGCTGCTGGGTTGCTGCTGGGAATTTCCTGGTTTTGAATCGCCCAATACAAAAAGCAAACATGGCCGAACTGCGGGAGGGCAGAGCAGTGTATGTGAGAACCGGAAAAACAAAACCTCAGCGGCTAAAGCCGTATTGATATTGCGGCATTTGCGGCACGACTGAAGTCGTGCCCTGACAAAAATTCTACGTTCTCACACAGACTCTGAATACCCTCCCCTACGACGGCTTTTTCGTTGTGTGCGTTGCGCCGGTGCCGATTTTGGCTAGGGTTTGTTGGGCTAACGCGCGGTACGGGCTGTCGATTGAGGCGGCTTCGGTTAGCGCGGCTCTCGCTTCGGGGATTTTTTGCATTTTGGCTAGCGTGAAGCCTAGACGGTATTGATTGCGGGCGTAGCTTATGGGATTCGGTTTTAGCAGCGGGGCGGCCTGGCGGAAGGCGTTGACAGCTTGCACGTTGAAAGTTTGATTTACATAGACCTGGCCCAGCGCGGTATAGGCTAGCCCCTTCTGCATCGAGACCTGCTCCTGCCATTGGGCTTCATCGGCGCCTTCGGGCTTTTGCTGCTTGCTGAGGATGTCGATCGCTTTTTGGGCACAATCGCCGGCCTTTTCTAATTGCTGGCCTTGCTCGCTCCAGAAATCGGCGAGCAGGACGAGCATGTCCACATTATTGGGATCAGCGGCGAGGACAGCCTGGGCGGCTTCCATCATCTTGGGATAATTGCGGGCTTGCTCTTGGGAAAAGGCTACCTGCTCGCGTGCGTTGAGGGTGTAAGGTGAATCGGGGAAATCCTTGGCGAAGCGCTCCATATAGGCAGCGCGGGATTTGGAGTCGGTTAGTTTGTAGGCGGCATTGAAGGTGGCGTTCTGTAGGTAGCTGATGTCGTCTTGCGCGCCGCGTAGGACGCCCTGCTTCTGCTGCTCCCAATTTTCCTTTGACATGCCGGCGGGCGGCGGGGAGGCTTTGTAGCGCGTGACGATGGCATTGGCGTGTTCGGCGGATTCGAAGAGATTGGCGGTGTCGCCTTGCTCTTCGGCGGCGTGGACTAACGTGATGGCGGTGGAGAGATTGTCGGGATCGAGCTTCAGGGCTTTTTCGCCGTATTCGTAGGCCTTGGCGTAATTTTTTTGAGCGACGTAGGTGCCGGCGTAGAGTTGATCGGCTAGGAGTTCGAGATCGCCTTTTCCAAAGTCGGCCATGAATTTATCGAGAAGGGCGATTTTTTCGGGGCCGTCGGGAGCGGCGTAGATTTCGGAGAGGGCTTTGTCTTCGGGAGTGCCGGCGTTGACGGAGACGGTTTTGCCCATTTGGGCTCGGGCGGTGGGAATTGTTGCGGCGATCGCGACTGCTGTGAAGAGAAAGCGGATGGCGAGGCGGTTCATCGTGCCTCCTGTTTGCGTTTGATGGTCGGAGTGTAGTCCAAGTTGGGAGGCGGTGGCAATTGAGAATGGTGCGGTTTAGCTGGGGGGAGAGAAGAAGAGGCGGAGAATTACCGGAGAGACGCAGTGGGCGCTGAGTTTCGGATTCGAGAGGATTGACGACATGGTTGATTCGGTGGAGGATGCGGGAGGAATTTGAAGAGGTAGCGAAACGGGGGGATCGGATGGATTTTGGGTTGAAGGGGCGCGTGGCTATCGTGGCGGCCGCGAGCAAGGGGTTGGGGCGGGCTGTGGCTGAGGAATTGGGGCGCGAAGGTGCGGAGATTGCGATTTGCGCGCGTGGCGCGGGGGAATTGGAGAAGACCGCGAAGGTGATTGAGGCGGTGACTGGGCGGGAGGTCTTGCGGCGGGCGATGGATGTGACTCGATATGAGGACGTGCGCGAATTTGTGGCGGCTGTGGAGAAACGATTTGGGCGCGTGGATATTTGCGTGACGAATGCCGGTGGGCCGCCTTCGAAGAAATTCCTGGAGGTTTCGGTGGAGGAATGGCGCGCGGCGGTGGATTTGACTTTGATGAGCGCGATTTATTTTGCTCGCGAGGTGCTGCCTGGGATGCAGCGGAGGAAGTGGGGACGATTCATTGCCATTACATCGATGTCGGTGAAGCAGCCGGTGGATGGTTTGATTTTGTCGAATTCGATTCGGGCGGCGGTGACGGGATTGGCGCGGACTCTGGCGAATGAGTTTGGGGCGGATGGGATCACGGTGAATTGCGTGGCGCCGGGGTATACGTTGACGGACCGGTTGGAGGAATTGGCGGCGAAACGGGCGGCGGATGCGGGAGTGCCGAAAGACAAAGTGCTAGAGCAGATGAGCGCTTCGGTGCCGGCGCGGCGTGTGGGGCGGCCGGAGGAATTTGCGGCGGCGGTGGCGTTTCTGGCCTCGGAGCGGGCGAGTTATTTGAATGGGACTACGATTGCGGTGGATGGCGGGTGGGTGAGGAGTTTGTTGTAGGGGCGGCGGGGTGGTGACATGCTTTCTGGCTGCGGGATTGAATCGATTGGATGCTTAGATCCTTAGGCCACCAACCGGCCTCAGGATGACAACTGCGCTTTTATTGGACGTGAGAAATTAAATCAGTCTGGACCAAGGAGTGAAATGACAGGAGCGACGCGAGGGATGAACGCAATGAGCAAGAGTGGGGGGATTGCGGCGGGGTTTTTTGCGGCGGTATTGGCGATTGTTTTGTGCGCCAGCGTTGGATGGGCTCGGGACGACGATCCTTATGCGCGCTCGAGGGATTATGACTTGCAGAATGTGCGGACTCATCTGCGATTTGATATCGAGCAGAAGAAGGTGATGGGCGAAGTTACGGAGAATTTGGCGATATTGCGAGAGGGCGTGGGAGAGTTGCGATTTGATTCGGTGGGATTGGCGATCGAGAGCGTCACGCTGAACCGGCAGGCGGCGAAATTCGAGACGAAGCCGGATGCGCTGCTGGTGATGCTGCCGCAGAAGGCGCGGCGGGGCGAAAAATTCGAAGTGACGATTCGCTATTCGGGGCAGCCGACGAAAGGGCTCTATTTTATTTTGCCGGACAAGAATTATCCCGACCAGCCGAAGGAGATTTGGTCGCAGGGAGAATCGGAGGATACGCGCTACTACATTCCGATTTACGACTATCCGAATGACCGGACGACTTCGGAGATGTTGCTGACGGTGCCGGCGGATTGGTGGACGGTGTCGAACGGGAAGCTTGTGGGGATTAAGGCCGAGGCGGATGGATCGAAGACCTGGGACTGGAAGCAGACGGAGCCGCTTTCGACTTATTTGATTTCAGTGGTGGCGGGAGAGTTCGTCGAGAGAAAAGATTCGTGGCGCGGAATGCCTGTGGAGTACGCGGTGCCGAAGGGGCAGGAATTCAAGATCGATACTACGTTCTTGCGGACGAAGGACATGCTGGACGCATTTTCGGATGCGCTGGACATGCGCTATCCATGGGCGAAGTACGCGCAGACTTCGGTGGATGATTTTATTGTGGGCGGGATGGAGAATACCAGCGCGACGACGCTCACTTCGCGCGGGCTGGTGCATCCGAAATTGGCGGCGGAGACGCTGTATGCGAGCGACGATTTGGACTCGCACGAATTGGCGCACCAGTGGTTCGGCGATCTGGTGACGTGCAAGGACTGGGCGAATATTTGGTTGAACGAAGGATTCGCGACTTATTTCGAGCATTACTGGACGGAGAAGCATTTTGGCAAGGACGACGTGGATTATGAATTCTGGACGGATGGAAACCGGTGGATGACGCAGAAGAGATTGTTCGGGGTGCCGATCGTTACGCGAAACGTGGATGAGTCGTTGGAGACTGAGGGGAACGTTTACACCAAGGGCGGTCTGGTATTGAAGATGCTGCGGGAGAAATTGGGGGATGAGGATTTCTTCCGCGGGCTACATCACTACCTGGAAGTGAATCGCGGGCAGAACGTGGTTACGGCGGATTTGATCAAGGCGATCGAGCAGGCTACCTCGGTGAACGTGGATGAATTTTTTCAGCAGTGGATTTTCCGGGCTGGGGCGCCGAAATTTGAAGTGGCGGTGAAGTGGGACGATCTTGTTGATTCGGTGCATTTGCAGGTGAAGCAGACGCAGAAGGTGGAAGGGTTGGTGCCGTTGTTTCACGTGCCAATCGAGGTGGAGATTGCAACGAAGAGCGGCGTGAAAACTTTTCCGATTGACGTGAGCAAGGATGAGGAGATTTTCACGTTTGCGGTGGATGGGCCGCCTTTGATGGTGATTTTTGACAAGGGCAATAAGATTTTGAAGAGTGTGGAGTTCAAGCGGGAGCCGGCGGCTTTGATTTATCAACTAAAGCATGCGGAGACGGTGCCGGACCGGGCTGATGCGGCGAAGGCGCTTGGTGAAGTGAAAGGAAATGAGGATGTGATTGCGGCGCTGGGAGAGGCGGCGCGAGCGGATGCGTTTTGGGGCGTGAGAGTGGAAGCGCTGCGGGCGCTGGGGAAAATTGGCGATGCGGCGGCGGAGAAGCAGATCGAAAATGCGCTAACGAATGAGAAGCCATGGGTGCGAACGGAGGCCGTGGCGCAACTGGGGAATTTCAAGACGGATGCGTCGCTGGGCGCGAAGCTCGAGAAGATTGCTACGGACGATTCGGCGTATCGCGTGAGAAATGCGGGGCTCCAATCGCTGGCGCAGGTGAAGGCGGCGAACGCGTTCGATGTGCTGAGCGCGGCAGTGCAAGCGGATTCGCCGGACAATACGTTGAGGCGGGCGGCGCTGAGAGCATTCGGTACGCTTGCCGATGATCGAGCGGTGCCTGTGTTGCTTACGTGGTCCGAGCCGGGAAAGCCGATCGATGTGCGCACGGCGGCGATTGGAAGCCTCGGTGCGGTCGGCAAAGGAAATAAGGACGTGACACGAGCGCTGGTGGCTTATCTGGATGAGCCGCGGATTTCGAAGTACGCGACTGTGTTTGCCATCGGGCGACATGGCGATCCGGATGCGATTCCGGCGCTGGAGAAGTTGTTGAAGAGCGGAAAACTGTTTTTCGGATTGGCTTCGATCACGAAGGGGCAGATTGAGGCTATTCGGGCGCAGGCGGCGGGGAGCAAGGCTGGTGAGTCGGCTTATGGCGGAGTTGGTGCGCCGGCGGAGGCGGGGGCTGGGGCGGACAATGCTGAGGTGTTGAAGGCGCTGGAGAAATTGGAGAGGCGGCTGGATGAGATGAATGAGAGATTGGGGAAGATTGAGGAGCAGGTTTCGACTACGAAGAAATAGAGGCTCACGGCATCGCAGATTTCGACAGATTGCATTCGTCGAATTGGTCTTCACGCCGCGATGCCGGCCTGGGAGGCCGGCGCTACTTACCCCCGGCGAAGAGAATTCTTAGGTCGCGGAGATTGTTGCCTGTGGGGCCGGTGATTATTGCGTCGTTTAGTTTTGCGAAGAAGGTGTGAGCGTCGCTGCGTTGGTAGAAATCTTCGGGATCTAGATTTTGGGATTGAGCGCGGGCTAGCGTTTGGCCATCGGCTACCGCGCCTGCTGCTGGGCTGTTGCCATCAATGCCGTCGGTGCCTGCACTTAGTACCGTGATATTTTTTCCGGCGATTTTTTTCCCGCAGGCCAGCGCGAAGGCGGCGTTGCGGCCTCCTGTGCCGCTGCCCGTTACCGGGCTTGAGACTTCCCCGTCGGCGATTACTGCTACCGGCTTGCCGTGCTGTTCCTTCTGAAAAACCTCGAGTTGATTGAGAAGAAAATCTGCGGCGCGATCGATGGGCCAGTTGTCGGTGGAATTGTCGCAGATGCAGAGGAAGCCGGCGGCTTCTGTGGCTTGGTGCGCGTGGTGAAAAAGATCGTGCATGCCGAGGAGGAGGACGAAGTGGGCGCGGGCGAAGGCGGCGTCGCCGGGCTTGGGTGTTTCGGCGAGCGCATTTTTTTCGAACGCGGCGCGCAGGCTGGGCGGCAGTTGCGCGATTAGATTGTATTTTTGCGCGATGCGGGTGGCGTCGGCGATTGTCGAGGAATCAGGTAGCGTCGGGCCGGAGGCTAGGGCGGATTCATGGCCTTCGGGAACATCGGTTACCGCGAGCGTGATCTTCGTGGCGCTCGGCGCGGCTAGGGCTAGGCGGCCGCCTTTGGTGGCGGAGAGATGGCGGCGGATTACGTTGATTTCTTCGATCGGGGCGCCGCAAGTGACGAGTACCTGGTTTAGCTGCTGGAAGTCGGCGAGCGAGATTCCGGCGTCGAGTGATTGTTCGACTAGCGATGAGCCGCCGCCGGACAAAAGAAAGAAAACTAGCGAGCGATCGTTCGTGCGCTTCAAGCGGTCGAGGATGGCGCGACCTGCGGCGAAACTCTGCTCGTTCGGGACGGGGTGGCCACCGGTGAAAGTTTCCCAATTGCGAGGAGCGTGAGGTGGCGGCGACGGAACAACGAGAATTCCGCGCGCGCGGGAATCCGGAGCGATGATGTGATCGAGCCCTTCGGCCATGGCGAGGGCGGCTTTGCCGTAGGCGATGGGCAGGATTTCGTGATAGTCGCGCAGGTCGAAGCGCTCTCCGTTGACGCACAGCGTCGAGCCGCTTTGATCGAGCTTGCTTTGCATCGTTTCGGAAATGTCGATCGCCGCGAGAGTTGCACGGAAGATGTGTTGCGCTATGCCTTTCACGATTCGCCCGGCACGGGTCGGCTCAGGGCTGCGACACGTTCAGCACTGGCAGAACTTCCGGATTGAGGATGGTCGGAGGGCGGCGGCCTTCGAAGAGCGCAATTACATTTTCCGCGGCGGTAACCGCCATTTTCGTGCGGGTTTCGAGCGAGCCGCTGCCGATATGCGGCGTGAGGACGACGTTTTTCAGCCCCACCAGCGCGGGCGTAACTTTCGGCTCGAATTCGAAGACGTCGAGAGCCGCACCGGCGATTTTGCCGGATTGCAGAGATTCGGCGAGCGCGGTTTCATCCACCACCGGGCCGCGAGACGTATTGACGAGATAGGCGCTCGGCTTCATTTGCGCGAGGGTCTTGGCGTTGATGAGGTGGCGCGTCTCGGGAAGGAGCGGGACGTGGAGGGTGACGAAATCGGACTCCATGAGGAGACGCTCGAAGCTGACAAATTCAGCGGCCAGCTTCGATTCGATTTCGGAGGCCACGCGCGCGCGATCGTGATAGAGAGTGCGCATGCGGAAGCCTTTGGCGCGGCGGGCCATTTCGCGTCCAATGCGGCCGAAGCCGACGATGCCGAGAGTTTTGCCCCAGATGTCCGCGCCGCAGAGTTGATCGAGATCCCAGCCGGGCCAGGTGCCGGATCGAAGCCAGGCTTCGGCTTCGATTAAGCGGCGCGCGACGGCCATCATGATCATCCATGTGGTGTCGGCGGTGGTGTCGTCGAGGACGCCCGGTGTATTCGTGGCGGCGACTTTGTGGTGCGTGCAAGCGGGGACGTCAAGATTGTCGAAGCCGACGGAGACGGTGGCGGCGATCCTCAGGCGCGGGGCGCGGGAGAGCAATTCGTCATCCACTTTTTCGGTCAGCAGGCAGATGAGGGCATCCTTGTCGGCTACGCGCTTCAGGAGTTCCTGGCGCGGGATGTGCTCTTTCGCGGTCCAGTAGTCCGTGTCGCAGTGCTCGTCGAGGAGTTTGCGGGCTGCCTCGAAGAGGGCGTGGGTGACCAGGACTTTGGGGCGAGGCATGCGACGCTCCGTAGACCCGCGGGTGTCCCGCGGCGCGGGATTAGCATACACGAATTGGGCGCGAATGAGCCGCGGAAGAAACTTGGCGGCGCGGGATGTTGCGTTGACGGGGCTTGGAGGCCGCGACTATAGTGGCCGAAGAGTTTGAAGCTGACTATCGTGCAGATAAATCGCGAACTCGTGCGCGCGCTGGAGCGGCTCCTGGGCCGCGACGGTGTACTTTCCTCGCGCGAGGATCTCCTGCTTTATGAATATGACGGATCGGTGGAAGTGGCGCGACCGCAGTGCGTGGCTTTTCCGCGCTCGACCGAGGACGTGATCGGAATTGTGCGGCTGGCCAATCAATACAAAACGCCGATGGTGGGTCGTGGAGCGGGGACGGGGTTGTCGGGCGGGGCGCTGGCACGCGAAGGCGGCGTGCTGACTGTGTTCTCGCGGATGAATCGGATTCTTTCGATTGATATTCAGAACCGGCGCGCAGTCGTGCAGCCGGGCGTTGTGAATCTCGAACTGAGCCGGGCGGTGGCGGATGCGCGGCTGCATTTCGCGCCCGATCCTTCGAGCCAGAAGGCTTGCACGATCGGCGGGAACGTTTCGGAGAATGCCGGGGGGCCGCATACGCTGGCTTACGGAGTGACGACGAATCATGTTCTGGGGATGAAGGTGGTGCTGCCGACGGGAGAAGTCGTGAGCATGGGCGGAGCGGCGGTGGACACGCCCGGATATGACTTGACGGGATTGTTTGTTGGTTCCGAGGGAACGTTGGCGCTTGTCACTGAAATCACGGTGAAGTTGACGCCGCTGCCGGAGTCGGTAAAGACGTTGCTGGCGGTTTTTGATTCGGTTGACGATGCGACGGAGACGGTGGTGGATATCACGGCGCGAGGGATCACGCCTGCGGCTTGCGAGATGTTGGATGGATGGACGTTGCGAGCTGTCGAGGCTTATGTGCATGCGGGGTTTCCGCTCGATAGCGCGGCGGTGCTGCTGCTGGAAGTGGATGGCTTGCGCGAATCAGTGGAGACGCAAGCGAAGGATGTGGCGGAAGTCTGCAGCTTGCATCACGCGCGAGAGGTGCGCGTGGCGCGCGATGCGGCCGAGCGCGATTTGCTGTGGAAGGGGCGCAAGAATGCATTCGGCGCGGTCGGGCGGCTTTCGCCGACTTACTACGTTCAGGACGGTGTGATTCCGCGGACGAAATTGCCGGCGACGCTGCGTCGGATTGATGAGATTGGGAAGAGGAATGGATTTGAGATCGGAAACATCTTTCACGCGGGCGATGGGAATTTGCATCCGATTATTTTGTTTGATGCGCGGGATCCGGCTCAGTTCAAGCGTGCGGTGAGCACGGCGGATGAAATTATTCAGCATTGCATCGCGGTGGGCGGATCGATCACTGGCGAGCATGGAGTGGGGATGGAGAAGGACCGATTGATGCCGCTGCTTTTTTCAGAGGCGGAACTCGGATTCATGCGGCGCGTGCGCGATGCGTTCAATCCGGCGGGGCTTTTGAATCCGGGGAAGATTTTTCCTTCGGGCAAAGGTTGCGGCGAAACGCGGATTCGGCCGTTGCCGGTTGCGGGCTCGGTGGCGGGATGAGCGCGACGGCGAAAATCGCTTGGGCGCGAGTGGCCGATATCGTCGGCGAGCAGAATTCTTCGTTCGATCCGGGCGAATTGGCGGCGTACGAGATTATCGGCGTTACGCCTGGCGGTGTGGCGCGGCCGGGATCGGCGGAGGAAGTGGCGGAGCTCGTGCGCATGGCTGCCGCCGATCGCCTTGGCGTGATTCCCTGCGGGGCGCGAACGAAATTGGAAATGGGCATGGCGCCCGAACGATACGACCTGGCGATCGACATGACGCGGCTCGATCGCGTGGCGGCTTACGATCCCGGGGATCTCACACTGGGCGTCGAGGCTGGTTGCGGGCTTGTGAAATTGCAGTCCGTTTTGGCTGACCATCGGCAATTCCTTCCGCTTGCGGTTCCTTGGCTTCGGCGCACGACCGTCGGCGGGACGATTGCGACGGGCGTGGATACGCCGCTGCGGCAGCTATTCGGCATGGCGCGGGATTACATACTCGGGATGGAGTTTGTGACCGGCGAGGGAGTGGCGGCGAAGAGCGGCGGGCGCGTGGTGAAAAATGTTACGGGATACGATTTGCACAAATTAATGATCGGAGCGTTCGGCACGCTCGGGATCATGACGAAAATCAATTTTCGGACGTTTCCGTTGCCGCTGGAGAGCCGCGCGTTTGTGGCGCGATTTGACGAGTCGAAAGGCGCATTTGAGCTGCGCGATCGCGTGGCGGAATCGGCGCTCGCGCCTTTGACGATGGAGATTTTTAGCCCGCAGGTCAGCGGATTGTTCAACAGCGATGTCGCTGCGCGCATGGAACCTAAGCCGCTCGAGCCTGGGCTTCTCTCGCCAAAGCATTGGGCTTTCACTTCGGGATTCGCTGGGAATGAGGCTGCGCTGTCGCGCTACGAGCGCGATATGACGGGGATGGCGGAAAGATGCGGCGCGGCGGGTGTGACTTTACTCGCGCAGGAACAAATCGCGGGCGCGTTTGGAAGGAAACGCGAGTTCATTCCGATTGCGCTCGAATCCTCGCCAGCTACGACAATTTTGAAGGTGAGTGTGCTTCCGCGGAAGATGAATGAAATGGTGACGCGCGCGGGGCGCTTCGCGAATGAAGTTGGCGTGCGCTGGGCGGCTATGGCGCGCGGCGTGGGCGTCATTTATTTTGCGCTGCTGCCCGAGGCGCAAGATGAAAATGCGCGGAGCCGCACGGCGACGATTGCCGAACAGATGATGGCCGCGGTTGCCCGGCTCGGGGGACACGCCACGATTCCGTGGTGCCCGCGCGAATGGAAGAGGTCCCTTCCCATCTGGGGCCGGCCGCGCGAGGATTTTCCGCAGATGGCCAAACTGAAGACGCTCTTCGATCCCAACAGAATTCTAGCGCCGGGGCGGTTCGTGGGAGGATTGTGAAATCGTGAGCACCGGACCAGCCACGGCAGTTCCCGACGCGCAACAAGAATTTCAAGAAACCCTCAGCGGATTCACCGCTATCGACCGTCCGCTCTACGAAGACTATTCGCGGTGCATTCACTGCGGGCTGTGCCTCGATCAATGTCCGACCTACCGGCTGTGGGGCAAGGAAGCGGATTCGCCGCGAGGACGAGTGCGGCAAATGTTGCTCGTGGATCAGGGGCGCTTGGAACTCGGCGACGCATTTGTCACGCACATGGATCGCTGCCTCGATTGCCGGGCGTGCGAGACGGCGTGCCCCTCGGGGGTGGAATACGGGAAGTTGATCGAGTTGGCGCGAGCGCAGATCGAGCAGAAATATCCGCGGTCGCGGTCTTCGCGGATCGCGCGCAATTTTGTGTATCGCTGGCTGCTGTCGCATCCGGAGCGGATTCGATTGGTGGCGCGTGCCGTGCGCTTCGCTCAGGTTTCGGGACTTGAAAGGCTCGTGCGGATGTCGCAGGTTTCGCGGCTTTTTGGAATGCAAGAGAGGTTGGAGCTTCTGCCGCGAATCGATCGGGAGTTCTTTGATTCGCGCGTGGGAAAAACTTTTCCGGCGATCGGGAAACGGCGGGCGCGGGTGGCGTTTTTTGCTGGGTGCATCGCGCGGGTGACTTTTACGGCGCTCAACGATGCGACGATTCGCGTACTGCAGGCGAACGGTTGCGACGTTGTTGTGCCAGCCGAGCAAGTCTGCTGCGGGGCGCTTGCAGCCCATGCAGGGATGCGCGACGTGGCGCGTGAACTGGCGCAGGAGAATTTTCGCGCATTCGCTGATGAATCCGCGGACGCCATCGTTACGAACGCCGCTGGTTGCGGCTCGACACTGAAAGAATATTCGCATTTGTTTGACTCAGCCTTGGCCGCCGGTCCCGAGGCCGCAAAGTTTTCAGGGCGCGTACGCGACGTGACGGAAATTCTCGATCAATTGGGGCTTGTTGCACCGATGCGTGACGTTTCGTTGCGCGTCACCATCCAAGATTCTTGCCATCTTGTCCACGGGCAGAAAATTCGCGAGGCGCCCCGGCGATTGCTGCGCGCAATTCCGGGCGTTGAGATTGTGGAAATGGCGCGTGCGGATCAATGCTGCGGCTCGGCGGGCGTTTATAACGTGACGCAAACGAGGGCTTCGATGGATTTGCTCGCGGAGAAGATGGGATATGCGAAAGTCATGGGCGCGGCGGCGATTGTGACTGCGAATCCCGGCTGCATGTTGCAGCTTCGCGCCGGGGCCGCCAAGCACAAGACGCGCCAGGAAGTCCTTCATATCGTTGAACTAATCGACCGCGCTATCGCGAAAGTCTGACCCTCAGCCGCGCGCACAAATTCGCCGCATAGTTAATCTAGTCGAAACCTCCGTGGCCACGATCAGCCGGCTTGCCTAGTTCGGGTGCTAAACTGGAGGTTCTCGATGAACTCAGAGGCGCATCCAGAGGCGTTGTCGTTTCCTGCGATTGAGCGGTATTTCGATGTGTCGCTCTTTTTGCTGGTGGTGACGGGACTTGTCGCCGTCATCTCGACCGGAAAACTTGATCCGATCTCGACCGCGCTACCGCTGATGGCGTTGCTGTGGAAGGGCGTGCACGTCTTCCGGCGGCAAGGCCCTGAGCTTTCGCAGCGCACGGCCACGGGCCTTGTTCTTGCGTATCTGCTTTTCTTCCCGCTTGATTTGTGGTTCCTGTCGCGGAGCCTCGCCGCCGATGCGCCGAATCCGACGCTGTATGCCGGGCTGCTTGCCGCAATCCATTTGCTGATTTTCGCGACGCTAGTGCGGCTGCTCTCATCGCGCTCGCATCGCGACCAGCTTTTTCTCGCGATGCTGGCGGTCACTTGCATGCTGGCCTCGGCAATTCTCACCGTGGACACGGCGTTTCTTGTTTCGCTCGGAGTGTTTTTGCTGATTTCGGTTTCGACGTTCATCGGGCTCGAAATCCGGCGAAGCGCCACCGGCGCGAGTACGCCGCCGTTGGATCCAGAAAGCCCGGCGGCGAATCGTTTGCATCGCGCCATTGCGTTGACGTCGGTGCTCGTGGCCGTGAGTGCGCTGGTAATCGGCACGGTGATCTTCTTCATGATTCCGAGATTCACCACCGGTTATTTGAGCGCGCTGAGCCTGCGACCCTCCCTGATGACGGGCTTTACGGACAACGTCACGCTCGACCAAATCGGCGAGATCAAGAAGAACTCAGCGGTGGTGATGCGCGTGCACGTTGATGGCGAGCCCGCGCGCGCGGCGGACATGCACTGGCGCGGAATTGCGCTGACGAGCTTCGATGGCCGGCGTTGGTTCAAGCCTCCATCCGAGCACATCGCGCTGATCCCGACGTCGGCGGGCGAATATTTTCTCGGCAACGCAGCGCTGACACCCGGAGATTATGCGACATTGTCGTACTCGGTGCTGATGGAGCCGATCGCGACCGATGCAATCTTCGTAGCGCCGCGCGTGGTGGAATTGCGGGGATTCTTCAGCCCCGGCGTCGAGCGCGCCGGCAGCCCGCAGAGATCGCAATTCCTGATGATGGACGCCACCGGCACGCTGAGTAATCCTGCGCGAAACGAAATCCGTTTGCGCTATGAAGGCATTTCGCACGTGCCCATCGTTCCGCCGGCAAAGCTGCGCGCCGCCTCGACCGACTATCCCGACGAAATTCGCAGCTTCTATTTGCAGTTGCCGAAACTTGACCCGCGAGTGCAGCGCCTGGCGGATGAAGTGACCTCGCGGGCCGACAATCCCTACGATAAAGCTGCGTCGATCGAAAGATTTTTGCGTACGGGTTACGCTTACACGCTGGATGTGAATATGCCGCCGGGAGTGGATCCGCTGCCTTATTTTTTGCTGCAGAGGCGGGCCGGGCATTGCGAATATTTTGCATCGGCGATGGCCGTGATGCTGCGTGCGGAGGGCGTGCCGTCGCGGTTCGTCACCGGTTTTCTTCCCGGCGAATATAACGACGTCGGCGGCGATTACATAATCCGCGCCAGCGATGCTCATGCGTGGGTGGAAGCGTTTTTCCCGCGCTACGGATGGATTACTTTCGATCCAACGCCGCCTGGGAATGCGCCGCAGGGCGGGCTGCTTGCGCGGCTAGCGCTTTATTGGGATTGGTTTCAATACAACTGGAACGAATGGGTGGTGAGTTACGATTTCGGGCACCAGTTGACGCTGGCGCAGAACGTGCAGCGCAATTCGCAGGCTTGGGTGGCGCGGCTGAAAACTTATTATCAGGAGAAGCGGCGGCAGGTGCTGGCGTATTTGCTGGTGCTGGACCGGCGCGCGGAACAATCGCGCTATTCGCTGCCTGTAATTCTGGCGCTGCTGCTTGCCGTGCTTGTGGGACTGCGAGGGCGCGCGATCGGCGGATATTTGCGGGCGCGCTGGAGTTTGCGTGCGCATCGGAAGGGCAGCCTGCCGCCCGAGCTTGCCGCGCTGCAATATCGCGAAATGCTGAAATTGCTGGAGCGGCGAGGCTGGCGGAAATTGCCGGCGCAGACGCCGCTCGAATTCGCGGCTGCGATTCCTGATGCGCAGATCACGCCACCTGTAGCCCAGCTTACCGAGCTTTATCAGTCGGCGCGGTTCGGCGCGCATCCGGCCAAGGCCAGTGAGATGTCTGCGCTGCTCGCTTCGATGAAAGAAATGCTCCGGCGCACGCGGCGCTGATTCAAATCAATTCTTATCGTTGGTACTCCAGAGGTTGCGCGCGGCGCTGTGCTAAAATGGTGTCTTCGCTTCCTTCGTTGAAGCTACCACATATGCCTAAAGTTGGATTTGTGAGCCTTGGTTGCCCGAAAAACCTCGTGGATAGCGAGGTGATGATGGGCATTCTTGCGCGCGGAGGGTATGAAATCACGGCGCGGGCTGATGAGGCGGACGTGCTCGTGGTGAATACTTGTTCGTTTATTGCGCCTGCGCAGCAGGAATCTGTGCAATCGATTTTGGAGATGGCCGAGCACAAGAAATTCGGCCGGGCGAGGAAGCTTGTGGTCGCGGGCTGCATGGTGGAGCGGTTTCGCGATCAGATTCTCGAGCAGATTCCCGAGGTGGACGCGGTGGTCGGGACGGGCGAGGTTGAGCGAATCCTGGAAGCTTGCGAGGGCGAGCTGAAGAGTTTGCCCGCGGAGCCGCCGACTTTTCTGTATCACGATTTGACGCCGCGCATTCTTGCGACGCCGAAACACACCGCGTACATCAAGATTAATGAAGGTTGCGATCATCCCTGCACGTTTTGCGTGATTCCGCAGCTTCGCGGGAAATTCCGCAGCCGGCGATTCGAATCCGTCGTGCGCGAGGCTGAAAATCTCGCGGAGTTGGGTGTGCGCGAGATTTCATTGATCGGGCAAGACACGACTTTTTACGGCGAAGACCTAGGCGTGCGTGACGGTCTACCACTGCTTCTCGAACGGCTTGCCGAAATCGAGGGACTTAATTGGATTCGTTTCCTGTATTGCTACCCGAACCGCATTACGCCGCGGCTGCTTGAAACGATTGCCGCGCATCCGCGGCTGGCGAAATACATGGATATTCCGCTGCAGCATGCGAGCAAGAACGTGCTGGCGCGCATGAAGCGCGGGTCGCATGGCGGGGCTTTTTTGAAAATGATCGAGCGCATCCGGCGGACGGTGCCGGACGTTTCGATCCGCACATCGTTCATCGTGGGATTCCCCGGCGAGACGAAGCAGGATTTCAAGATTCTGTGCGATTTCGTGCGCGACGCGGAATTTGATTGGATGGGCGTCTTCAGTTATTCGGACGAAGATAGTTCGCGGAGCTATCATCTGGACGGCAAAGTTGATGCAGAGACGATTGCGGAGCGGCGCGACACGCTTATGGCGATTCAGCAGAAGATATCCCGGCGCAAGCTGCGGGCGCTTGCCGGTAAGCGCGTGCAAGCGATGCTGGAAGGGCCTTCGAAGGATACGGAGTTGATTTGGGAGGCGCGGCTCGAGGGAATGGCGCCGGAGATCGACGGCAAGATTTACGTCACCGAGATCGCGGGCGTGAATGAGGCCGAGGAGTTGCCGCCTCCCGGAACGATGGCGAGCATCGAAATTACGGGCGCGCAGGATTACGATTTGCTGGGGCGCGTGATTGAATTCGAGCGGCAATCGACCGCGCGCCGGCCTGCATCCGGCGCAGTGCAGAGCGGCTTAATCTCGATCATGCCGGCGCTCGCCCGCTAGAGAATCACGAGCATCGCGTAGGCAAAGATGAAGCGAACTTGTCCAATCTGCCGCAAGCCCACCGACTCGGAGACTGACGCGGATTTTCCATTCTGCAGCGAACGCTGCCGTACGCTGGACCTCGGCAATTGGGCCAGCGAGAAGTATGTGGTGAGCGAGCCTGTCTTTGATGAAGACGGCCCGGAGGAATCCACGCCGGCCGATCCCGATGACTCCCGAAACTGATCTAGCTCCTCTGGCTCCCCAGCCGCGGAAGCCGCGGCTTTCTTATCTAGTCGCGACTGCTGTTGGCTTGGGCTATCTGCGGCCAGGGCCCGGCACGTGGGGTTCGCTCGCGGGCGTGGCCCTCGCTGCATCCTTCGCGATACGAAATGACTGGATCGTATTTGGGAGCTGGCGACTTAGCTCCGAAATGGCCGGGCGGCTCCTTTTTGTGCTGGTCTCGTTCGCTGGCGTCTGGGCCGCGAGCCGTGTGGCGAAGCATTGCGGAAAAACAGATCCGCAGTTTGTCGTGATCGACGAGGTTTCTGGGCAGTGGATGACTTTATTGCTCGGAAGCGCCCATGCTTTTTGGAATCACTCTTCAGGTGCCAGCACGTCTTACTTCGGCGTTCATTTGATTGGCGAGGTCCCCCTCAACTGGAAATATTTCTTGCTGGGCTTTATACTTTTTCGCGGCTTCGATATTTGGAAGCCGTTTCCGGTTCGTCAAGCGGAGTCGCTGCCGGGGGGTTGGGGAATTATGGCGGACGACTGGCTTGCCGCCGTCTACGCCGCGGCGGGACTCTGGATCGCGCGCTGGCTGGGCCTCTGACGAATCGCGATTCCCTTCTTCGCCGGCAGGCTTGCGACGGCGGCGTGTTTCCGGATTCTTCCCACGCCGCTTCAGCATCAGAGTTAAAGGATCGAGCCAAAAGTGCCAGGTAATCCTCGAATTGAACAGGTGAAGCCCGCTGCCGCCATACCCGGCGGCGAGGTCACGATTTCAGGCAGCGGATTCGGCGGCAGGAATCACCACCGGCCGCGGGTGCGCTTCGGCACGGCCGAAGCAAACCTGATCATGGCCGCGGAGAATTATCTGATCGCGCGCGTTCCTGAAGGCGCCGCGGGCGGAGCAGTGCGTATCAAGCTGGGCACGGCTGAGAGCCAGCCTTACCCGATTTCGCTCGGGGTTCAAATCGCGGACAACCTGCACGCGGTTTCGAGTCCGGCGGTGGACTCGGCGGGAAATGTTTATGTGACATTCAGCGGGCAGCGCGGGCAGAAAGTGCCGGTTTCGCTCTACAAAGTCACTGCGGGCAACGCGGTAAAGCCGTTTGTGACTGAGTTGATGAATCCCACGGGACTAGCGCTCGATGGCGAGGGAATGCTTTACGTTTCGTGCCGTAACGACGGGACGATTCATCGCATTTCGCCCGATGGGCGCTCGATGCAGTGGATGGAAGGAATGGGGATTGCGACGGGGCTGGCGTTTGACAAGCAGGGCAGCCTTTACGTGGGTGATCGCAGCGGGACAATTTTCAAGATCAGTCCCGAGCGCGAAATTTTTGTTTTTGCGACACTTGAGCCATCTGTGGCGGCATACCATCTCGCGTTCGGACCGAATGGAGATCTCTACGTCACTGGCCCGACGACTTCGAGTTTCGACCGCGTTTATCGCATCACGCCGGCGGGCGAAGTGAATGTGTTTTACCGCGGGCTTGGCCGGCCGCAGGGATTGGCGTTCGATCGCAAGGGCAATCTGTATGTTGCGGCATCACTGGCCGGGCATCGCGGGGTGGTGCGGCTGAATCCGCAAGCCAAAGCGGACGTGGTGTTGGGCGGCAACGGAATCGTCGGCCTGGCGCTGATGCCGACTTGCCGCGCGATCGTGGCTACGAACAACACGCTCTACACGGTGGACTGGGACGTTGAAGGCCAGGCGCTCTACGGATAACCCAGCCGCATGAACGCGGAAATCATCGCTGTTGGATCGGAACTCCTCACCCCGTATCGCCTCGATACCAATTCCCTTCTGTTGACCGCGGAGTTGAATCAGCTGGGCATTCGCGTCATGCGCAAGACTGTGGTGGGAGACAATCGCCAGGAATTGCGCGAGGCGCTGGAGCACGCTCTTTCACATGCCGACGTGGTGGTGTGTTCCGGCGGACTAGGCCCGACCGAGGACGATCTGACGCGCGAGACCGTCGCTGAGCTGCTGGGCCGGAAACTGCAGCGCAATGAGGAAATTCTGCGCGGAATTCAGGAGCGCTTCCGAAAATTCGGACGGGCGATGCCGGAGACAAACGTGCGGCAGGCGATGGTTCCGGAAGGCGCCGACGTGCTTGATAATCCGCGCGGCACGGCGCCTGGACTGTGGCTGGAGACGAACGGGCGCTTCATCGTTCTGCTACCCGGGCCGCCGAATGAATTGAAGGCGATGTTTGAGAACGAAGTCCGGCAGCGTCTCGCGCGCCACGCACCGAAGCGCCGGCTTTATACTCGCGACTTGCGAGTGACGGGAATGTCGGAATCGGATGCCGACCATCGCGTGGCAAGCATTTACAAGAAATACGCGGAGGCGGAGCATACGATTCTGGCCGGGCCGGGCGAAATCCAGATTCATCCGCGGGTGTGGTCTGATGATCCCGCCGCGGCGGAGAGAATTCTCAATGATCTGGTGAAGAGCTTTGAGCTGGCGCTGGGCGAGAATTTATTTTCGACTACGGGGCAAACGATTGAAGAAGTGGTGGCCGATGAATTGACGCAGCATCGCGCGACGATCGCGACGGCCGAGAGTTGCACCGGCGGTTTGATTGCGGCGCGGCTGACGAATATACCTGGGAGTTCGACTTATTTTCTGGGGGGCGTCGTTTGCTATAGCAACGATTTGAAGACGGCATGGACGCGCGTGCCGCCGGAAATTATCGAGTCCAAGGGCGCGGTGAGCTCGGAAGTGGCGCTGGCGTTGGCGGACGGAATCCGCAAGAGCACCGGAGCGCTGCTGGGACTCAGCGTTACCGGAATCGCCGGGCCGGGCGGGGGAACGGCGGAAAAGCCAGTGGGCCTGGTGCACATCGGATTGGCGGATGAAAAGGGCCCGAAGGAACGCGCGTTTCGATTTCCCGGCGACCGCGAACGGATCAGGACGCAAGCGACGAATGCGGCGTTGGATATGGTGCGGCGGTATTTTCTGTACGCGGCGCGCGGCAAGGGCTGAGGCGTGCGGCTTTTTGTGGCGCTTGATATTCCGGCCGAGGTGCGAGGCGCGATTGGTGAGATGATCGCGCGGCTGCGGGACGTGGCGCGCGGCGCGCGCTGGGTGCGGGCGGAGGGAGTTCACGTTACTTTGAAATTTATCGGAGAGATGCCGGCGGAGCGAGTTGCGGCGATCCAGGAAGCGTTGCGCGAGGCGCGAGTTGCCGCGCCGGTCGACGCAAAGTTTCACGGCGCGGGTTTTTTCCCTAATGAGCGGCATCCGCGCGTTGTCTGGGCCGGCGTCGAGGCTTCGCCGAATCTGGCGGAGTTGGCGCGCGACGTTGATCAGCGGGTATCTCGCCTCGGAATCGCGGCGGAGGCTCGCGAGTTCCGGCCGCATTTGACGCTGGCGCGCTTCAAGAGCGAGGACGGGCTGCCGCGTCTGCGCGAAGAAATCAAGAAGCTGGAACCGTTCGATTTCGGATCGATGCAGGCGAGCGAATTCTATCTTTTTCAGAGTCAGCTCGGCCCGGGCGGGGCAAAGTATACGAAATTGGCGAACTTTCCATTTGGCGGTGACGCGTGATTCCGCCGTGGACCATTCCCGCGATCGCTTATTTGCTGGGCTCAATTCCCTTCGGGCTGCTGATCGTGAAATTGAGCGGTGGGGGCGACGTGCGGCAAGCGGGCAGCGGAAATATCGGTGCGGCCAATGTCACGCGCGTTGCCGGGCCGGTCTCGGGGATCTTGACGCTGCTACTGGATGCCGGCAAAGGGTATCTGGCCGTGTGGCTGGCGCGGCGATTGAGCGGCGGTAACATTCGATGGATTACCGTGGCGGCCGTGGCTGTGGTTCTGGGCCACATGTTTTCCGTGTGGTTGCGATTTCGCGGCGGTAAAGGCGTGGCGACGGGCTTGGGCGCGTACCTCTTGATCAGCGGGATGGCGGTGGCTGCTGCGGCAATCGTGTGGATCGTGGTTGTCGTGTTCTGGAGATATGTTTCGCTGGCGTCGATCGCGGCGGCGGCGGCGTTGCCCTTTTTGGTCTACGAGCTTTACGCGCCGCACTTTGCGCCGCCTACCGTGCTTTCGCTATCTACTGTGCTGGTGTCGGTGCTGATTGTTTGGAAGCACCGCGACAATTTGCAGCGGCTTATCGCCGGAACGGAAAACCAACTGACGTTCAAACGTTGACGCGGCCGGGCCAAACGGAATTTCACGCGCCAGCTCGTCAGGGCGCGGACTCGCAATGACGAAAATCGCCATCATCGGAGCTGGAAGCTGGGGGACGGCGCTCTCCATCGCGCTGTCGCGCAGCAAGAAGCCGCACGCAATTTCGCTCTGGGCGCACGAAGCCGAAGTCGTCGAGAGCATGCGGGCGCGCCGCATGAATGACGTGTTTCTCCCAGATTTCGAGCTGCCCGCGGTTATCGCGCCGACGGGCGAGCTGGCGGAAGCGCTCGAAGGCGCCGAGATCATTCTCGGCGTGATGCCTTCTACCCACGCGCGGCAGCTTTATACGCGGATTGCAAAGGACGCATCGCCCCGTGCAGCTTTCGTGAGTGCGACGAAAGGCCTCGAGCCGGAGACCTTGCTGCGGATGAGCGATGTGATCCGACAAGTGATTCCGGCGGAGCGCGGGCCGCGGATTGCAGTGCTTTCGGGGCCGTCGTTCGCGCGGGAAGTGGCGCGGGGCGATCCGACGGCTATTGTTATTGCTTCGGAAGACGGGCAGCTTGCGGCGGAAATTCAGGAGGAGTTTTCGGGGCCGACGCTGCGGCTTTATTCCAATTCGGATGTTGCCGGCGTCGAACTGGGCGGCTCGGTGAAGAACGTGATCGCCATCGCTGCTGGCGTCACCGAAGGACTTGGGCTGGGCCACAATACGCTGGCGGCGCTGATCACCCGCGGGCTGGCTGAGATGAGCCGCCTGGCAATCGCGCTTGGTGGCCGGCCTGAGACGATGGCAGGGTTGGCTGGGATGGGCGACCTCGTTCTCACTTGCACGGGCGCCCTCAGCCGAAATCGGGGCGTGGGAGTGGAATTGGGCAAGGGACGGAAGCTCGATGAAATTGTCGGCTCGATGCGCATGGTGGCGGAAGGCGTATCGACGACCGCGGCCACGCGGACGCTGGCGAGGCGGCTGGACATCGAGATGCCGATTACCGAGCAGATGCATGCAGTCTTGTATGAAGGCCGATCGCCGCGCGACGCGATTCGCGAATTGATGGAGCGGCGTCTGAAGGGCGAATAACGCGATTTCGTGGACCCGCCTCTTTGATTTCCCTCCGTCCCTCGAAGTAACGCATCCGCCATGCCTGTCCTTTGGTTCTGTTGTCACCCAGCGAGCGCTCCAGTAGCCTGTTTCTGAGGGATACCTGTCTGTGCGGATGCCGGATTTTAACTCGTTGAGAACGAAGCGCTTGCGCATTCTATGGATCGTGCTGGGCGCTTTGCTGTTGGTCAGCGTGGCGCCGCTCTGGCTCTATCACCGGGAAGTGCTGCAGCTCAGCGAAAGCAAGCTCGAAGACACCGAGCGCGTGCAGCAGCAGGAAATCGCGCGCTCGATTGCGGGCGAAATTCTGCAGTTCCAATCGAATCTGCATGAAGAGCTGCTGACGCAGCGACAATTCATGGCATTGACCGGAATGCTCGACAACGTGAACGACCCGACGCACTCGCCGCAGGTGAGCCGGCTGCTGCAGAATTTCATCGAAAGCAATCCGAATATTCTCTACGTAACGGCGGTGAATTGGCAGGCGCGCGGCGAATCGGCGGGAAGCGTGCGCGCTGACCAGGATCCGTTCGTGGACGTGGCGCTGAAGCGCGCCTTCACGGCGAGCATTCAGCAGGCGACTTTTGTGAGTGAGCCGTTTGCACTGGCGCCGGATAGCCGGCCGGCACTGGTGATGTCGGTGCCATTATTTTCGGCGGGGCAATTCACCGGGATGATGGCCGCGGTCGTGTCGCTGGACCAAGTGGTGGCGAGACTCCACGATGCGAGCACTCACGATCGCGAGTTCTTCGTTGTGGACACTTACGGCCACATCGTCGCACACACGAACTCGACGCAGATGGTTCCGGGGATGGACCTTTCAGATAGCTCGCCCGTGGTGCAGAAGTTCAAAGAGCTCCCGAAGGATCTGCGCACGACGGCGACCGTGCGATTTTTCCAGGCGAGTAAAGGCTCGCGACATTCGACAGAGATGATCGGAACGTACAGCACGATTCCGGCGCTGCGATGGGCCGTTGTGGCGCAGCGGAGCATGGAACAGGCGCGGATTGATGCGGGCGTCGGCGAATTGACCGGCGACGCTTTGCGATTTGTGATGGGCGCGACGTTCGTGGCGCTGTTGTTCGGATATCTGTTTGCGCTGGGAATTACGCGGCCGATTCGCGGCCTGGTCACCTCCACGCGCGCAATCAGCCGCGCGGAATTCCACGAGCGCGTGGAAGTGAGCGGCGCGGCTGAGATCAGCGAGCTGGCCGAGACGTTTAACAACATGGCGAGCGATATCGAGCAGTTCGTCGAGCGGCTGAAGCAAGCGGCTGCTGAAAATCGCGAGCTCTTCCTGGGATCAATCCGCATGCTTGCGGCGGCCATCGACGAAAAGGATCCCTATACGCGCGGTCACTCAGGGCGCGTGGCGAAATATTCGCTGATCATCGGCGAGGCGCTGGGGCTGACTTCCGAAGAGATGGAGCGGCTGCGCGTTTCGGCGCTGCTGCACGACGTGGGCAAAATCGGCGTGGACGATCGCGTGTTGAAGAAGCCGGGACAGCTCACCGATGAAGAATTTGATTTGATGAAGCAGCATACGATCAAGGGCGCGAACATTATGCGGCCTGTTTCGCAGCTTAACGAGATGCTGCCGGGAATTGAATTGCACCACGAGCGCATCGACGGGAAGGGTTATCCCTACGGGTTGAAGGGCGATCAGATTCCGCTGATGGCGCGGATCATCGCCGTGGCCGACACGTTTGACGCCATCACGACGAACCGGCCTTATCAGTCGGCGATGGATCTGGATTACGCGCTCGAAAGGATCCGATCTCTCGCGGAATCGAAGTTTGATGCTTCCGTTGTCGGAGCTCTCGAATCCGCTATCCACGCTGGCAAACTTCGCCTCAGCGCGACCCTCGTCGAAGTCTAAGCGCGAACCTCTGCTAGAATGTGAATCTGCGCAGATGCGCAGAATTCACGATGATCTCTCTTTTTGGCCCACCAGAACCCACACTGCTCGAGCGGCTGAAAGATTCGGTCTCGAAGACTAGGACCGAACTGGCGGCGAAGGTCGAGCAAATTCTCACAGGCGACCGGCCTGTGGATCCCGCTTTGCTCGCGGAGTTGGAATCGGCGCTGCTTTCGGCCGATATTGGCGTGCAAACCACAAAGGATGTGTTGGCGGCGCTGCGGACGCAGGTGAACGAGCATAAGCTGGAGGGCTCGGCGGCGCTGAAGAGCGAGTTGAAGCGGCAGATTGTGCGCATGTTGGCGGCGCCGGCGGTTAGTCCGAACGGCGCGGGAAATGTCGCGCCACGGGTGATATTTGTGGTGGGAGTGAATGGAGTTGGTAAGACGACGACGATTGGAAAGCTGGCGCACCGGCTTACGGCGGAAGGCCGCTCGGTGGTGCTTTGCGCGGCGGATACTTTTCGCGCGGCCGCGATCGAGCAGCTTGAAGTGTGGGCGAAGCGCTCGGGAGTGGAGATTGTGAAGCAGAAGCCGGGGGCTGATCCAGCGTCGGTGGTGTTTGATGCACTTTCGGCGGCGCGGGCGCGTGCGGCGGATGCCGTGATTGTGGATACGGCCGGACGATTGCATACGAAATCCAATTTGATGGCGGAACTTGAGAAGATGAAACGCACGGCGGCGAAACTTGTGCCGGGCGCGCCGCATGACGTGCTGCTGGTGCTCGACGCGACTACCGGACAGAACGGCCTTGCACAGGCGCGAGTGTTCACCAGCCAGGCTGGCGTTACCGGCATCGTTCTGACGAAGCTCGACGGGACAGCGAAGGGCGGAATCGTCGTGGCGATCTCGCGCGAGTTGGGCTTGCCGATCCGCTTCGTGGGCACCGGTGAAAAGATGGACGACCTTGTGCCGTTTGACGCGCAGACTTACGTGAATTCTCTCTTCGACTGACTGACGCCGTGGCTCGCCGACAAACCTCTCGCAAAGTTAAATTCTCCGACGAGCATTGGATGGCCCGCGCACTCGAGCTTGCGAATCGAGCTACCGGGCTGGCGCATCCGAATCCGCGCGTTGGCGCTGTGATCGTCAAAGACGGAAAAGTCGTCGGCGAAGGATTTCATTTTTATGAAGGTCTGAAACATGCGGAGAGAGTTGCGCTGGAGTACGCGGGCGAGAAAGCGCGCGGGGCGACACTTTATTTGAATCTCGAGCCTTGCTGCCATTTTGGACGAACGGGCCCTTGCACGGATGCGATCGTGGCGGCGGGAATTCGACGCGTTGTGGCGGCGATGAAAGATCCGAATCCGCTGGTCGGCGGCCACGGATTCGGGCAACTTCGGCGCGCCGGGCTGCGCGTCGATGTGGGCTTGCGCGAAACCGAGGCGCGGAAGTTGAACGAGGATTTTGCTTCATGGATACGGACGCGCCGGCCGTTCGTGACCCTGAAATCGGCGACGACGCTCGACGGTCGGATTGCTGAACACTCGGGCGCGCCGACGGCGATTACCGGCCGGGCTTCGCACGCGGCTGTGCAAAAACTGCGTCACGCATCGGATGCGATATTGACGGGGATCGGGACGGTGCTGGCCGACGATCCGCTTTTTACAGATCGATCGAACTTGCCGCGATGGCGACCGCTTTTGCGCGTGATTGTCGATTCGCGCCTGCGAATTCCCCTGAAATCGCGACTGGTCAAATCGGCGAGAGAGGACTTGCTTGTGTTCACCTCGCAGAGCCTGAATTCTTCAAAAGCTCGAGCGCTTGGGAAGGCCGGCGTAGAGGTGAAGCGAGTCAAGCCGCGGCGGGGCCGGATGGACCTGAAAGAAATGATGCGCGAGTTGGGGCGGAGGAAAATTCTCAGCGTGCTTCTCGAGGCTGGACCGAATTTGAATGGAGCTGCGCTCGAGGCTGAGATTGTGGACAAGATAGTTCTCTTTTATGCTCCCAAGTTCATTGGCGAACGCGGAGTTCCGCTGGCGCTTCTGCCTGTGGGTTGGTTTCGACGGGCGGGCGAACTGCGGGTGGAGAGAGTGGACCGATTGGGCGAGGATATTGCAATCGAAGGATACTTTCACGATGTTTACGGGAATCATCGAGCGCGCCGGAAAAATTGAAGCGCTGGACGCGACGAGCGACGGCGGACGTCTGCGCGTGAATTTTGGCGACGCTTGGCGAAGCTCACCGCTGAAAATCAGCGATAGCATTGCAGTGAACGGCTGCTGCCTGACAGTCACCGAGTTGGGTGCGGATTCTTTTTGCGCGGACTTGTCGGGCGAGACCCTTCGCCGCACGGCGCTGGGCGAGATGAAGCCGGGCGCGGCGGTGAATCTCGAGAGGCCGCTCGCCGCCGGCGACCGCTTGGGTGGCCATTTCGTGCAGGGCCACGTGGACGCGGTGGGGCGCGTGACGCGGCTTGTGCGCGAAGGCGAGAGCTGGTGGCTTTCGGTGCGCGTTCCCGAGGATTTTCGGCGCTATGTGGCGGAGAAGGGCTCGATTGCGATTGATGGAATTAGTTTGACCGTCGCGGCCTGGAATGATGGAGTGGCGGATTTCGCGATCATTCCTTTCACTTACGAGCAAACCAACGTCAAAGGGCTTGTGCCGGGCGACGCGGTGAATATTGAGTGCGACGTGCTGGCGAAGTATGTTGAGGCACTGCTGGTGGCGCGAACCGCGCCCGGCGTCTCGCGACTGCGGATTGACGAATTGATGGAGCAGGGATTCTAGGGCGCTAAGAACCCCACGCGCGACGACGGCGCATGGGGCACGCTGCCGCGCCGCTGAAGACCGAAAATAGATTGTGAGCCCTGGCACAAAATTCGATGTCGTCGTGGTGGGCGCGGGCGTGTTCGGCTCGTGGACGGCGAACTTTTTGCAGCGGGCCGGGCGAAAGGTGTTGCTGCTGGATGCCTACGCGCCGGGGAACAGCCGGGCGAGTTCGGGCGGCGAATCGCGGATCATTCGCATGGGTTACGGAGCGGATGAGATCTATACGCGCTGGTCCATGCGATCGCTGCCGCTTTGGGAGGAGTTGCAGGAGCGCATCGGGGCGACGATTTTTCACCGGACTGGCGTTCTGTGGCTTGCGCCCGGCGGCAATCAGTACCTGGCGCAGACGCTGACGACGTTTGAGAAGGCGGGAGTCACGTTCGAGCGGCTGAGCGCGGCCGACATCGCGCGGAAGTATCCCCAGATTGCAGTTGACTCGGATGCGTTTGGAATTCTCGAGCCGAAGAGCGGGACGCTGATGGCGCGGCGCGCCGTGGAACACGTAGTGGCTGACGCCGTGAAACGCGGTGCGGAGTATCGTACGGAATTCGTGGAGAGTCCGTCGGGACGTGGGCGGCTCGCGTCCATCCGCACGCGGAATGGAGAGAATTTCTCGGCGGACACTTATGTTTTTGCCTGCGGACCGTGGCTTCCGAAGGTATTTCCGGCCTTGCTTGGCGATTTGATTTTCCCTACGCGGCAAGAGGTGTTCTTCTTCGGCCTGCCGCCGGGAGATTCGCGATATTCGCCTCCGGCGCTGCCGACTTTCATCGATCACATTTCGGAGTTCTATGGAATGCCGGACCTCGAAGGGCGCGGCATCAAGGTGGCGTGTGACGATCATGGCCCGCGCGTTGACCCGGACACTCAGGAACGGCTCGCGACGCCTGAAAAACTGGCTGCGGCGCGAGCGTATCTCGGTGTGCGATTCCCTGCCCTGAAAAGCGCACCACTCGTAGAATCGCGAGTCTGCCAATATGAAAATACATCTAGCGGCGACTTTCTGATCGAGCGTCATCCCGATTTCGAAAATGTGTGGCTTGCCGGAGGCGGCTCTGGGCATGGATTCAAGCACGGCCCGGCGTTAGGAGAATACGTCGCGGAGAGAATTACGAAGGCCGGGAGCATCGAACCGCGATTTTCGCTGGCGACAAAGAAAACGGTGCAGAGCCGCGCGATCTATTAGAATTCCGGCACCGCCCGCCAAATAAATCCATATGAAATTCTTGCAACAGCCTCGGAATTCTGAATCTTCGCTATCTCGCCGGCATCTCTTTCCGGTATCCCATCTTGGAGGGTCGCATGTCCGTCACAGACGAAACGCTTAAGGCGAATGAGTCGTACGCAAAAGAATTCAAGCTCGGGCAATTGCCCATGCCGCCGGGCCGCAAGCTGGCCATTGTGGCTTGCATGGACGCGCGATTGACCGTGGAGCAGTTGCTCGGGCTGAAGACGGGCGACGCGCACATCATTCGCAATGCCGGAGGAATCGTCACCGAGGACGCCATCCGTTCGCTGATCATTTCGCATCACCTGCTCGGCACGCAGGAATTCATCATCATCAATCATACGGATTGCGGGATGCTCACCTTCAAGGATGAAGAGTTGGCGGCGAAACTTGAAGCCGGGACGAGTGCCGCAGCGGTGACGCCGGCCCGCTTTTATGCATTCCCGAACCTCGAGAAAAACGTGCGGCAGCAGATTCAGCGCGTGAAGTCGCATCCGTGGATTCCGTCGAGCATTCCGGTGCGGGGATTTATCTATGATGTGAAGACCGGGAAGCTAAATGAGGTTTCGGCGGCCGAGAGGGTGCGAGGAAAATCGGCGGAATAATTCCGGCCCGTCGAGATGTAGTGAGCTTGCTTTGGTAGGTTAGCGCGCGGCTTCGCGCCGCTTTTGCCTTGCGCCGCGGTAGTACAGCGCGAGCCCGATCAGAACTGCGACAGCAGTTCCTGCCACCAACTTCAATTCGAAGAGAAATTTATTCTCGGACTCGCCCGGGGGAATAAGAGAGAGCGCGATTCCGCCGGCGACGACCACGAAGCCCAAGCCACCCGCGATCCAGACACCGAGTTTTCCGCCAGGAATCAAGACGGCGTGCGGATCGCTCAAACGATCAGGGCGGCTGGCGAGCTTGATGATAGCGGCATACATGTAGAGAAATGGAATGAAGTAGAGAATCGTCGCGGCATCCACTAGGACTTGATAGGCGCCGATGGTGGTCTCGTTGATCTGGCTGGCGAGCAGCACGACGCAGGAGATCAACGCCTGCACCAGAATGGAGATATACGGCGTGCGCCATTTGGGATGAATCTTGCCGAATGCTGCGGGCATGTAGCGGTCGATTCCAACGACGAACGGAATTCGCGCGATTCCGGCGACTGTTGTTCCTACCCCTCCCGCATTTCCGATTGAAACCAGAAACGCAGCGATCATGCCGAACGCGCCGATCTTCAAGATAGTCGACGCCGCGGTCAGCGCCTGGAAAGCGCCGCTCTTGGGATCGACATCAGCGCTCGGGAGAACGGCGAGCACCGCAACCGTTGCCACGATATAGATGATGGCAATGAGCGCGCCTGAGCCGTAAATCGCGCGCGGCAGAGTTCTTTTTGGGTCGCGAATCTCCTCGCTCATCGCAGACACCAGCTCGAGGCCGACGAAGGCGAAAGCGATCTGCGGCCAGAAGTTCACGGTGTCCCAATTCCAGTGCGGCAACATATTCGACATAGTGAAATGCGTGACCGAGCCTTGCCGGTGCCACAATACGGCCGCGGCGCCGATCAACATGAGCAGCGGAACGTAGGTGCCGACACCGCCGGCATTCTGCAGCCACTTTCCGATGTTCAGTCCGATGATATTCAGGATTACGGCGACGAACAGAAGTAGCAGCGAAATGCCCACCAAAAACCTTTGATTCTGTGCGAGGGTACCCATGCCCGCGCCGCCGATGTAGGCGCTCATCGATGCGCTGGCCAGCAGCAGTCCGGGAAAATAGAAGAACGAATAGACCCAGTAGGTCCAACCGGCTACGAAGCCGTGGAATTCGCCGAAAGCTTCTTTCGACCAGACATAAAGCCCGCCCTCGCTGGGAAATCGAGTGGAGAGTTCATTGATTACCAAGGCTGTGGGGACGAAGAAAAACACCGCTGCAAGAATCCACAGCGAGATTGAAGACGTGCCGTTATGAGCTGCGGCGGCAATCCATCGCGGGCCTAGGACGGCTGCGATGTTGAAAAGCAGCACATCCCAAAAGCCCATTACGCGGCGCAGTTGCTGCTTGGGGTCAGACGGGGCTGGAGCGCTCAATGAATTGTCCCTGGTTGCGGGACCTCCTCACACGGGAATGGGATCGCCGGGGCGCAACGATAACAAAATCGAGCGCGCGCGGCCATCGAAGAAACTACGCAGTCGCATCGAGCGCGGGGATGATTGCGTCTTGCAGGCGAAAGTTACGAAGGAACGGATCGGACGAGGCTTCAAATTGCTCCCATGTGCCGAAGAAAGCTACGCGTCCCTCTTGCAGAAAGATTACGCGATCGGCGAGTTTCTTAGCGAGGTGAGTGTCGTGCGTGACGACGATCGATGTCTTCTGGAGCTTTTGCTTTAGACGGAGAATCAAGTCGCCGATGTACGCGGCCATGAGCGGATCAACCATGGTGGTCGGCTCGTCGAAAAGAATCGCCTCGGGATCTTCGGCGAGGGCGCGAGCAATGGCAACGGCGCGCTTTGTGCCTGTGCTGAGATCGCCGGGCAATTGATCGGCGAATTCGCGCACTTCGAGCATGTCGAGCAGCTCGTTGACCCGGGCATCGATTTGTTCGTCGCTAAGGCCTCGCCCGTCGAGAGGAAAGGCGACGTTCTGCTCGATAGTCAGCGAATCGAACAGCGCGCCGGATTGGAAAACCATCGTGACGCGGCGGCGGATTTCTGCAAATTGAGATTCGGTCCAGCCGGTGACGTCTTCGCCGGCGACGATGATACGGCCTTCATCGGGCTCGAGAAAGCCGAGAAGCAGCTTGAGTGAAACGGACTTGCCCACGCCGCTACGGCCGAGGATTACAGCGGTCTCGCCTTGATCGACGAAAAAGCTGACGCGCTTGAGCACGTCCAGATCGTCGAAGGACTTCGAGACTTCCTGGAATTCGAAATAGTGGCCGGCCATGATCAGGCTTCTCCGCCGAGATCGTCTTCGAACATTGCGTCGGCCGCCTCGAAATCTGCGGGCGTATTCATATTCTTGAACAATTGGCCGGATTCGTCGAATGGTTTCCATTCTTGAGGAGACACAGATTCGATCGTCAGGCCGGCGAAGGCGTCGGTCACTTTGCGAACGCCGGTTGCGATGGCGGCGAGAACGGGAGTCACGCAAGTCTTGCGATACATGGCGCAGAGCGGCTCGGCTCCGGCGTCGCTTTGTGGGATGACGGCGTCGGCGCTCGATTCGACGGCGCGTCCGATAAGGTAATCGAGCCATTCGGAAGTCATAAAGGGCAAATCGCAGCCGAGGATGAGATTCCAGCCTTGATTCGAGTGGCGAAGAGCGGTGGCGATTCCGCCGAGCGGCCCGATTCCAGGAGCGTCATCGGGGATGACGTTGTACCCTAGCGCCGAATAGCGCGTGGGCGGACCGACGATGATCGGCGGTCCGGCGAGCGGCGCGACAAGCGCGGCGGTGCGCATGAGTAGCGGAATGCCGCCCGGTGCCAGCATCGCTTTGTCGCGGCCCATGCGCGAGCTTTGGCCGCCTGCCAGAATATATGCCGCGATGCCGTCGCGCGGTGGCATTTTCTACTTCCCCGGCCGCTGGATGCCGAGCTCGCGGAGCTTTTCCTGCAAACTCTGGCGATGAAGCCCGACTTCGGCGGCCGTCTTCGAAACATTCCAGTGATGTTCTTGTAGTTTACGCCGGAAATAGGCGATTTCGAATTTGCGCTTAGCGTCGCGGAAATCAGACTCGCCGAGGTAATCGCCGTCGTCGGATTTACCGCGCGGCACTGGCCCTGGTAAACCTTCGCGGATTTCGGCGGGCAGGTCGCTGGGTTGAATTTCGTCGCCGCTCGAGAGAACTAAGCTGCGCTCGAGGGCATTGCGCAACTCGCGGGCGTTGCCGGGCCAGCTGTATTGTGTGAGAAGTTCTGCGGTTTCGGGACTCAGTCGCGCATTGCGACTGTGTCGTGCGCCGAGCTGATCGAGAAACGCGGTCGCTAGAAGAGGCAAATCATCCTTGTGTTCGCGGAGCGGCGGAAGCTCCAAAGTTACGACGCGCAGACGATAGTACAGGTCTTCGCGAAATTTGCCGGCTGCAATTTCGGCCGAGAGATCCCGATGCGTCGCGCTTATGACGCGAACGTCGACTTGTATTGGCTGCGAGCCGCCGAGACGCTCGATCGTGCGATTCTCGAGGGCACGCAGCACTTTGGCCTGCGTCACTGGGTTCATGTCGCCGATTTCATCGAGAAACAGCGTGCCGCCGGAAGCCAACTCGAATTTCCCTTTGCGCTGCTGTGCCGCTCCGGTGAAGGCGCCTTTTTCGAAGCCGAATAGCTCCGACTCGATCAGATTCTCCGGCAGCGCTGCGCAGTTTACCGCGACGAAGGGGCCATCGGCGCGGGGCGAGCGCGCGTGAATTTCCTGCGCGAGCAAATCCTTTCCCGTCCCGCTTTCGCCGAGGATGAGGACCGTGGCGTCGGTCGGCGCAACGCGTTCGGCCAACTCGAAGACTCGGCGCATCGCGGCGCTGCGGCCAATCATGCGCCCAAATTCGCCTTGCGCGACGAGTTCTCGTCGCAGCTTTTCGTTTTCTTCGCCAAGCTCGGTCAGCTTCACCAGATTGCCCACTCGCTTGCGCAGCTCCTCGATGTCGAAGCCTTTCACGATGTAGTCCGCAGCACCGCGACGCAAGGCCTCCACGGCAGTCCCTGCGGTGTCGAGTGCAGAGACAACGAGCACCGGTTGTGAGTGGCCGATTTCCGCCATCCATTTCAGGAACGCTAGCCCATTTTCGTTCGGCATGACTACGTCGAGGAGAATCACGTCGGGCCGCTCGACTCGAATCGCTTCGCGAGCCGCCGCGGCGGAATCGGCTTCGGCAATTCGATACTTGTGCTCAAGCGCGCGGCGAATTCCGTAGCGCGCGGCCGGCTCATCATCCACGATCAGAATCGTCTTCATCAGGTGCGTTCCTTTTGAGTTTCGACGAGGGGCAGGCTCACGGTGAATTTTGTGCCGCGGCCTCTTGCGATGGGACTGTCACATTCCAGTTTACCGCCGGCATCGTTCAGGCGCTGCGCGACGATCGCGAGTCCCAAGCCCGTTCCGCTGGCCTTCGTCGTGAAGAAAGGCTGATAGATGCGTGCGCGAGTCTCCGGCGCGATGCCCGGGCCCTCATCCGAAACCTGGACCACAAAGCAGCCGTTCTTTCGGGCCGCATCGATTTCTACTCGGCCGCCGCGTGGCTGGGACTCGACGGCGTTGATGATTAGATTCGAGAGGATTTCACGCAGGGCTTCCTCCGAGCTTCTCACGACGCATTTTTCTGACGCACCGCGCAGAGCGAGCGAGACTTTCTTTTGTTCCGCATCGTGGCGAAGTAGGGTGACGACCTGTTCGACAACGCCGGAGCCGTCCGTTTGGTTCTCCAGGAGATCAACGCCCGCCGCCGGCTTTGAATATCGCAGGAGTTGTGTGAGTTTGGCGCTCAGGCGATCGATTTCGCCGATCACCATCGCCAAATCCTTGCGTACTGGCTCCGGAACTTCGCCACTTTCGAATTGAAGCTGAAGAATCGTCTTCATTGAACCGAGCGGAT
>Ga0310037_10000234_pt1 | contig 41463 bp, 39 predicted proteins | sample Sb_taG_11_FD_200239 | JGI IMG/M metagenome (GOLD analysis project Ga0310037, IMG submission 200239) | Peat soil microbial communities from Weissenstadt, Germany - Sb_50d_3_AS metaG (v2) (version 2) | ecosystem: Environmental > Terrestrial > Soil > Wetlands > Peat | place: Germany: Weissenstadt... | reverse complement strand
GCCCCTCGGCGGCTCCTTCCCGCAGCGAGTGCCCGCCCAGGGCCTTCCCAGCCCTCCCATCCCGTAGCCGTCGTCGCTGATCCCGAAGCCGAGCCCCCACGCGGTGTCGTCGCCGAACACCCGGTCCGGGCCGGCGCACTGTGGGGTGATCGCCTCGGCGAGCATCCCGGGGCTGAGCAGGCGGCCCGCGGCCAGGGCCTGCCGCCACGCTGGCCCGCGGTGATGACCACCGGCAGCGGTCCTGGCGCCGGGCGGCGCCGGGGCCGGCCTAGGCCGGCTGGCCGAGGCGAGCGGTGATCGCCGGGGCCGCCTCGCGCAGCCATGCCTCGGCGCGCGGCAGCTCGTCCTTGGCGCCGTCCTCCCATAGCTTGCGGAACACCGGGTCCAGTTCGGCCGAGACGCGGGAATCCTCGTGATAGCGGCGCGCCATGTCGACGGCGAACGGCGCCAGCTCCGCGCGATGCCGCGCTGTCATGCCGTAGGCGTCGGCGAACACCGCGACCCGGTGCGGGATGTCGGCGTCCGCGAACGCGGGCGCCCGGTCCCGCGGATCCCGCAGCGGCGCCCAGTACCACAGCGCGTTCGCGATGTCGTAGAGCCGGGTGGTCGGCATGGCCAGGTCGAAGTCGATCAGCGCGACGGGCAGCCCGTCGCGGAAGACCACGTTGCCCGGGTAGTAGTCGCGGTGGCTGACCAGCTCGGCCCGTCCGGCGATCTGTCCCGCGGTGGCCGGCGTCCCGCCCCACACCGCGCCGGGCGGCGGCGCCCACCCGGCCGACGCCTCGTGCAGCGCGCGGATGAGCCGGGCCAGGGCGACGAGCACGTCGTCGCCCGCCGTCTCCGGCGGCAGCGGGTTGCGCGGGACCTCACCGGGGACGAACGACAGCATCTCCCGCCCCTGCTCGTCGACGCCGAGCGGAAGCGGCGCGGCGGCGAACCCGGCGTCGCGCAGGTGGGCCAGGTACGCCTGCACGGTCAGGCTGAACGGCCGCAGCGGCCGCCGCACCGTGTCCCCGATCCGCACGATCCCCGGGGTGACGCCATCGCCGGTCAGCAGCTCGCCTTCGCTCACACCGCCGCAGCCTAGTCTGCGCCCCGCACCGGCACCGGCACCGGCGTTGGCGGGCCACCCGCGCGCACCAGCGGTCAGCCGCGGACCCGGCGACGGGCTGGGGAGCTCCCAGCGCGCAGGCGCTCATCCCCCGTCCGGAAGGCTCAACCAGTGCCAGCGGGTTTGGGCCGGGGAATTGGATGACATGATCCCGGCCCTCGGCGTAGCGTCGACGTGCATGACGGTAAAGCTCGTGGTGCTGTACACCCGGCCCGATGATTCAGATGCCTTCGACCGGCACTACTTCGGCACGCACATGCCTCTCGTGGCCAGGATCCCAGGCCTGCAGCGCGCTGAGACGGCGCGTTTCGTGGCTGCTGCTGACGCCGGTGAGCAGACTTACTACCGGTCTGCCGAGTTGTACTTCGCAGATCCGGGGGCGCTCGAGGCGGCGTTCGGGTCGGAGGAGGGGAAGGCGACCGCAGCCGACTACCAGAGCATCGCCCCGCCGGGGTCGAGGATGTTCGTCGCAGTCCTAGACGACTGACGGCGACGCCCTGGCGGGGGTCGGCGCCGTAGGGCTCGCCGCCGTGTGCATCCGGGTGCGGCCGTCGTCGCGTCGCCGCGGCACCGGCCGGAGGTTCCTCACCGGTCGCCGGTAGGGGCTTCGGCTGGTTCGGGGGCGGCCGGTCGCGGGCGGAATGAGCCGGCCGCGGCGAAGGCGGCCAGGAACAGGGCGACGATGAGCCACAAGGCGTTGAGGAGGCCGACGGACTGGGCGAGCGCGCCGATGGCGGGTGGACCGGCTAGGTTGGCGAAGTAACCGATGGACGCGACGACGCTGACCCGTGCGGCCGGGTCGGGTCCGCTCTCGGCGGCCGCGGACATGCCGAGAGGGAAGCCCATCGAGACGCCGACCGCCCATAGCAGCACGCCTATGAGGACGGTCCAGGGGTTCACGGCCTGGATGAACAGCACCATGCCGATGACGCCGAGGGCAGTGGTGGTACGGATGGTGCGGACACGTCCGAGGCGATCGACGATGGGTCCGCCGAAGAGCCGGGTGATTCCTTCGCCGGCGGCGAAGGCAGTGAAGTACAGCGCGGCGACCGCGGCGGTCTGCCCGTGGTCGTTCCGGACGGCCAGGGTGAGCCAGTTGTTCGCGGAACCTTCGCCGAGCTCGACGCCGAGCATGACGACGCCGATGAGGAGCAGCCGCCAGTCGAGCCAGCCCCGGAGCCACTGGCGGAGCTTCGCTCCCCGGTCCTGCGGCGGCTGCCCGGCCGGCGCGCGTCTCCCGCCCGGGATCCCGGCCGCCATCCCGAGGGCGGCGGCCGCGATGAGGGCGGCTTCGGCGATGAGCTGCGCCGACGGAGTGACGCCGAGAGCCGCGCAGGCCGCGCTGATCCCCGACCCGACAGCGGCCCCGATGGACCAGGCGGCGTGCATCATCGGCATCAGGGTGTGCCCCGCGGTCCGCTCGACGGCGGAGCCCTCCACGTTGATCAGCACGTCGAGAACGCCGATCCCCAGCCCGACGATCACGAAGGCGACCGCAACCAGCGGAACTGAACCCACGATGAGCGCCAGGCCCATGACCGTCATCGCCACGGCGATGAGCAGCAGCGCTCCCGTGATGGCCCGGCGGCTGCCCAGCCGGTGCAGGACCGGGGTCGACGCGAGCAGCCCGAGGATGGCCCCGACGGTCACTCCCGCCAGGAGGAGCCCGATCGTGGCCGTGCCGATGCCGAGGCCAGCCTTGATAGCCGGCAGCCGCGGACCCCACGCCGAGATGGTGATCCCGCCCAGCCCGAACGCGGCGGTGACCGTCCACCGCCAGCGGGCCAACGCCGGGCGCGCGGTCATGACATCGGCGTCCGCCAGCGGCGCACTCCCGCTCGAAGGCACCTGGCCCGCGCTCGCCTGGCCGCCCTTCCGCCCCGGCGAGCTGCCCGCCGGCGGTGATGGCCGGACGACGACATGATTCGCCTCCGCTCAAAGCCTTCCGGTGAAGGGCGCCGGGCCCGGGCTAACGGATGATGAGCGCGCTGGCGCGGCGCGGGACAAGCTCCCCGATGACGGGCGCCCCGGGCAGCTCTCCCGCCACGAGCAAACCGCCCGACGTCTGCGCGTCCGCGAGCAGAAGCAGATCTTCCTCGCTTGGGCCGTCCACGTCGGTGTGCGGAAGCACCCACTCGAGGTTCCTCCGGCTCCCGCCGGGCATATACCCTGCCCTCGCCGCCGCCCGCGTGCCCTCGATGAGCGGCACCGCTGCGCAGTCGATCACCGCGGAGACACCGCTCGCCCGGGCCAGCTTGAACAGGTGGCCGAGCAGCCCGAACCCGGTCACGTCGGTTGCGCACTTGATCCCGGCGGCGAGCGCCAGCCGGCTGGCATCGGCGTTCAGAGTCGTCATCACGTCGACCGCGGTCTCGCTGATCTCGCCGGTTGCCTTGTGCCAGGCGTTGAGCACGCCCGTGCCGATCGGCTTTGTCAGGCTGAGCGGCAGGCCGGGCTGCCCGGCGTTGATCCGCAGCAACGCGGCCGGATCCGCGATACCGGTCACCGCCATGCCGTACTTTGGCTCGGGATCATCAATGCTGTGCCCGCCGGCCACGTGGCAACGCGCGGCTCGCCCTACGTCCAGGCCGCCGCGCAGGACTTCTGCCGCGAGTTCGGCCGGGAGCTTGTCGCGTGGCCACCCAAGGAGGTTCAAGGCGACCATCGGTTCGCCGCCCATGGCATAGATGTCGGACAGCGCATTGGCAGCGGCGATCCGCCCGAACGTGTAAGCGTCGTCCACAACCGGGGTGAAGAAGTCGGCTGTCACTACCACCGCCGTGCCCGGGCCAGTCCGCACCACCGCGCCGTCGTCACCGTGCTCGACTCCCACCAGCAGATCGGTACCCGTTGCGTCGGGCATCAGCCGGCCTACTGTTTCCTCCAGCTCGCCAGGCGGGATCTTGCATGCGCAGCCGCCGCCGCGCGCATACTGAGTGAGCCTGAAGGCACCTGGATCGATCACACGGTTCATATTAGGGGCCCGGACAGCACGCGGATCGTCGAGGTGACGACCGGGGCCGTACGGATCAGAGCTCACCGAGCCGGACCCGGTCGTTCATGAGTCGGCTGCGCGCCGCGGTTCGGGCCAGAGCGCGCGGACCGCGTCCGGGACGCCGTCGACGGCGGATGAGCCCAGCAGGGCCAACTGCAGGAGGTAGCCGGGCACGAGGGACAGGAGCGCGGCGGCGAGCACGTCGGCGGAGACGTCGCGGGGCAGGTTCCCCGGGCATTGCTGGATGACCTCCGCCAGGCTGGCGCGCAACTGGGTGACCAGGGCGGTGAACCGCGCCGCGAGCGAGGGGTTCCGGAGGGCCTCGGACCAGACGATCACGGTGAGCTTGCCGAGGCCGTCCTGCGAGTCCCTGGCGTGCAGCATCTCCAGGGCGTCGGCCAGCACGGCGCCGACCGGGCGGGCAGGCTGCTGGGTCGCGACGGCGTGGATCATGTCTGTGAGGCCGCTCATGTTCTCTTCGGCGATGGCGAGGATCACGTCATCCTTGCTGGCGAAGTAGCTGTAGACCGCGCCGGACGACAGGCCGGCCTCGGCGAACAGATCCTGCATGGACGTCGCGTGGAACCCATCGCGCAGGAAGCAGCGCCGGGCGGCGGCCAGGATCTGCTCGCGACGGGCGTCCCGGTGCTGCTGGCTGACCTTCGGCATGCTGCCATTATAAACAAAACGAACATTCGTCTTGACATCTGCGGGCGCTCGGAGCAGACTGGAAAATAAGAGAACGATCATTCGTTATTCGGAGGTCCGGTCATGCGGAATGCCCTGGCGGCCCATCCGCCCTGGCGGCAGCTGACGATCATCTCGGTCCTGCTGCCGCTGATGATCGTGCTGGCCGTGCTGGCCTTCGCGTGGCCCACGGCGCGCATCGCCCCGCGCCATCTTCCGGTCGGGCTCGTGGGCACGGGCCCGGCGAGCCAGCAGGTCCTGTCCGGTCTGACCCGGAGCGATCCGGGCGGCTTTGACGTACGGCTGTACGCCGGCGAGGCGTCGGCCCGGTCGGCGATCGAGGACCGGGCCGTCTACGGTGCGTTTGCCGTCGGCGCCGACGGCATCACCGTCCTGGAGGCCAGCGCGGCCGGTCCCGCTGTCGCGCAGCTGCTGAGCACGGCCGGCCAGCACCTGGCCGCCGGGCGCGCCGCGGCGAGCGGTTTGCCGCAGCAGACGGCCCAGGTCCGGGACGTCGACGTCGTCGCGACGGCGGCGAGTGACCCTCGCGGGCTGGTACTGCCTTCTGCTCTGCTGCCCCTCACCATCTGCGGCGTCATCATGGCGGCGGTCATCGCCCTGGTGCTGGGGTTCCGGCCGGCCTGGCGCCAGATCATGGCTCTGGTCGTGGTGTCCGCCACGGCCGGCCTGGGCGCCTACCTGATCGCCCAGGGCTTCCTCGGCGCGCTGCCGCATGAGGCCGTGGCTACCTGGGCGGCGCTGTCACTCACCGTGCTGGCTATCGCCGCCACCACGGCGGGCCTGATCGCCCTCATCGGCGCGGCGGGGCTTGGGCTCGGCATCCTCCTGATGATCTTCATTGGCAACCCGTTCTCGGGGGCGACCTCCGCGCCCGAGCTACTGCCCGCCCCGGTCGGCACCATCGGGCAGTGGCTGCCGCCCGGCGCCGGCGCCAACCTGCTCCGCAGCACCGCCTATTTCAACGGCCACGGCGCCTCGGGCCACCTCACCGTGCTGATCGTCTGGATCGTGCTGGGCCTGGCGGCCATCGCCGTCGGCCACCATGCCCCGGTCCGGTTCGCCGCCCGCCGGGCCTGGAAACCGTCAGCCGAGGCCGTGGCGTCCCCGGCCAGCGCCACGGCGGGTCGCCGGATGACCGGAATCAGGCCCGACGCGATCGCCCGGGACCACGCCCGCTCATAGGAAGTTGTTCGGCCAGATCATCGTCCGCCACATGTGCGCGACCGGAGAGCCGTCGAAGCCGAGGCCTTCGGCAGGCTGCCGGAAGGTCCGGCCTGCCACGTCCTCGAACTCGTCGAAGTCCACCACGACGTCGGGATCGAAAGAATAGATGTCGTTGATGGTGATCAGGCGCGACGTCATATACCAGCGATGCCGGCGCGCCGCCTCGTGCTCGCGGCGGAGGTAGTCGGGCGGGTGATAGTCGGCGCCGAAGTAGCCGATGTAGGCCTCCGGATACCGGTAGCCCACCGACTCGTCCGGAAAGTAACGCAGGGCCTCGTGCTTCTCGATGGCCCAGGCGACTTCGTCGTCGACGTACGGGGCGACCATCTGCGCTCCCCAGTAGCCGTGGTTGGCCGACAGCAGGCCGGCGATGGCGATGTCGTGCAGCAGGCACGCCAGGACGACCTTCTCGTCCAGCCCGTTCTCCCGGGCGACGCGGGCGCTTTGCATCAGGTGCGTTCGGGGGATCGGGCCGAAGCGCAGCAGGAAGAAGTCCCTGAGCGTGGGACGCTCGGGCATCTTGGGCAGGGCGGGATTGTCGCCCATCATGAAGACCGTGTCGGGGCGCCGCCCCTCGGCCAGCAGGGCGCCCCGGTAGGCGCTGGCCGGGGTGCCCATAGTGGCCGCGGCCGGCGGCACGATGATGCGGCGCCGCCGGTCGACGGCATCGTCCAGCGGTTCGCGGATCCAGTTCACCAGGCCCGCATCCCGCAGAGAAGCCGGCAGTTCGTGGGGTAGCACCTGGGTGGAGGGTCGGGTCTCGACGGACTCGGGCATGCCATCACGTCCTTTCGGTGCCTGGCGCGGCGAGCTGTGCTGGACCTACCCTGGATGAGGTCGGGCTAGGCGTGCCAGCTCGTGACGACGGCCTACTCGGTGGCGAACTGCGCCATCGTGGTGCCACCCGAATCGCCCATCCGGCGTCCCGAGGACCTGGCCGGGGTGGCGATCGGAGTCGGCTACCACTCCGGGAGCCGTCGACGTGCGGGCGTTCGGGACCGGGGAGTGCATCGTGCTCCTGCCGTACACCCGGGAGGTCTTCGCCGCGACCCAGCACTGGACCGAGGCCCATGACCTCTTCCCCGACCGGCCCGAGACCCTGCGCGGCTACGACGAGGCCGCCCTGGTGTGATCGGGGATTTTGATGGCGAGCCAGCGTGGCCGGTAGCGGTCGCTGGAGCTGGCCACGGAGGCCGACGATCCGATGACATGTCCGAGGTGCTCCGGCGCCTGGGCATCGCGGAGCACACCGCCCTCGACGCGGGCTGCGGCGGGAGGTGGGCGCGCGGCCCGGCGTGGCCTCGAACCTGGTCGGGCTGACCTACATCGCGGCCGGCAGGACCGGCGCGACGACGCGCTCAAGCTGATCGAGGAGGCTCGCGCCCAGCTGTGACGGTGCTGGCGCGGCCTGGCCATGGCCACGGCATGAGGCTGGCGCCGGCCGGGTGGAGGTCAGATGGCGGCCTCGCACCCGGCCAGCGGCGATATGGGCCGGTCAGGCCGGGTCGGTTGCTCCGGGTTCGCGGGGAGCCGGCTCGCTGGGAGCTGGCTCGGCGTGGACCGGCTCCTCGGGAGCGGGCTCTTTACGGACTGACTCCGCGCGACCGGGGCCGAAGATGCGCTCGGCCACGCTGATCAGGCGGTCGGCCCGGTCCCGCACCTGCTCGAACCGCTGCAGGACCTGCTCCACCCGGTCCTGGAGCCGATCGGCCGGGTCCCGCTGCTGATAGCCGCGGTACGGGCCAGAGGTACCGGACGGGCCGTGGTGGTGCCCGTGGGACGGCCGAGGAGGCCGCGGCGGGTGCGGCGGGTGCGGCGGCCGGTGGTGGCGGTGGTAATGGCGGGGCGCGTCGTCGTCGAAGTCGGCGGCCAGTTCGTCGGCCTCGTCGGCGGCTTCCTCCGCGTGGTCGGCGGCCTCTTCCGCGTGGTCGGCTTGCTCTTCGGCTCGTTCGGCGCGGCGGCGAGCCTGCTCGGCGGCGGCGCGAGCCTCGTCGGCCCGCCGCATGGCCTGGGTGATAGTCTCCTCGTCGCCCCACTCGTGGGTGAGTTCGGCCGCTTCCTGGGTCAGGTCGGCGGCCTCTTCTGCCTGCTCGGCGGCCTCCTCGGCGCGTTCGGCGTGCTCGCGCGCCTGCTCGGCCAGGTAGCGCGCGTGCTCGGCCAGCCGGCGAGCCTGGTCGGCCTGCTCCTGGGCGCGGGCCTGGGCCTCGCTGTCGTACGCGTCGTCGTCCGGGCTGACGTCGACTGGCTCGCCGTCGCGGGGATCTTCGGGGACGTCGTGCTCCTCCTGCACCGCGTGCCGGGCCACGCTGTAGGGTTCGCCCGTCTCGGCCATGCGCTGGCGGGTGGCGATCTTCCGGGCCTTGTCCTGAGTCATGATCGTTTCTTCCCTGGCGAGGCGGCCCGCGTCTGCTCGCCATGGTGAACGGCCCTGCTATGACTAGCCCTGATATGACTAGCGCTGCCATGACTGAGTGAGCACCCGAGTCCTAGACCCTTGTCCTCGTCGCCACCGACGGCGCGGGCCGGTCGGTTGCTCGGAAGCGGGCAGGTGGTGCGCTGCCACTACCGCCAGGGTACATCACGATATAACGCTGGCAAGGGTGGTTATCCCCCGGTTTTCGCGGGGGGTTAGCTTCCGGGCTCTGATCGTGCGGGAGCCCGTTATGCCTCGTTCGTATCTTCACCTGTGCCATGAGTGAGCTCATAACGCGCGTGCTCGATCGTGATCGTCCGATGAGGCCGATTCTTGGTGAAGGTCAATGCACGCGCCCAGTTGAACATGGCGGCTAGCCGGTTACCCCAGCCGATTAGGTAAAGCACGTGAACGAATCCCCACATCGTGTAGCCGACCACGCCTGTGAACTTCATCCCGTACGAGTCCGTGACGGCCGACAGGTGGCCGATGGTGGCCATGCTGCCCTTATCGCGATACGCAAAGGGTTGCGTGTCGGTCTTGCCTGCCAGCCGGGCGCCGATCAGCCTGCCGACGTACGTGCCCTCCTGGATCGCGGGCTGGGCCACCCCCGGCAGGTCGTTCAGCCGGACCATGTCCCCGATGGCGAAGACCTCCGGGTGGCCAGGCAGGCTGCAGTCCGGCCGCACCGCGATCCGCCCCGCCCGATCGGTGTCGGCGCCGGTCGCCGTGGCCAGCATCGCCGCCAGCGGGGACGCTTGCACCCCGGCCGCCCAGACCTTCGTCCGGGCCGGGATACGCCGGTCGCCGTCGGGGCTCTTGACCGTGACACTGGACTGGTCCATGGCCCGCGCCGCAGTGTTCAGCAAGACGTCCACACCCATCCGCCGCAGCCGCCGCCGCGTATAGCGCTGCAGCTTGGGGGCGAACGCGGCGAGCACCTCCGGGCCCGCCTCGATCAGCAGGATTGTCGCCTCCGTCGTGGCCACCGACCGGTACTCCCGCGGCAGCGCTTCATGCGCGAGCTCGGCGACCTGGCCGGCCATTTCAACTCCGGTAGGTCCAGCTCCTATGACCGCGAAGGTCAGGTACGCTGCTCGCTCGGCCTGGTCGGTGGTCAGCTCAGCCATCTCGAAGGCGCCGAGGATATGGCTGCGGAGGTGACTGGCGTCCTCCAGGGTCTTCAGGCCAGGCGCGAGCACAGCCCATTCCTCATGCCCGAAATAGGCATCCGTGCACCCTGCCGCCACCACCAAACTGTCATACGGCAGCGTCAGCCGCCGGCCGTCCGGGGCCACGGCATGCACGACCCGTCCGTCCAGGTCCAGGTGTTGCACCTCGGCCAGCACGACGCGCGCGTTGGCCTGTTTCCTGACCACGCCGCGCAATGCCGGCGCAATGAGGCCACCCGGCAGGACGCCGGTGGCGACCTGATACAGCAGCGGCTGGAACAGGTGGTGATTGGTCCGGTCGACGACCGTGATGTCGACATCGGCGCGGGCCAGGGCCTTCGTCACCCTTACCCCGCCGAACCCGCCACCGACGACGACCACCTGGTGTCGTCCCTCGCTCATGAGGACAGCATTTCAGGATGCGGCTCTCCCGACGACCGTCCCGGGATGTTCCGGGACGCGGCCGTTTCCCATGATCGCGGAGACTTTGATACTCGAGGGAGTAGTAAACCCTTCGTGATCATGACGGTGCCCGCCGGGCGCGATCTGGGCGATCCGCGCGTGGAAGGCGGCCAGGGCGGGGCCTGATTATTCGCCGGTCGAGCCGTCGAGGCGCTCGCGGAGCAGGTCGGCGTGGCCGAGGTGACGTGCGTACTCCTCGATCATGTGCGTCACCACCCAGCGCAGCGAGAACCAGGCGCCGCCGCGGAAACCCCGGACGTCGAACGAAGGTGCCGCGGCCACGAGCGCCCGCACGTGGTCGCATTCCGCGTGCCAGACCCGGAACGCCTCGGCCACGTCGGCGGTGTCCGCGTCGCGCCACGCCGCCTCCCAGTCCAGGTCGGGCGAGAAGATCCCGGACATCTCCTCCCCACCCAGCACGGGCCGGAACCAGTTGCGCTCCACCTCGGCCATGTGCCTGACCAGGCCCAGCAGGGACATGGCCGAGGGCGGGACGGCGCGCTCCCGCAGCTGGGCATCGGACAGGCCCTCGCACTTGAGCTCCAGGGTGGCGCGCTCGTAGTCGAGGAACGCCGTGAGGGTAACTCGCTCGTCCGCCTCGAACGGCGGGTCAACACGCTCATCGGTCATTCCCCCATCTCTACCACTGCCGCGCCGAGTCCGTGATCTGGCCCGACTCCGCCGGGCCGCCGACGACGACGAGCGCGGGAAGCGGGACACTCTTGCGTTTACAGCCGATTACCGTAACGTTCCCGGAGCGCTTTCTGCCTGGAGTGAGCCGCGTGGCCGGTCTGGTGAGCACTGTGGATCTTCGCCGACGGGACGCTGCCGTCGGGGAGGTGGCACCGCCGGTCGGTGGTCCTGGTCGTCGTCGGGCTGCTGGTAGGTCTGGCCGCCTCCAGTCAAGGCCTGGTGGCCGTCATGGCGCACGACGTCCGGGTCAAAGCCAGCGGGGATCGTCCGGGGCGCCGGCTCGGCGCGTTTCCCCAGGCACGGTACGTGATGGTCCGGACCGGCTCGTCAGGATCAGGTGCGGCATCTCAGCAAGCCGGTTTCGCCGCTGGTCTTGAGCTGCCGGAACAAAAGGGGCTACGGTGGACAAGCGGGCTTGGTATGAGCGAGCTTGGCCGACCACGAGCGGGCTTGGGTATGAGCGAGCTTGCCTGACCAACGTCGCGAGTCAACTGTGCTGGGCCGAGGAAACGAGGACCAGGGGGAGAAGCCTCGCGACCGGTCCCGCGCGGAGGAAATATGGCCATACAGGCCTCATCAGCAATGGCGTTGCCACAGGCATGGCAACCTGAGCAGCTTCCCACCGGTCTCCGGCTGGCCCCAGCGGACTCGGCACCCGCCGAGCAGGGCGACAATCGCCTGCGTCCGCTGGAGGTGGCCGAATGCTGCATGTGCGGCATCGAGCGGCCGCAGGGCCTGCTGGTACCCGATGGCGGCGGCGCATGCGCCGACATCCGCTGGTACTGCAAGGACGTCAAGTCGTGCACGGAACGCTGGACGGCGGCCCTGCCAGACCGAGCCGAGGTCGTCATGCCCTTATCCGGCTGCGTCCTGCGCCAGCGATCGGCACCGGACGGCCCGGGCCGCTTACTCACCTGCTCCGGGAGCGCTACCGGGTCCCGGAATTACAAATTGATGCTGAAGCGTAATAGCATGGCCATTGTTAAAGATTTTATTTTGTGCTATTATGCCGCTGATCAATTGTAATCTGGCCCGCGTGAATGCTAATGGGCAGCCGAGCCAGACCGCGCTGACCGCGGCGGCGGCGCGGGCCGCGCATCTGGTCGTCGACGGCCAGCCGCGAATCTTCACCGACACGCTGGCCGGGGCCATGCTGGGCGAGCGCGCCGAGGAATTCATCGCCTACCACCGGGCCCACGGGACGCACCCGGTGCTGGCCGGCGCGCGGGCGCAGGTCACCTGCCGCAGCCGCTACGCCGAGGACGGCCTGGCCCGCGGCATCGGGCGCGGGATCGGCCAGTACGTCCTGCTCGGCGCCGGGCTGGACTCGTTCGCGTACCGGTCCCCGCTGGCCGGCCGGGTGCGGGTGTTCGAGGTCGACCACCCGGCCACGCAGGACTACAAGCGCCGGGTCCGGGCAGCGCCGGACGGCGTGACGTTCGTCCCGGTGGACTTCGCACGGGACCCGCTGGCCGGGGCCCTGGGCCGGGCCGGGTTCGACGCCTCCCGCCCCGCCTTCGTCAGCTGGCTGGGCGTCACCGTGTACCTGGACGAGACCGCCATCGAGGCGACCGTATCGGTGCTCGGCGGCTTCGCGCCGGGCAGCGAGATCGTCGTGGACTACATGGTGCCGGCCGGGCTGCGCGACGCCGCGGGCCAGACCTACGCGGAGCTGGTCGGGCAGTTCGCCGCCGAGCGGGGCGAGCCGTGGCTGTCGGTTTTCACGCCCGAGGCCATGGCCGCGCTGCTGGCCCGGCACGGCTTCGGGCCGGCCCGGGACGTCGGGCAGCACGACATGATCCCGGCCGCGGCGTGGGACCGGGCCGACTCGCTGCGCCCGGCGGAACTGTCCCGCATCGCGCACGCGGCGATTCCCTAGCCCGAGGCGGGACCCGGGGGTTCAGGGGTTCCCGGGCACCGCGAGTTGCAGCCGGTCGCGGGGGCTGAGACCACGGACCGTTCGGCCCGAAGGGTTTATGACCGGGCACCGGTCGGGCGTGGTGCGCGCCCGGTACCCAGTGCAGGGATCAGTGCATCAGCGGGGGGCCGAGCGGGACGGGCTTGCCGCCGGTGCCCGCCTGGGCCGCGCCGAAGAACAGGTAGACGCCGATCGCGGCGAAGAGCAGCACCACGTTTGAACCAGCGCCGGTTTTTTCAGCTGCCGGAGGTGACGATCCCGTACTCGTGGATCTTGCGGTAGATCGTGGCGCGTGACATGCCCAGCGCCTCGGCGGCGCGGACCTTGTTGCCGTCGTGATCCTGCAGGCTCTGCACGATGGCGTCCCGTTCGATCGACTCCAGCGGGGACAGCAGCCGCCGGCTCACCGTCCAGCACTCGGGCGGCAGGTCGCGCGGCGTGATCGCGCCCGCCCGGCGGCGCTGCACGACCTGGCGGAGGACCTGCCAGAGCTGTTCGGTGTTACCGGGCCAGCTGTGCCGCAGCAGCAGCTGCATGGCCTCGGCGGAGCAGGTCAGCCGGCCCTGCTGGCTGAGCCGGGCCAGGAAGAACGGCACCAGCTCGTGCAGGTCCTCGATGTGGTGGCGCAGCGGCGGGAGTTCCACCGTGCCGTGGAAGAACCGCAGCAGCCGGGTCGTCGGGCCCTCGGTGGCCTGCTTGCGGTTCAGCGTCACGGCGACCCGCAGCTCGGCCGCCCGGCCCGCGGCCCGGGCTTCGCCCAGCGCGCTGGCCAGCGCGTGCATCTGCCGGGCGTTCAGCGCGTCGACGTGCCGGATGACCAGCAGGCCCTTGCCCTCGAGCAGCTCGCGGCGGCTCGTGACCAGCCAGTCCTGGCCCGGCCCAGCAACCGACTCGGCGTCCAGGACGTGGAACGGCGCGGCCGGGTTCCGGCGCTGGTGCACGGCCCGGGCCAGGGCCAGCTTGCCCACGCCGGGCTCGCCCTCCAGCGTGAACCACTCCGACGAGTCGTACAGCGCCTCGGCCTCACGGCAGGCCCGCAGCCACAGCACACCGCCGCCGACCAGGCCGGGCAGGTACATGGACGACCTCGGCGCGGGCACGTCGGCCGCGCCGAGGCCGGCCGAGACCAGCTTGACGTGGACCACGCCGTCGCTCACCCTGCCGTCCCTGACCCTGCCGCCGCTGACCGGCCGGCAGGACATCCGGGCCACCACTCCGCTGGGCAGGTCCACGGTCACCGCGGCGGCGGCGCGCCGGGTCAGGGCCTCGGTGGCGTGCCCGATCAGCGCGGCCTGGTCCCCGGGGTCGAGCATCGTGCGGGCGTGGTCGTTCAGCATGACGACGTCGTTGCCGAGGGCCAGCACGATGCCGCCGGTCCGGCGGCAGGCGCGCACGTATTCCTGCAGCAGGTCGACGTCGCGGCCGCTGCTGGCCGTGACCAGGGCCTTGGTGATCTGGTCGGCGGTGGCCTTGACCAGCGAGATCATCAGCGGGTCGGCGTCCTTGCGCCAGCAGGTCAGGTCGATCACGCCCACGGTCTTGCCGGAGACCGGGTCGTGGATCGGCACCCCGGCGCAGCCGAAGCGGTCCAGGTCCTCCGCGTAGTGCTCGTGCCCGAATACGTGGGCCGGGCCGCCCGCCTCCAGCGCGGTGCCGATGCCGTTGGTCCCGACCCGCTCCTCGGCGTAGCTGAAGCCGGGAGCCAGCTTGATGCTGTCCAGGGCGCGTTCCAGGTCGTGGTCCCCGGTCAGCCGGGCCAGCACCAGCCCGTCGGCGTCGGTCAGGATGATGCTGATCGGCTGGCCGTTGAGCTCCTCGTGCAGCTTGCGCAGCACCGGCGCCGCGCCGCGCACCAGCCTGGTCTCCAGGTCGGGTTCGTGCTGGTAGTCGAGGTCGACGCGGTCGGCGGCCACCTGCCACTGCCGCGAGCGCCACCACGAGGCGAGGATCGGTTTGCGCACCGCGCCGGAGTCCACCGGCTCGGCCTGAAGGAACCGGACCCTGGCCTCGGCCAGGATATCCCGTGACGTCTGTGGCGGTGGTGATGCGTGTGCCATCTGCCTCCCACCTCAAAGTTCTCGGCTGGAGGCTCAGCCTGGCCTGGAGGCTCAGCCTCCCCTGCTTTACCCGCCCCTAACAAGGTAAACCCGTTGTTTCGGGGCACTGTCTCAAGTTGAGACCGCCATCTTGCTCGGTCTGACGTTTTGCTGGGCGCATGGACGCCCACGGCGAGACCACTCATTCCCCCAATCCGGAGACCTATAACCCGTGGAGCATCGTCAACCTGGTGTTTCACCACCTGGCCGCGGAGGGCCTGCACCCCGTCCTGGGTGAGGCGGGCGACCCGGGCCCGCCCGCGGCCGATCTGCTCCGGGCGCTGGGCATCACCCCGGCCAAGGAGGGGAGCCGGCAGGCTTCCGAGCAGACCCGCAACGACCTGGCGGCCATCCGGGCCGCGTTCGAGGCGTCGGCTGAGACGTAAAGAGGCGTCGGCTGAGACGTAAACATGTCTCATTTCGAGAGCTCATGACCTCGGCTTTCGAGATGTGATGCAGGACACAAGGACTTTCGGGGCTGCTGGCTGCAGCCCCGCGGGGGCCGCGCGGCCCCCGGACCCCGGAACCCGCCGAGAAAGGGGTGACGATGAGTCGCCAGAGTGTGGCCAGGGCCCACCAGAAGATCCAGGAGCTGGCCTGGGAGCCCAAGTACCACGAGCCGGTCTCGCAGTACGGGACCGACTACACCTTCCGCAAGGCAGCGAAAAAGGACCCGCTCAAGCAGGTGCTGCGGTCCTACTTCCCGATGCAGGAGGAGAAGGACCACCGCGTATACGGCGCCGAGGACGGCGCGATCCGCGGCAACATGTTCCGGCAGGTGCAGGAGCGCTGGCTGGAGTGGCAGAAGCTGTTCCTGTCCATCATCCCGCTGCCCGAGATCTCCGCCGCGCGGGCGATGCCGCTGCTGTTCCGCACGGTGCCGAACCCCGAGCTGCACAACGGCCAGGCGATCCAGATGATCGACGAGGTACGGCACTCGACGATCCAGCAGAACCTCAAGCGCCTGTACATGCAGAACTACATCGACCCGGCCGGCTTCAACAACAGCCTGCGCAACTTCCAGGACGACTACTGCGGCACCATCGGCCGGCAGTTCGCCGAGGGCTTCATCACCGGTGACGCGATCACCGCGGCCTCGATCTACCTGACCATCGTGGCGGAGACGGCGTTCACGAACACCCTGTTCGTGGCCATGCCGGCCGAGGCGGCCGCCAACGGCGACTACCTGCTGCCCACGGTGTTCCACTCGGTGCAGTCCGACGAGTCCCGGCACATCTCCAACGGCTACGCCACGCTGCTGATGGCGCTGGCCGACGAGGAGAACCACCAGCTGCTCGAGCGCGACCTGCGCTACGCGTGGTGGAACAACCACCGGGTGGTGGACGCGGCCATCGGCACGTTCATCGAGTACGGCACCAAGGACCGCCGCAAGGACCGCGAGTCCTACGCGGAGATGTGGCGCCGGTGGATCTACGACGACTACTACCGCAGCTACCTGGTGCCGCTGGAGAAGTACGGCCTGGTCATCCCGCACGACCTCATCGAGGAAGCCTGGAACCAGATCTGGAACAAGGGCTACGTGCACGAGGTCGCGCAGTTCTTCGCCACCGGCTGGCTGGCGAACTACTGGCGGATCGACGGCATGACCGACGAGGACTTCGAGTGGTTCGAGTACAAGTACCCGGGCTGGTACGACAAGTACGGTAAGTGGTGGGAGAACTACAGCCGCCTGTCCGAGCCGAACGGGCATCACCCGATCGTGGCCGAGGACGTCGACTACTGGTACCCGAACCGGTGCTGGACCTGCATGGTCCCGTGCCTGGTCCGCGAGGACATGGTGTACGCCGAGGTCGACGGCGTGGTCCGCACGTACTGCCACAAGGAGTGCCGCTGGACCGACGTCGAGGCGTTCCGGCCGACCTACCAGGGCCGGGCCACCCCGAACATGGGCCAGCTCATCGGGACCCGCGAGTGGGAGACCATGTACCACGGCTGGAACTGGGCCGACGTGGTCTCCGACATGGGCTTCGTCCGCGACGACGGCAAGACCATGGTGGCGCAGCCGCACCTGAAGCTGGGTGACCAGTCGAAGATGTGGACGCTGGACCACCTGCGCCGCATGGGGCCGGTCCAAAGCCCGAACGTCCTGTTCAACGAGATGACCCCGGAGGAGCGGGCCGCGTTCCACGCCAAGTACATCAAGGCCGGGCCCGCGGGCCGGTTCCCGAAGGAAGACGCCTGAGGTCCTTCTTATACCGAACGGGCCGTGGCGACAGCCTCCGGCCCGGTGATCGCACCGGGGGCGGGAGCCCTGAAAACCCCTGACATCCCTCCCGCCCCCGGTCTTCAAGCCGCGCCTTTACTACCCGGGGTGATCGATGGGCGATAAGCACGTCGTCCGGTTCGAGCCAGTCGGCATCGAGATCGAGGTCGACGAGGAGCAGACCGTCCTGCGCGCCGCGTTCGACCAGGGCATCATGCTCATGCACGGCTGCAAGGAGGGGCAGTGCTCGTCCTGCAAGTCGTTCCTGCTCGACGGCGACGACGTGGAGCTGGACAAGTACTCGACGTTCGCGCTGCCCGACTTCGAGCGGGAGGAGGGTTTCACGCTGCTCTGCCGGGCGCACGTCTACGAAGACGTGACGATCGAGCTGCTGAACTACGACGAGGAGATGATCAGGTCCGGGCTGCCGGTGCAGGAGACCGTGGCCGAGGTCGTGGCCAACGACCCGGTCACGCACGACATGCGGCACCTGGTGCTGCGGCTGGCCTCGCCGGAAGACTTCAAGTTCTTCCCCGGCCAGTACGTGGACATCACGGTGCCAGGCACCGACGAGGTGCGGTCGTTCTCGATGGCGAACACGTCGGCCCGGGAGAGCAGGCAGCTCGAGTTCGTCATCAAGATCTACCCGGACGGATTGTTCTCGGGTCATCTCGACACGAAGCTGAAGACCGGTGACCGGCTGAACCTGACCGGGCCGTTCGGGGTGTTCACCTTGCGCGACGCCCCGGACACCGACCTGATATTCGTCGGCGGCGGGGCCGGGATGGCGCCGATCCTGTGCCTGCTCCGCTCGATGGCCGAGCGGGGCATCGACCGCAAGGCCGTCTACTACTACGGCGCGCGGCGCCGCGGCGATCTCTGCTTCGAGGACGAACTGCGAGCCCTGGAGCAGACGCTGCCCAACTTCCGCTACGTCCCCGCGCTGTCCGAGGCAACGCGGTCCGAGGACGAGTGGGAGGGCGAGACGGGCCTGATCACCGACGTGGTGGCCCGTCATGAGTCCGGCGTGTCGCGGGCGCATGCGTACGTCTGCGGCCCGCCGCCGATGGTCGAGGCGGCGGTGCCGTTGCTCACCAGGCTCGGGGTGCCCGAGAAGCACGTGTATTGGGACAAGTTCACGACGACTGGGGAACCGTCTCCCTGACGTGAAAGGCGAAGATTATGACAGAGGCTCAGCAACGGAGCGTCCCGAAGGTGACCTTCACCGACGCGGAGGCGGGCGCGAAGGTTTTCCCCGACTCCACCGAACGCCGGTTCAACTACTACACCCCGGCGGGGCGCAAGCAGACGCACTACGAGGACGTGACCGTCGAGGTCCAGCCGGACCCCCGGCACTACCTCAGCCAGGGCTGGCTGTACGGGTTCTCCGACGGCCGCGGCGGCTACCCGCTGGACTGGACCGCGCTGAAGGCCTGGGGCAGCGACCGGCCCGAGCCCAAGCGCTTCCCCGGCTCGGGCGGCAAGGGCTACGACTGGCCCGCGCTGGGCTGGCACGAGTTCCGCGACCCGAACGAGGAGTGGGAACTCACCCTGTACCGCTACAACGCCAACGTGGTGCGGCAGCTCAACCAGAACATCCAGAACGCCCAGCAGGCCAAGGCGTTCGACGTGTGGAACCGGAACTGGGTGCGGTTCGTGGAGCGTAACCTCGGCGCCTGGATGCACGTCGACCACGGCCTCGGGCTGTACCTGTTCGCGAACGCGAACCGCCGGGCCCCGACCAACATGCACAACAACGCGATCTCGGTGAACAGCATGCACCGGATCCGCGCCGCCCAGGACCTGGCGCTGTACAACCTGACCCTGAGCGAGGTGGTCGACGGCTTCAACGGCACCGCGCACCTGGAGACCTGGAACGAGGACCCGGCCTGGCAGGGCGTGCGGGAGGTGGCCGAGCAGCTGACCGGCATCGACGACTGGTGCGAGGCCATCTTCGCGGCCAACGTGGTGTTCGAGCCGCTGGTCGGCGAGCTGTTCCGCAGCCACCTGGTGATGCACGCCGCGCCGCGCAACGGCGACTTCGTCACGCCGACCGTGGTCGGCGCCGAGGAGTACGACTACGCCGAGCGTGACCTGCGCTACACCAGGCCGATGTTCCACCTGCTGACCACCGACCGGGAGTTCGCCGATCACAACCGGGCGCTGCTCATGCAGTGGATGTCGGCCTGGGTGCCGCGCGCCATCTCGGCCGCGCGGACCCTGCAGCCGCTGTGGTCGCAGCCCGAACACAAGCCGCCTCGCTTCGAGGACAGCCTGGACGCCGCGAAGAACCGCTTCGCCGGCATCGTGACCGATCTCGACCTCGACGTCCCGGAGGAGCTCGCGCAATGACCACGGCCACAGAGAGCCCGTTCAAGTCCAACAGCACGCCGTCCAACAAGTGCGGCTTCACGCTCATGAACAACCAGGTCGGCGAGATCGTCGCCCAGGTGATGGCGACCAAGCCCAACGTCACCGTGACCTGGCTGCCGTCCATGATGCGGGTCGACGCCATCGGCCGGATGGACCTGATCTACGACGAGATCTCCGAGGCGGCGGGCGAGGAGCCCGGCTGGTTCAACGCCGCGGAGTTCGAGGAGAGCATGTCCACGCACTACGGCCGGATGATCCACGAGGACGACCGGACGATCATGTTCGCCAACCCCGAGGACGCGGCCGAGTTCATCGGCTTCGACCTGATAGCCCGGTCCTAGGACCAACCCTGCGCGGCCCGCACCTCCGGCATCGTGCGGGACCGCGTGCCCGAACCGCGAAGAAAATGGTGATTTCCATATTTTGCTCGCGGCATGTTGTGGCACTGAGCTGGTAATAACCGGCTCAGTGCCACAACCAAGTCACCCGGAGCCCCGAAGGAGGCCCATGTACGAGAGCAACGGCGAGAAGTACTTTGTCGTCGATTCGCATATGCACTACTGGAACGCGGCCCCCGATAACTGGGTGCCCGGCGCCGAGCAGTACGCCGAAGGCTGGATCAAGTGCTTCCACGCCTACCAGGGGCTCGGCCCGCCCGAGACGCACTGGTCGCTGGAGCACTTCGAGAAGTACTCCGAGGACGACCTGATGAAGGACGTCTTCGAGGATGGGCACGTGGACGTGGCCATCTTCCAGCCCACGGACCTCAAGGAGTGGTACAAGGAGGGCTTCAACACCACCGAGCGCAACGCGCTGATGGGTGAGAAGCATCCGGGCAAGTTCATCCACAACACGCGGTTCGACCCGCGCGACAGCGACGCCGGCCTGGAGGAGCTGCGGCGTAACGTAGAGCGGTTCGGCTCCAAGGGCGTCAAGCTCTACACCGCGGAGTGGAACAACGGGTCACGCGGCTACAAGCTGAGCGACCCCGGCGCGTACCGCTTCCTCGAAGCCGCGCAGAAGCTCGGCATCAAGAACGTCCACGTGCACAAGGGCCCGACGATCTGGCCACTGGATAAGGACGCCTTCGACGTCGCCGACGTGGACCACGCCGCGACCGACTTCCCCGACCTCAACTTCATCGTCGAGCACGTAGGCCTGCCGCGGATCGATGACTTCTGCTACATGGCCACCCAGGAGCCGAACGTGTACGCCGGCCTTTCCGTGGCCATCGGCGCCCTTATGTACGCACGGCCGCAGTTCTTCGCCCGTGTCATCGGCGAGCTGCTGTTCTGGGTCGGCGAGGACAAGATGACGTTCGGCAGCGACTACGGCATCTGGGAGCCGAAGTGGCAGGTCGAGGGCTTCGTCGACTGGGAGATGCCGGACCGCCCGGAGTTCGCCGACTACCCGAAACTCGGCACCGCGGGCAAGAAGAAGATCCTGGGCCTGAACGCGGCCAAGCTCTACGACATCAAGGTGCCCGACGAGTTCCAGCTGCCTGCGTCGGCCGGCACGCCGGGTGCGCAGGAGGTCCTGGGCGAGCCGGTCGCCGGCGCATGACAGTGTTGGCCCGGGGGGGCGACCCCCCGAAGCCCGCCGAGCACGGGGGGCCTGCCCGGCCCCCCGTGCCCCCCGTGCCCCCTGGGCTGCTGGCGGCATTGGAGACGGTGCGCGACCCCGAGCTCGACGAGCCGATCACCTCGCTGGGCTTCGTCGCGTCGTGCACCGTCTCCGCGGACGGCGAGGCCGAGGTCCGGCTGCGGCTGCCCACGTATTTCTGCGCGCCCAACTTCGCCTACCTGATGGTGGCGGACGCCTACGACGCGGTGTCCGCCCTGCCGGGCGTGCGGCTGACCACGGTGGTGCTGGAGGACCACTTCGCTTCGGACGCGATCAACGACGGGGTGGCGGCCCACGCCGGCTTCGTCCAGTCCTTCGACGGCGAGGCCGTCGCTGAACTGGACGGGCTGCGCGCTGACTTCCTGCGCAAGGCGGTGATGGCGGGTACCGATCAGGTGTGCCGGCCGCTGCTGGCGGCAGGTAAGGACCCGGCGGCACTGCTCACGATGACCCTGGGCGAGGTGCCGCCGTCTCGTGCGCTGTCGCGGTTGCGGCAGCGCCGGGCCGAGCTGGGCCTGCCCGCCGGTGACGGTGCCCCGGTGCTGATCGACCCGCTCTCCGGCGCTTTGGTATCTGCCGACGCGCTGCCCCTGCACCTTCGCAAGGCCAAGGTCACGCGGATCAGCATCGAGGCGAACGGCGGGATCTGCCGTGGCATGCTGCGGCACAGGTACGACACACCAGGACGAGGAGAGACCGAGGAGGACCAATGAAGGCCGTCCGCTTGCACGAGTTCAACCAGATGCCGGTGGTCGACGACGTGCCCGAGCCGAAGATCAGCGGGCCGATGGACGTGATCGTGAAGATCGGCGGCGCCGGGGTCTGCCGCACCGACCTGCATATCATGCTGGGCCAGTGGGACGAGCGGATGCACACGCCGCTGCCGTACATCCTGGGCCACGAGAACGCGGGCTGGGTGCACGAGGTCGGCTCCGGCGTCACCAACCTGCAGCTCGGCGACACCGTCATCCTGCACCCCCTGGTCACCGACGGCCTGTGTCACGCCTGCCGCGCGGGCGACGACATGCACTGCGAGAACGCCGCGTTCCCCGGGCTGTCGCGGGACGGCGGCATGGCCGAGTACCTGCTCACGTCGGCGCGGGCCTGCGTCAAGCTGAATCCCTCGACGCGCCCGCAGGATGTCGCGGCGCTCGCCGACGCCGGCATCACCGCCTACCACGCGGTCCGCAAGGCCATCCCGCTGCTGTACCCCGGCACGACCGCCGTGGTGATCGGCGCGGGCGGGCTCGGCCACATCGGCATCCAGTGCCTGGCCACGCTGACCGCCGCTTCGGTAATCGTCGTGGATGCCAATCCCGACGCGCTCAAGCTGGCCTCGGAGCTGGGGGCGCACCATACGGTGGTCGCCGACGGCAGCCAGCGGGAGGCGGTCGCGGACCTGACCGGCGGTCGCGGCGCTCACGTCGTGTTCGACTTCGTGGCCGAGCAGGGCGCCGAGATGGACGGGTGGAACATGACCCGCGAGGCCGGGTCGTACTACGTCATCGGCTACGGCGGCACCCTGGAGATCCCGACGCTGGACATCATCTCCACCGAGCGGAACGTCATCGGCAACATCGTCGGCACGTACAACGACCTGGCCGAGCTGATGGCCCTGGCCCAGGGCGGGAAGGTGACGCTGCACACCAAGATCTATCCGCTAGCCGACGCCCCGCAGGCCCTCGCCGACCTGGACGCCGGGCGGGTCCGCGGCCGGGCCATCCTCGTCCCGTAGAAGTCGCCTGTCTGCGTGTCTTGTCTTTCCGAACGTGTGTCCTCTCCCGTGAAATGGAGCACTGATGGCCAAGGAACTGCGCTTCGGCGCTGAAGCTCGCGGCCTGCTGCTGGCTGGCGTCGACCAGCTGGCCGAAGCCGTCAAGTCGACTCTCGGCCCCAAGGGGCGCAACGTCATCCTCGAGAAGATCACCGGCTCGCCCGTGGTGACCAACGACGGCGTCACGATCGCGCGGGAGATCCACCTCAAGAACCAGTTCGAGAACATGGGCGCGCAGCTGGTCAAGGAAGCCGCGATCAAGACCAACGACATCGTCGGGGACGGCACCACCACGGCCACCGTGCTGGCCCAGGCCATCATCCGCGAAGGTATGCAGGCCATCGGCAACGGCGCCAACCCGGTGCTGGTCAAGCGGGGCATCGACCTGGCCGTCGGCCGGCTGGTCGAGCACCTGCAGAAGGTGGCGCACCCCATTTCGACTGAGGACGACTATGCGCGCGTCGCGGCGATCTCGGCCAACGACGACGAGGCGGTCGGCCGGATCATCGCCAACGCGCTGTACACGGTGGGCGACGGCGGCATCGTCACGATCGAGGACGCACCGCTGCCCGGGATGGCCGTGGACTTCGTGGAGGGCTTCGAGTTCGACAACGGTTACCTGTCGCCCTACATGGTGACCAGGCCGGCCAGCCTGGAGGCCGTCGTCGACGACCCGTACATCCTGCTGTGCAGCGAGAAGATCACCAAGGTCCAGCAGCTGATGCCGCTGCTGGACAAGGTGATGCGGGCGCCCCGCCCGCTGGTCATCATCGCCGAGACCGTCGAGGGCACCGCCCTGTCCATGCTGGTGCACAACCACGTGAACGGGATCTTCCAGTGCGTCGCGGTCCGGGCGCCCGGGTTCGGTGACCGCCGGCTGCACAAGCTGGAGGACATCGCCGCGCTGACCGGCGGCGCCGTGTACAGCAAGCACTCCGGGTTCACCCTGGAGACGATGACCGCCGAGCAGCTCGGCCGGGCCCGGCAGGTGCGGGTGACGGCGGACCGGACGACGATCATCGGCGGCAGCGGTTCGGCTGAGGCGGTCGCGTTCCGGCTCGACCAGCTGCGCGCCGAGCTCGCGCGGGCCACGTTCGGCGCGGACGAGGACGTGCTGACCGAGCGGATTGGCGCGCTGTCCGGCAAGGTCGCGGTGATCAGGGTCGGCGCCGCCACCCCCGCCGAGCTGAAGGAACTCCGGCACCGGGTCGAGGACGCCCTGTCCGCCACCCGCGCCGCGATGGCCGAGGGCATCGTGGCCGGCGGCGGCGCCGCGCTGCTGCACTCGATCGGCGCGCTGGACGACCTTTCGGTGAGTGGCGATTACGCGATCGGGGCCGGCATCGTCCGGCGCGCGCTGAGCGAGCCCGCCTATTTCATCGCGGCCAACGCCGGCTACCCGGCGGCGGAGATTGTGGCGGAAACCACACGGATGAGTACCGACGAGGGCTTTGACGCGCTAGAGGGCCGGCATGGCAACATGATCGAGATGGGCATCATCGATCCGCTCCGGGTGGTCCGCTCCGCCCTGCAGAACGGCGCGTCGGTGGCGGGCCTGCTGCTCACCACCAACACGCTGGTGGCCGAGGAGCAGACGCCGTGGGGCGGCAGCCCGGCGCTGATGACCGAGTTCGGCTCGCTGGACGAGGGCTTGTACCAGCCGTCGCCCGACGCCAGCACGCCACAGTCGCTGGGGCTCGGCCCGTCCGTTGGCTGAGTCCGTCGGCTGAGTCCGTTGGCTGGGTCCTCTGCTGGCACGCAATGCCGCCCACCTGGGTAATTAGATGTGACTAATTGTGAGATTAGACACATCTAAGGGGGTGCTAAGGTCGGCCCATGACGTCGACGGTAGCCACGCGCGGGTCCTCGTGCTGTGATGCGGCCCGTTCGGAGGCGATGGGGAAGTACCTGCGGGCCATATACCTGCTGAGCTTCAAGGCTCCGCCGGTCTCGACCTCCGACGTGGCGGCCCGGCTGGGCGTCGCCCCCCCGTCGGTGTCGGCGATGCTGCGCCGGCTCGGCGCGGCGGGCTTGCTGGCCGCATCGGGCAGCGGCGGCATCGCGCTGAGCGAGCATGGCCAGCGTCATGCCCGGGAGGTGATCCGGCGGCACCGGCTCATCGAGACCTTCCTGGTGCGGGCCGTCGGCATGAGCTGGGACGAGGTGCACGACGAGGCCGAGGCGTTGCAGCAAGTGGTCAGCGACCTGCTGATCGACCGGATCGACGCGGCGCTGGGGCATCCGCGGCGGGATCCGCACGGCGACCCGATCCCGCCGCCCTCGGGCGACCACGTCGAGGACTGGCCGCCGGCGCTCGCCGACGTTACCGCCGGTGCGTGCTTCCGGGTGGACCGGGTCAGCGACGAGGACAGCGCCGCCCTTCAGTACCTCGCCGAGCTGGGGATCCGGCCCGGGGTAGTGCTGCGGGTGGTGGAACGGGAGCCGTTCGGCGGGCCGCTGTGGGTCGAGGTCGGCGGCCAGCGGCGCGCCATGGGAACGCCGCTGACCCATCTCGTACACGGAGTGGTCGAGCCGTGACCGCAACGGGAGCCATCGGGCTGCCCGAGCCGGAGGCCCGGATCCCGAGCGCGCTGGAGCAGCTGCTGAGCAAGGGCCGTGTCCGCGCCACGCTGGCGATGCTCGGCCCGGCGTTCGTCGCCGCGATCGCCTACGTCGACCCGGGCAACTTCGCCACCAACTTCCAGGGCGGTGCGCAGTTCGGCTACCTGCTGCTCTGGGTGGTGCTGGCCGCGAACCTCATCGCGATGCTGGTCCAGTACCTGTCGGCCAAGCTGGGCATCGCGACCGGCCGCAACCTCGCCGAGAACTTTCGCGCGCATTACCCCCGCGCGCTCACCTGGGGCATGTGGGTACAGGCCGAGATCGTGGCGATGTCCACCGACATCGCCGAGTTCCTGGGCGGCGCGATCGGCCTGAACCTGCTCTTCGGGGTGCCGCTGTTCCCCGCCGGCCTGATGATGGGCGCGATCGCGTTCGGGATCCTGGGGCTGCACAGGTTCGGCTTCCGCCGTTTCGAGCTGGTGATCACCGGGCTTCTGGGGATCATCTTCCTCGGTTTCCTCTACGAGACGCTGCGCATCGGCCCCTCGGCCCACCGTTCGCTCAACGGGCTGGTCCCCGGCCTGGCCGGCACCGGGTCGCTTTACCTCGCGGTCGGGATCATCGGGGCCACCGTGATGCCGCACGTGATCTACCTGCACTCCGCGCTGACCCAGGACCGGGTGCCGTGCCGGGACGACCGCGAGCGGAACCAGGTGCTGCGCTTCGAGCGCATAGACGTGATCGCCGCCCTGGGGCTAGCGGGCCTAGTCAACATGGCGATGCTCGCCGTCGCCGCCAAGCTCTTTCACACCACCGCCCTCTCGGGCCTGAGCACCCTGCAGCAAGCCCACTATGAGCTGGGGAACCTGGTCGGCGGCACGGCGGCGGTCGCGTTCGCGGTCGCGCTGCTGGCCTCCGGCGCCTCCTCCTCCAGCGTCGGCACCTACGCCGGCCAGGTCGTGATGGCCGGCTTCGTCAACCTCCGCATCCCGCTCATGGTCCGCCGCGGGCTCACCATGATTCCCGCGCTGATCATCATCGCGGCCGGGATGAACCCCACGGAGGCACTGGTGCTCAGCCAGGTCGTGCTGTCCTTCGGCATCCCGTTCGCCTTGGTGCCGCTGGTGCTGCTCACCGGCCGCCGCGACGTGATGGGCGCCCAGGTCAACCGGCGCATGACCGCCATCCTCGCCTGGAGCTGCGCGGTCATGATCGTCGGGATGAACATCTTCCTGATCTGCCGGCAGTTCTTCCTCAACTGAAGCACCCCCGCCCTGGCCGGGCCGGACAGCTACCCGGTGACCACGGCGGCGTAGTCTGCCGGTATGAGTCCCATCTCGCGAGGCTTCCACCGCCGCCACGAGGAGGCGGAGCCCGCGGGCCGGGTCCCGCCCGGTCAGTACGTGACTCCTGACTTCCCGGTCCTGTCGGCCGGGCCTACGCCGCACACGCCGGTGGCGAACTGGACGTTCTCCATCGAGGGCGGCCAGTCGCCCGCTTCGTGGACCTGGGCGGAGTTCCAGGCGCTGCCGGCCGAGACCGTGACGGTCGACATCCACTGCGTGACCCGGTGGTCCAAGCTCGACACGGTCTGGAAGGGCGTATCGCTGGACGTGCTGCTCGGCGCGGTGTCCTACGACGCCCCCTACGTGCTGGCCTTCTGCGACGGCGGGTACACCACGAACCTGCCGGTGGCCGACCTGAAGGACGGGAAGGCCTGGGTGGCCTACTCCTACGGCGGCAGCCCGCTGGCGCCCGAGCACGGCGGCCCGGCCCGGCTGCTGGTCCCGCACCTGTACTTCTGGAAGAGCGCCAAATGGGTGCGGGGGCTGCGGCTTCGGGAGACCGACGCGCCGGGCTTCTGGGAGATGTACGGCTACCACATGTACGGAGACCCATGGCGGGAACAGCGGTACGCGGGCGATTGAATGGCCCGGGGGGACGACCCCCCCAAACCCCCCCGATGGCCTGGCAGACCGCCACGGTTGATTCGCTCGTCGACGAGACGGCGTCGGTGCGGACGATCTTGCTGTCCGTGCCGGACTGGGCGGGGCACGAGGCCGGACAGCACCTGGACGTCAGGCTCACCGCCGAGGACGGCTACCGGGCCGAGCGCTCATACTCGATCGCCTCCGCGCCCGGTGAGCCGGTCGCGATCACGGTGGAGCGGCTGGACGACGGCGAGGTCTCGCCGTACCTGACCGAGGAACTTCGGGCCGGCGACGAGATCGAGCTGCGCGGCCCGATCGGCGGCTACTTCGTGTGGGAGCCTGCCTTCTCAGGGCCGTTGCTGCTGCTGGCTGGCGGATCGGGGGTGGTGCCGCTGCGGGCCATGCTGCGGCACCGTTCCCGGGTGGGGAGTTCGGTGCCGGTGCGGCTGCTGTACTCCGCGCGCAGCTGGGCCGAGGTCATCTACCGGGCCGAGCTCGCCCGGCTCGGGGACGGCGTGCAGGTGATCTACGCGCTGACCCGGGAGCAGCCGCCCGGCTGGACCGGCTACGCCCGGCGGGCGGATCAGGCGATGATCACCGAGGTCGCCTGGCCGGTGGCGCAGGCGCCGCTGGCCTACGTGTGCGGCCCGACCAACTTCGTGGAGGCCGTGGCCGCCGACCTGGTCGCGCTCGGCTACCCGCCCGCGCAAGTCAAAACCGAGCGCTTCGGGGCCACTGGCACACCGTAGTTTCGGGATCCCCATGACCACGAAGACTTTAATACGCCGCGGAGTAGTGAACCCTTCATGATCATGAACGGGAGGTACATATGGACGCGCTGGAGGACGGCGTGGTGGACGGCAACGCGATCGGCGGGCTGCTGATCGAGGTGTTCGGGACCGAGATGACCACGGCGGTGGTCACCTGTGCTCAGTGCGGCGCCACCGGACAGGTGGCCGAGCTGGCGGTGTACCGGCCGGGGCTGGGCACGGTCGTCCGGTGCCGTTCGTGTGACAACGTGCTGATGGTGTTCGTCCAGATCCGCAGCGTGACCTGCGTCGACCTGATGGGCCTGGCGCAGCTCGCCTGAGCTGGGGCGGCCGTGGCAGCCCGGGAAGAACGCGCTTGGCACGCTGCCGGTGCTGTGGGTCGGCGTGCGGTGCGAGAGCGGGGTCGCCGCGGGCCGTGAGATCGCACGAGGCGACCGGGTCACCGGGATGGCTGCGTCCCAGGCGGAAGCGGTCCACGAGGGTATCGTCTACGACCTGCTAGCAAAGCGCCTTCGACACTCCGTTCGAGTCGGCCCTGGTGCAGGAGGCTTTGGCTCTCGGCGCGGGGAAACAGGCGGTCATCAGAGTGCAGGCCGCGATCCCCCACTGTCAGAACACCGAGAACGGAGCCCCCTACCTGATAGCGGCGCAGGGCCAATGCGGGCTGACGGTGGCCCCGGGGGTTTACCCGGCGCGGGCGGGCGGGCCGTGGCTGTGGAACACCTTGGTGCGGTCGGGGTTCCACGCGGTGGTGGTCCCGTCTTTGTTCAGCACGAGCGTCCAGCCCCAGCGGTGGATCACGACCTGATGATGATACGAACACAGAAGGACGCAGCCGGTGAGGCTGGTGGGGCCGCCGTGGGCTTTGTGCTTGACGTGGTGGACCTGGCAGGCCGCCGCGGGCTGGTGGCAGCCGCCGGGCCACCGGCAGCGCCGGTCTCTGAGGATCACCGCGTTGCGGATGCCGGGCGGGATGGTCTCGGCGTAGCCGATGTCCAGGGGCAGGCTGGGCCCGGCCAGCCGCGCGCCCAGCTGCCGGGTCCGCAGGAAGCTGGCCAGCCCGCCGGGGCCGGATAGCAGGTCGGCCGCCTTGCCGATGATGGCTTGGCGGATCGCCTCCCGGGACATCGCCGTCAGCTGGTCCAGGCCGCCCGGGCCCTGCTGGCCGCCCTGGCCCGGTTCGCCGCCCTGGCCCGGTTCGCCGCCCGGGCCGGGTTCGCCGGCCGGGGCCGGGGCCGGGCCGGGCCGGGCCGCCGGGCCGGGGTCCGGCGGTGGCTGGCAGTGGGCGCCGTGCCCGCCCAGCTGCAGGCACAGCGCGACCAGGTCATCCAGGGCGCTGGGGTCGATGTCGCCGGTGACGACCGGGGCGACCGCCGCGTCGCAGGCCATGGCCCGGGCGGCGTCGCCGTCCAGCCAGGCGCCGCCGTCCCCGCCGCTGCCCCCGGCCGCCCCGGCGCGGCGGGCGGCCCACCGGATCCGCATCTCGGTGACCCACCCGGTTTCGAGCACCGACCCGTCATCCATCGCGCGCAGCTCGGCCAAGGAGACGTGCGCCCAGACCTTCACCGGCTGCCCGGCCCGCTCGGGCAGCAGCCCGGAGGCCACCAGCCGCCGCATCGCCTCTTGCAGGCCATCGTGATAGCGCTGCTCACGTGTGCGGGTGTCCTCCGCGCCGGCCGGCGCGGACAGCGACTCCAGCACCGCGGTCACCACCGCCGCGCACTCCGGCGTCAGGTCCCCCGAGATCACCCCGGCCCCGGCGAACGTGGTCTCCACCCGGACCTGCCGGTCCTCGAAGGCCGGCTCCGGGTCGTGGTCGCCGGGATCGGGCAGCGACCGGGCGTAGATCTCCGCGGCCAGCGCCGCCAGGTCCTCCCGCCCGACCCCGGCCCCGGCCGCGGCGATCAGGATGCCGTCGGCGGCCTGCCGGCACCCGGCCGGGAGCTGGCCGGTCCAGCCGCAGATGATCCGGGCCATCGACTCGGTCAGCACCGTCCCCCCGGCCAGCGCCGCTGCCACCTGGGGGTGCGCCTGGACGCGGCGGGCCCAGCCCAGGTGCCCGCGGGCGGCCCCTTTGGTCACCTTGGTGCGGTGGATCAGCCACGCGGTGGGGCTGTAATCGGCGTCCGCCGAGTAGCCCTGGCTGGCGGTGAACGCGCCCAGGATCCAGGCCCGCGTGGCGGTCTCGACCGCGTCGAGCTGTTCCAGGGCCTGCAGGCAGTCGGCCTGGGTCTGGGCGGCCAGGGCGGTGGGGTCGGCGGCGGCCAGGTAGCTCATCCCAGCACGCAGCATAGCCAGGGCCTCATCCGCGCTGGCCGGAGCCGGGACGGTCGTCACCGAGCCTCACCTCCCCACCGGGCTGCCTGCCAGGATGATCATTATCGACTTCTAGTTCGACCCTACCAGTCAGCTACGACAATTCGCGGAACGACACGCCTCTGGTCTTTCGCACTTTTGTGGCTACCAGCGCGTATCGTGGCGAACGTGTTTTCAAAGACGGGTTACGCCGGCCCGGGGGGGGTGACGGGGGTGGCATGAGCGCGGACTCGCCGGCGGTGTGCATATCCGCCTCCTGGGGAGAAGATCCGCCGATGCTTCCTGGCCCGACCCAGCCGGCCGGGGCTGGCCGCGCTGGGAGCGCTGCAGCACCGGCTCGGTGACGCCGTTGAGCAGGTGGCCGACGATGCGGATCGAAACTTCCCGTGAGGGGTCCCGGCCAGCCTAGGATCGAGGAAGCTTCGGACTTGGGAGGGCAACGATGCCAGTGGTGCACGCGAACGGGATCGACATCAACTACGAGGTGCAGGGCGAGGGCGAGCCGATCGTCCTGATTCCGTACCTGGCGGCCGACCAGGCCTGTTACGCATTCCAGGTGGCCGAGTACGCCAAGCACTTCACCTGCTACAGCGTGGACCTGCGCGGGGCCGGCCTGTCCGCCAAGCCGGAAGGCGAGTACACCACGGAACTGCTGGCCGACGACGTGGCGTCGTTCATGCAGGCCGCCGGCGTCGGCCGGGCGCACGTCTTCGGGGTCTCGCTCGGCGCCTCGGCCGGCATGTGGCTGGCGGCCAAGTACCCGGAAGCAGTGAAGTCGCTGTCGCTGCACAGCGCCTGGGACAAGACCGACCCGTTCCTGCGCGTCATCGTCGAGGTCTGGCGGACCATGGCCAAGGCACTGGACAGCGTGACCGACATGGTCATCCAGGGCATCTTCCCCTTCTGCTTCACCCCGGAGATGTACGCCGCCCGGCCGGAGTACGTCGATTCGCTGGCCGAGTTCGTCCGCAGCCGCCCGATGCCGCCGGTGGACGCGTTCATTCGGCAGTCCGGTGCCGTCCTGGCGCACGACGCGACCACGATCCTCGGCGGGATACAGGCCCCGACCCTGATCACGTACGGGCGTCACGACATCGTGACGTCGACCCGCTTCGCGGCGCCGCTGACCGAGGCGATCGCGAATACCGAGCTCATCGTGTTCGAGGACTGCGCGCACGCCGCCATCTACGAGAACGTGGAGGGGTTCAACTCCCAGACACTGGACTTCCTGCAGCGCCACATCGGCTGATCCTCACGTGGCGGGTCGTTGCCGCCCGAACGCGCCGGTCCACCAGCACGACGTCGGCGTCGCAGGCCGCGATCAGCGCGTCGGCAAACGCCATCCCGGCCGCGCCCGCCCCGACGATCAGATAGTCGGTCTCGATCCCGCCCACGGCCGAATTCTACGGAGTCTCCGCACGATCCGGGCAGCCGGTTTCGGCGAGGTGCTGCGCGGCGTCTCGTTCACCCCGCGTAGCCGGTGATTACTGGCACGATGGCGGTATGAAGGAACACGCACGCGGCGCTTACCAGATGCTGACCAGGCAGGAGGCCTCGGACGCCGTCACCGGCCTGGGGTGGCGGCTCGTTCTGGGCGAACTGCGGACGCAGGTCCTCACCGGATCGCTCCCGCTGGCGGCCGATGTCGCGGCCCGGGCGGCGGTGGTGCCCGGAGCCGAGGGGCACCTCCGGCTGGACGTGCGCGCGGACCGGGTGATCCTGGCCCTGCAGACCGCGGCGGTGGGCTGGGTCACCGAACGAGACGTCGAGCTGGCCCAGCAGATCTCGGCCGTGGTCGACGAATTGAGGCTGGAGACGACGGCTGGGGTTGACGGCGGTCGGTCGGTGCAGGTGCTCGAGATCGGGATCGACACGCTCGACGCCGCGGCGATCCGGCCGTTCTGTCGGGCGGTGCTGGGCTACACCGACGAGCCGGGGCGGTCGGGGGCGTGGGACGGGCTGATTGACCCGCTCGGGCAGGGGCCGGCGGTGTGGTTCCAGCGGATGGACGCGCCGCGACCGCAGCGCAACCGCATCCACTTCGACGTGTCGGTGCCGCACGATGAGGCGGAGCCGCGCATCCGGGCCGCCCTGGCGGCGGGCGGGACCGTGACCTACGACGCGGAAGCCCCTGCCTTCTGGGTGCTGGCCGACGCCGAGGGCAACGAGGCCTGCGTCACGACCTGGCGGGGCCGGGACGGCTGAGCCCAGCTACGACCTGATCGGCGGCGGGCAGACGCGTACGCTCAGATCCGTAAGGCAAACACGCAGGCCGACCGCGACGGTGATGGCGGTCGGCCTGCGGATGAGCACCGTCAGCTCGGGGTGAGCCGCCGCAGCCGGTTGCGGCCCAGCTGCCAGCCTCCGGCCAGGGTGAGGAGCGCCCCGGCGCCAATGAACGTCAGCCACGGTAGCGGTGAGCCTGCGGGATGCGGCGCGGTGCCGCCGAATCCGGTGGAGGCGCCACCCGTAGGCGCCTGGCCGGCCCCGGCGGCATCTTCGAGGTTGATGATCTGAATACCACCGCCGGGTGCGGCGATGACGATCTCGGTGTGGACCGTGCCCGCGGTCAGCGTGACAGGCAGGCTCGTCTTCGCGCTGGAGCCGGTCGCGGTCATGGTCCAGGTGCCAGCCGGGATCGGCGCCTGGGGACTCACGGTGCCGGGCGCCGCATCGGTCGTGATGTCGCCGGGTGCTCCCGCAGCGCAACTGCAGTGGAACGTCACCTGCTGCTGATTGACGTCGGCCTGAATCACCCGCACGAAGGACTTGCCCTTCGGCGTGGTCAGGTTGTTGTCAATGACCTTGAGCTGGCCTTGCTGGGCGCTCGTCCTGAGCGGCACCACCGTGTACGTACCGCCAGCCTTCACGGTGAGGCTGACGGACCAGACGGGATTACTCGACGCGGACGAGCCGGCGGTACGCATCTTGACGGTATAGTCGCCGGCGTTGACCTGCTGATAGGGCAGGATCGTCCCGTAGGCGACGCCGCGGTCCACGATCTGAGGGCTGGAGTCGCCGGATGAATACAGGTATACGTCCACCGGGGACGGCGTCGCAGACAGGTTTCCGAGGCTGATGAACCCGGTACCCGCGGCAGCCGAAGCGCTGACCGGAATGGCGGCCAGCACGGCCGAGAAGCCCAGAAACATCGCCAATAGCCAGGGTGCAATACGACATTTCACTTTTAAATCCCTCCCTAATACCGCGGAAATTCTTTTCCGCCTCCCCATCCCAGGAGGCCAGTAACGCCACGTCGTCCGGTGACCGAAGACTCGTCGTTCGCGATCTCGTCGTGACGAGGTCACCATGAAGCGAAAGAGGCGCTGAGCTGACAGTATAGGTGGAATTGCGCTGTAGCAACCCGTCGGCCCGAGCCCGACCGTATACATAACCCGGGAAACACCCATATCGGAATTATGGAGGAAACGGCCATATTGGGAAGTTCGGCTCGCGTCTGGGGGCCTCGCGAGACCGAAGTTGCGCCAGAGCGATGACCGTGAGCGACGGAAACCTCGGCCAACACTTACGCCAAGGCAGACGCCGCCGGTCTCGTCGGCAGTCGCCAGCGTCTTGCAGGCAGTGAGGCCGGATCCAGACGGTTACCGGGCCGCCGCGGCATAGCGGGTGCGCGCCGGGCAGCGCCTCCTCACCCCGGACCAGGGACCTCCGCGCCCGGGATGAGTCACCTGCCGATCCAGCCGACGGGCAGCCGGGCCGACCGGTTATGCGGGTCAGTTTTTATACCAGAGGAAGACGCTGCCGTTCTGATCGCCAGTCGCCAGGGTCTTGCCGTCAGCGCTGAATACCACCGAGTTTATTTCCGCGTGGCCCGGGTCGGCGAGGGTCGTAATCGGCTTGCCAGTGACGACATTCCAGATATACGTATCGCCATTGTTGTCGCCGACCGCCATGGTGATGTCGTCGGGGCTGAACGCGACCGAGATTACGCCCTTGCTGCTGGGGTCGGGGAGGCTGAGGATCGGCTTGCCAGTGGCGGCATTCCACAGGTACGTACGGCCGTTGCCATCGCCCGCGGCCAGGATCTTGCCGTCAGGGCTGAACGCGACCGAGTTCACCCCCTTGCTGCCGGGGTCGGGGAGGCTGAGGATCGGCTTGCCAGTGGCGGCATTCCACAGGTACGTACGGCCGTTGCCATCGCCCGCGGCCAGGATCTTGCCGTCAGGGCTGAACGCGACCGAAAACGCGCCGCCGCTGCCGGAGTCGGTGACGGTAGCAGTATCGCTGCCGGTGGCGACACTCCACAGATAGGTATGGCCCCTGTTATCGCTGGCGGCCAGGGTCTTGCCGTCAGGGCTGAACGCGACCGCGGTAATGCTCGCGTTGCCGAAACTGCCGGTGCAGCGGGTGGCAGCGATATCCCACAGGCAGATCTTTTCCGAGGCTATGGCCAGCGTGGCGCCAGACGGGCTGAAGGCCAGTGATGCTATGGGGACGAAGCGCCAGGCCGCCGGGAGACCGACGGGGACGCTCCGGTAGCTCAGGGAGTTACCGCCGGATCCGCCGGTGGGTGCCTGGCCGGCTCCGGCGGCGTCCACCAGGTTGATGATCTGGATGCCGCCGCCGGGTGCGGCCACGACGATCTCGGTGTGGACGGTGCCCGCGGTGAGCGTGACGGGCAGGCTCGTCTTCGCGCTGGGACCGGTCGCGGACATGGTCCACGTCCCCGCCGGGATGGGCGCCTGCGGACTCACCGTGCCCGGCGCCGCATCGGTCGTGATGTTACCCGGAGTTCCCGCGGCGCAACTGCAGTGGAACGTCACCTGGCCCTGATTGAGATCGGCCTGGATCACCCGCACGAACGACTTGCCCTTAGGCGTAGCCAGGTTGTTGTCGATGACCCTGAGCTGCCCCTGCTGGGCGCTGGCCCGCAGCGGAACCACGGTATACGCCCCGCCCGCCTTCACCGCCAGGCTGACAGACCAGACCGGATTACTCGACGCCGACGACCCGGCGGCGCGCACCTTGACGCTGTAGTTCCCGGCGCTCACCGCCTGATACGGCAAGATCGTCCCGTACGCGACGTCATGCTGGACGAGCCGAGGGCTGGACTCATCCGACGAATACAGGTACACATCGACCGGAGACGGACTCTGCGACAGGTTACCCAGACTCACCCACCCCGTATCCGCGGCCACCGGACCAGAGGAGGCCGACCGACCAGGGGAGGCCGGCGGACCCGACGATACCAAGGGAATAGTTACCGCCGCGGCCAGGGCCGCGCACGTCAGGGCGAACACGGGCAGGCGATGACGCAGGATCCAGGAGGTTACCGGGCCGCGGCGACGTGGCGGGCGCTGAGCGGGTTGCGTGCCGTCGCCGCCTGAGCCTGGATCCGTCAGCCGGCCCAGGTCGCCAGCTGACTCGCGTGACCCGACCGTCGTTTCCAGGTCACCGGCCAGGTGATGCTCCACCGCAGCCGCCGCGGCCGCCGCGGGCAGGCCATTCCCCGCCACAGCCGCGGCCTTGGGCGCTGTGGGCGGCGGGATCTCAGATGGCGAGGTACCCGAGGGTGGCAGGTCACCGGGCGCGGAGGCGGAGCGGGGATCCGGCGGGCCGGGCTGGCCGGGGACGGCGACCTCGGGCGTCTGGCCGGCACCGGGTGGCCAGCTGTCAGGCCCTGAATCGATGGTCCGGTCCACGAGCGCGTCGGGCGAAGCGTCGGGCGGCGGGTGAGGCGGCAGAGAAGGAGGCGCGCTGGCGGAGCTTCGGCGGTGGTAGGACGTCACGCCGAGCGCCTCCCGCAGCGCGTCGGCGAAGTCCCCGCACGACTCATACCGTTTCTCCGCCGTCTTGGCCATGGCCTTGGCCACGACCTGATCGACGACGGCGGGCAGGTCCGGCCGCCGTGACACCAGCGACGGGGGCGGCTCGGACAGGTGCGCGTAGATTACCGCAGGGAGCTGATCCCGCTGGAACGGCACCGCCCCCGTCAGCAGCTGGAACGCGACGCAGGCCAGCGAGTACTGATCAGTGCGCCCATCCACGCTGCGGCCGCTGATCTGCTCCGGCGCCATGTAATCCGGAGTGCCGATATAGCTTCCCACCGCGGTCACGTTGACTGACACCGCGCCCTTGACGATCCCGAAGTCCGACAGGTAAACGTGATCGGGCCGGCCCGCCCGCGCGTCCACCAGGATGTTCCCTGGCTTGACATCCCGGTGCACCAGCCCCGCGCCGTGCGCGGCATCCAGCGCCGAGGCCACCGGGGAGATGAAATCCGCGGCCCGGTCGGGCGGCAGGGCGCCCTCCCGCTCCAGCACCTGCCGGAGGTCACCGCCTGCTACGAACCGCATCGCGATGAACAGCACTCCGTCGGCTTCGCCGGCCTCGTACACCGGGATGATGTGCGGATCATCTACCTTTGCCGCCGCCCGTGACTCCGCGATAAACCGCGTGCGGAACGCCGAGTCCGAGGCCAAGCCGGGTGAGAGGATCTTCAGCGCTACCGGACGGCCCAGCCGCTCGTCGCGGGCCCGGAACACCACCGCCATCCCGCCCGCCCCGACCTGCCCTTCCAGGCGGTACCCGGCCAGCAGCGAGCCCGTCCGGAACCCAGTCAGCTGCGCCGGGATGTCCTCGCTCAACACACCTCCCCCCCGAGCTGCGCCGCCGCCCCCGACCTTTCCTGATGTTCACCGGCCATGCGCCGTTCGGCCGTCTCTGGATTATCCGATCTGCTATGACTTGCTGCAACCCGTGAAATCCGAGTGAATCAGCGAGGTTGTCAGGTTCTTAGCTGATTGCTTGAAGGCGGGACCCTTCCTGGCCTGTAGTTCCCGCACTGAGTTCGTCCCACAGGGCGCGGAAGGCGCGGGCGGCCTGGCTGCGGGGGGCGAACGCGGCGACTGGGGCACGCTCGATGGACATGCGCTCGATGAGGGACAGTGCGGGGATCGGGGTGGCGGCCACGCCGGGCCGTTCGGCCAGAAGTTTCTCGATGATGTCCTGGTGCAGCCGCTTACGGCGGTCAACCATCGAGAAGAACGCGCGGATCTCCGGCCGGCGGCCGTGGAAACCGGCCACGAACTCGGTGAGCTGGTCGAGAGTGCGCACCGACAGCGTGGTCGGGATGAGCGGGACCAGCAGGACGTCGGCGGCGTGCATGACGTTTTCCGACACCAGGGAGATGCTCGGCGGGCAGTCGAGGAAGGCGCGGTCGTACTCGGCGGCCAGCGGCGCGAGCAGCCGAGCGATCTTGCGGGTCGGCTTCCCGTCGGTGCCGCCGAGGAGCAGGTCCATGTTGCGGTAGGTGAAGTCGGCCGGGATGAGGTCGAGGTTCTGGAAATCGGTGCCCTTGATGGCGTCATCCAGGGCCTTGGTGCCGCGGATGAGCGCCTTCCCGCCGCCCTTGACCCGCGGCTTGATCCGGAACAGGAAGCTGGCCGCGCCCTGCGGGTCGAGGTCCCACAGCAGGGTCCGGTAGCCGTCGGCGGCGGACAGGTAGGCGAGGTTGACCGCGGCGGTCGTCTTGCCGACACCGCCCTTGATGTTGTAGGTGGCGTAGATCTTCACGGTCTAGGCCCGGTCAGTAGGGTGCGGACCCGCTCCTGGCCCGCGGGGCCGGCGAACCTGGCGAACCGCCCGGCGAAGACCTCGCGGGCCTCGGCCTGGCTGAGTGCGAGGTTCGCGGCGATTTCACCCATGGCCAGCAGCGTAGCGGCCGGGGCGGCGTGCTCGGCGAGCATCGCGTCCGCCAGTGCGTGAATCTCCTCGCGCTGCACCTGGCTGTCCTGGAATTCGCCCAGGCAGTCCTGCAACTGCTTCAGGTCACCGACGACCTTCCGGTAGATGACCGGATCGTGCAGCGGCGCGAAGAACTCCAGCGCGTAGCGCAGTTCCTTGCAGCGCTTGCGCAGGTCGTGCAGGGATTCCGGGGCGGAGGCCGGGGTGATCGCGCTGCCCCGCGCGGCGACCCGGCGGAAGGTGCGGGCGGTCCTGGCCACGGCCAGTTCGTCGGCGGTGAGGACCCCGGATCCCTGGCGGGGCGGGCGCGCGTCCCGGACCTCGGTCAGCGCCTTGCGCCAGTGGTCGGTGATGGTCCGGAACCGGGCCGAGCGCAGCCCGGAGGCCAGCCGCCGGACCTCCCGCACGCGGCGCCGGACCAGGTAGGCGCGGAACGGCTCGAGGTCGGCCGGCGACGCGGCCACCAGCTCCCGGGCCATCGCGTCGAAACCGAACAGGTGGACGTCGAGGTCCCGGGTCGGTGTGGTCAGGTCGCCGAGCCACTTGAACTCGGCCGCGTACGGCGCGGCCAGGCCGTCCGGCAGCATGTCGCCGAGCAGCTTGATCGCCGACCGGGTGCGGCGGACCGCCACCCGCAGGTCGTGCAGGAACTCGATGTCAATGTCGCGGAGCGTGCCGTCGACGTTCTGCTCCAAGGTGTCGAGCAGGCCCAGCAGCAAGGTGGCGACCGCGACGGGGGCGGGCATCTCCGCGGTGATCTCCGCGGTCACGCCGCCCGAGTAGTCGTTCGGGTGGCGGCCGAGGGCGGCCAGGGCCGTCGCGAACGCGCTCCTTCCGGCCGGGGAGACGCCGGGGGTGCCGGCCACGAGCTGGGCGGCCTTGCGGGCCTGGCCCGGGTAGCCGCGGACCTCGGTGATGGCCAGCCGCGCGGGCAGCGGGACGGTCTGGTCGCCGCGGGTCACGGTCGAGTGGTCCACGATCAGCCGGGCGACGGTCTTGCCGTCGGCGTTAAGCAGCCGGGTGACGGTGACCGTGCCGGCGGCGGAGGCCATCGGCAGCAGGGCCCTGGGGCTGGCCAGCCTGACGACCTGATCCCGGACCGGGCCGGCGGGCAGGTCGGTGGCCAGCCGCGGCCGGCTGGGCCGCCAGCCATCGACGGGCTGTTCGGCCTGGGGCACCTCGTTCCTGCTGAGCAGCAGGCGACCGCCCCGCCGGGCGTGCTCGTACTCCAGGACCAGTCCGGCACGGTACAGCCGCCAGTCGAAGGTGTCCAGCCAGGTGTGCTGGCGGGCGCCTGGGGCCCCGTGCTCGGCGGCGACGCCGAAGGCCTGGCCGAGCACGTCGAGGACGGCGGATATCCCGTTACCCGGTTCTCCCCCGCTGGCGCCGGTTTCTCCGTCCAGCTCGAATCCCCGCAGGTCAGGCGTCATAAGTTCAGGTTCTCCTTCCGGAGAATCCTACCGCCGCTCCGCTACGGCCGGTACATACCGGGCTCAGGCGAGCGGCCAGGTCACGCCGGTGACGGCGAGGACGTCGGCGGGCCGGGGCATGGCCGTCTGGGCGCCGTGGCGGGTGACGGCCGCGGCGCCCGCGGCGGCGGCGGCGGTTACGGCCTGCAGGGACGGGACGCCGGCCGCGACGGCGACGGCGAGCGCCCCGACGAAGGTGTCGCCTGCCCCGGTGGTGTCGGCCGGCTTGACCCGGAAGCCTTCGACGGTCGCGGGGCCGTCCGCTGCGCTGGCCAGGGCGGCGCCGTGCGCGCCCGCGGTGACCACGGCGTGGCGGGGGCCGCGGGCGATCAGGTCGGCGGCGGCCACGGCGGCGTCGGCCAGGCCGGTTACGGGGCGGCCGAGGATGGCCGCGGCTTCGGACTCGTTGACCACCAGCCAGTCCAGCCCCGGGCCGGCGGCATCGACCAGGGCCCGCGCGTTCTCCGGGGCCGGGGCGAGGTTGAAGATGGCCGGGCCTGCCTGGGTGAGGGCCTGGGTGATCGCGGGGGCGGGGATCTCGGCGCTGATGACCAGGATGTCGCGCTCGGGCTGGCCCGCCGCGGCGACGTCGGGCGGGCCGAGGAGGTAGTTGGCGCCGGGGGCGACGGTGATCAGGTTCTCGCCGCCGGCGTCTACCGCGATCATGGCCAGGCCGGTCGGGACGGCGGGCACGATTCTTACCGTGCCGGTGCCGATGCCCTCGGCGCGCAGGGCGGCCAGCAGCCGGCGGCCGAAGTCGTCGTCGCCGACGCAGCCGACCATGCGCACGTCGGCACCGAGCCGGGCCGCGGCGACGGCCTGGTTGGCGCCCTTCCCGCCGGGAGTGAAGCGGGCCGCCGAGCCGAGCACGGTCGCGCCCGGGGCCGGCAGCCGGGGCACGGTCACGGAGATGTCCATGTTCAGGCTGCCGAGCACGGTCACCTGCGGTCGTCTGCCCACCCACCTCCCCTTCCCTCTTCACCGCACCGTAGCGCCTGAGTGAGGGTTGGCGCGCGCATCAGGGGCTAGGGTGTTCTAGTGGAACCGTTCCTGCTGCTGTCGATCCGCGCCGACGACGACGCGGCCGACAACGAGTATGAGTCCTTCCTGACCCTGGCCGGGCTGGGCGAGGACAAGCTGCGGCGGCTCCGGCTGGACCGGCACCCGCTGGGGGACGTCGACCTGCGGGACTGGTCCGGGATCTGGGTCGGCGGCGGGCCGTTCAACTTCACCGACCCGGACGAGAAGAAATCGCCGGTGCAGCGCCGGGTCGAGGCGGATCTGAGCCGCCTGCTGGACACCGTGGCCGAAGCCGACTTCCCGTTCCTGGGCGCCTGCTACGGCGTCGGGGCGCTCGGCCGCCATCAGGGCGGGGTTGTCGACCGGCGGTACCCCGAGCCGGTCGGAACCGTGCGGGTCACGCTCACCGCACCGGGCCGGAGCGACCCGGTGCTCGGGGATCTGCCCGGGGAGTTCGAGGCGTTCACCGGGCACAAGGAGGCGATCGGCGAGCTGCCCGGGCACGCCGTCCTGCTGGCCAGTTCGGCCGGCTGCCCGGTACAGGCGTTCCGGATCGGCTCCAACGTCTACGCTACCCAGTTCCATCCCGAGCTGGACGCGGCCGGCATGTGCACCCGGATCGAGGTGTACAAGCACGCCGGCTACTTTCACCCCAGCGAGGCTGACGAGCTCAAGGCCATGGCCCGGCGCAGCGAGATCAGCCACCCGCCCGCGATCTTGCGCGCGTTCGTCCGGCAGTACGGGCGGGACCGGGTGGGGGCCGCGACCGGCTGACGGTCGAGCGCCCGGGCGAGGGCGCTGGCCAGCGGTGCCGTGCAGTTGGCGGCCAGGTGCACCGTGACCGGCGCGGCCAGGCTGCCGGAGCGGTCCCGCAGGAGGGTCAGCAGCGTGCCCGCCGCCGC
>Ga0310037_10000232_pt1 | contig 41640 bp, 27 predicted proteins | sample Sb_taG_11_FD_200239 | JGI IMG/M metagenome (GOLD analysis project Ga0310037, IMG submission 200239) | Peat soil microbial communities from Weissenstadt, Germany - Sb_50d_3_AS metaG (v2) (version 2) | ecosystem: Environmental > Terrestrial > Soil > Wetlands > Peat | place: Germany: Weissenstadt... | reverse complement strand
GCGTGTGATTTTTCCGTCGAGAGCGATCTCGCAATTTTCAGCCAGGCCGGGCCGAAGCATGGATCGGTGCCGGATGGCGGTAGCACGGATTTTCTGCCGGTGTTCGTGGGCGTCGAGCGCGCCATGATGAGCAGCACGCTGTGCGAGCCGTGGACGGCGCACCGTTTTTACTGGCTCGGCGGTCTGAGTCAGATCGTGCCCGTGCTGAAGGTTGACGGCAAATGGGTGGCCAATCCGACGGTAGTTACCGAGCGGATGCTCGATGAATACGGACGCGTCGCTCTTGGAGAATGGAAAAGCGGCGCAGAGTACGAGCGAGGCAAGGAGTTGGTGAAGCGCGGAACCGTTGATTTTTCGCTGCTCGACGAGGCGGTCGAACAACTTTGCACGAAGCTGCTGTACACCATGCCGGACTGCTTGACCAAGACAATCGAGAGCCTGCGCAAACACAAGCTCGAGCATTGGGACCGCAACATGGAAACCAATCGGGCGTGGCTCGCGCTGAACATGATGACCGAGGCGAACGCCGGCTTCCGCGCATTCCACTTTGGCTCACGCGACCACCGCGAGGTTGATTTCGTGCTTCTGCGGCGGCGCTTGGCCGAAGGCGCGCGCTGGAATGAAGCGCTCGTGCGGGAGATTGCTCCGTGGCTTACGGAGCCCACGAAGGTGGAAAAATGAGTTTCTTTCTGCCGTCGCTCCAGCAAACCTCGAAGCCAGGACTGCGGCCTGAGCTCGGCGCACTCATTGGCAGAGCCGACGCTCTCTACGGGGATTTAGACCTGAAGGCTGTGCGGGCGTGGAAGGAGGAGGTGCCCGGCCGCAAAGCGATTGGGCACATGCCGATTTACGTCCCGCGCGAGCTGATTCATGCGGCGGGCATGTTGCCCGTCGGAGTCATGGGTGGCGGCGATCGATTGGAAATTGTTCGCGGTGACGCTTATTTTCAGAGCTACATCTGCCACATTCCGCGCAGCACGATCGAGCTGGCTCTCTCACAGCGTCTCGATGCGCTCGACGGCATGCTGTTTCCCTCGATTTGCGATGTGATACGAAATCTTTCGGGAATGTGGATGATGCTGTTTCCTGACCGCTACGTTCGCTACATGGATGTCCCGCAGAATTACGATCCCGCAGCGGGCGGCCGATTCTGGCGCCAGGAGCTGAGCGCCCTCCGTGACGATCTCGCGAGGCTCGCGGGCAGCCCGGTCAGCGACGATGCCCTGCGGCACAGCATCGCCCTGTACAACGAGCATCGGCGCGCGATTCGAGAGCTCTACGAAGCGCGCAGCCGGGAACCGTGGTTGTTTCCTGCGTCCGAGCTTTACCTGGTCCTGCGCGCAGGAAACATCTTGCCGGTCGAATCACATACCGAGATGTTGCGCGAGTACATGCGCCTCGCGCCTCTCGAACAGGAACGCCGCGAGCAGGATCAAAGCCGCGTCGTTATAGTCGGGATGTTCTGCGAGCAGCCTCCACTCGGCTTGCTCATCACGCTCGAACGTGCAGGATGCTGGGTTGTGGACGACGATTGGATGCTCGGCCTGCGCTGGCTCAAGGGCGACGTGCCGCTCGATGGTGACCCGCTTGAAAAGCTGGCCAACGCGTTCCTCACGCAGAGCGTTTCAAACGCATCGAGATACGAACCTCTCGGACACCGCGGAAAATGGCTCGTCGAATCGGTTCGCCGGACCCGCGCCGAAGGGGTGATCTTCTGCGCCGCGAGCTTTTGCGATCCCGCGCTGCTGGACCAGCCGATGCTCGTTGCCGCTCTCGACGCCGCAGCAATCCCGCACACGCAATTCAAATATTCGGAAGATACGGGGCAATTCGCCGTGATCCGCGAGCAGGCCGGGACGTTCTCCGACTCGATTCGGCTATGGAGCGAAGCATGAACACTTCGAAAACAGGCGCCGTCGCCGAAGTCCAGAAAGAACGCAGCATGGAATTGCAGAAGGAGATGATCGCCGCGCATTATGACGCTCTCTCCGAAGCGCCCGAAACGGGGCGCAAGGTTGTTTACACGTTTGTCCCCGGTAACCTGACGGAATTGATGCGTGCGTTCGACGTATTGCCGGTCCTGCCCGAGATCAACGCTCTGCAATCTGGAATGCGCAAGCTTTCCGGTGACTACATCACCGAGGCGGAAAAATACGGGCACAGCGAGGACGTCTGCACGTACGTGAAGTGCGACATCGGGATGTTGAAGAAAGGAAATATCGGGCCGACCGGCAAGAAGCTGCCGAAGCCCGACTTGCTGCTTCTCTCCTATACCGGCTGCTTCACATTTATGAAATGGTTCGAACTGCTGCGCGAGGAATACGACTGCCCGGTGGCGATGCTGCATGTACCGTACCAGAGCGAAGGCATCATTCAGCCGCACCACCGCGACTACATCGTGAAGCAGCTCCGGACCGAGGTGATCCCGAAGCTCGAGGAAGTGACCGGGCGGCGATTCGACGAAGACCGCCTGCGCGAGAAATTGCGGCTCTCGGCGCAAGCCGAGGACGATTTGGTTTGGGTGCTCGAAAGCGCGAAGAATGTTCCTTCGCCCATCGACGCCTATTTTGGTGGCGTTTTTTACATCGGACCGATGTTCTCCGCGTTCCGAGGCACTCCGGAGGGCGTGGAATATTACCGCACGCTGCGTGCGGAAGTGGCCCAACGGCTGAGAGCGGGGCTCGGCCCCGTCGTGCCGGAAGGCCAGATGGAACGCGAGCGCTATCGGTTGGTGGTCGAAGGGCCGCCGAATTGGACCAGCTTCCGCGAGTTCTGGAAGATGTTTTATGAAGAAGGCGCTGTGATCGTGGCGAGCTCGTATACGAAGGTCGGCGGTCTTTACGATCGCGGATTCCGGCACGATCCGAACCATCCGCTCGAAACACTCGCCGAATATTGCATGGGTTGCTACACGAACCTGGGTCTGCCGACGCGCGTCAACCTTCTCGAGAAATACATCCGCGACTATCACGCCGACGGATTCATGATCAATAGCGTAAAGAGCTGCAACTCCTTCAGCGTTGGACAATTGCTGATGCTTCGCCAACTCGAGGAGCGCACCGGCGTGCCCGGCGGTTTCATCGAAAGCGACCTCGTGGATCCACGCTACTTCTCGGCGGCCAACATCAAGAACCGGATTGAGAGCTATCTGCAAATGATCGAGCAAAAGCGCTCCGCCGGGAGCGCGGCATGAGCGAAATCCTCGTTTACGTCGGCATCGATCTGGGCTCAACAACTACGAAGGCTGTCGTCCTGACTGCAGCCGGCGCCATCATCGGCAGGGGCATCACGAACAGCCGCAGCAATTACGATGTAGCGTGCGAGATTGCGCGAGAAGAAGCGTTCATCCAGGCGCGGCTCGCGCTGCTGCGCCAGGCTCTGGAATCGAATCCGGCGGTGTCTCACTTGCAGAAGGGTTTCCTCTCGGACTTAGTGCGCAATTTCCGCATGGAGCAGCATCTCGAGCGGCTCGACGTGCTGGCGCGGGTGCTGCGAAACGAAGCCGAAACTCCGCGACACCGCGAGCACAAGAAAGAGCTGGATGCAGTCCTGGAGAAAATCCTGGATGCGCTGCGAGAGCGCGCCGTGGCGCACTTTGGACCGCTGGCCACGCGGAAGAGCGACTTCTTCCGTGATCTCGCAGCCGCCGACTACATGAACCTCGCCGAGCAACTGGGTGACCCGAGAACCATTCCTTTCGACACACTTTGCGCGCTGTTCGATGCCGCGATACTCGTTGTCGAAAACACCTCGAGTGGGAACGCTTTCGCACAACACATCGGGAGCGCGCTCGAGCGAACCCTCGCAACGTCAGGTAAGGCGCTGCAGGGATACGGTGCGGAAGTGCGCCGCGCGGTGGAAGCTGCGCGCTCGACCCAACTTGTCGTGGCGGGAACAGTAGGAACGGGCTATGGGCGGCAGCGCCTGCCGTTTCCGAAAGAGCAGATTCGAAGCGAAATTCTCTGCCACGGCCTCGGCGCGCACGCAATGTTCCCGTCCACGCGAACCGTCCTCGATATCGGCGGCCAGGACACCAAAGCAATACAAGTCGATCCGCAAGGAATCGTGACGAGCTTTCAGATGAATGACCGCTGCGCGGCAGGTTGCGGGCGATACCTCGGCTACATCGCCGACGAGATGAATCTGGCGCTGCATGAGCTTGGACCACTCGCGCAGCAGAGCTCTTGCCGCGTGAAAATCAACAGCACATGCACCGTCTTTGCTGGGGCTGAACTGCGCGAGAGGCTTTCGCTCGGGCAGAATCGCGAGGACATTCTCGCAGGCCTGCATCGCGCGATTATTTTGCGCGCGATGTCGCTGCTGGCGCGCTCGGGCGGCGTCTCCGATGAATTCACCTTCACAGGAGGCGTTGCGCGCAATCCAGCCGCCGTAGCAGCGCTCGAAGAATTGGTTCGAGAGAACTACGGCGAGCGCCGAATCAATATTTCGGCGGAATCGATATATACCGGGGCGCTCGGAGCGGCATTGTTTGCGCAGCAGGCGGAGCGGAAGACGGCATGAGCGCGACGATTGTGACCGCGGGCGTGGACGTCGGTTCGAGCGCCGTGAAAATTGCCGTTGTGCGGATGGGAGCCAACGGTGCTGTTGACTCGCTGGTGCTGCTCTCGGAGCGCGTTAGGCGGCGGGAGCTGCGCAAAGTGATTCGGGAAGGCTTCGATGTGGCACTCGAGAAGGCAGGCCTTATGGCTGGCGATCTTGCGTACATTGCGAGCACGGGCGAAGGCGAGTTGGTGGATTTCCGCCGTGGCCATTTTTACGGGATGACCACGCACGCGCGCGGTGCCAAGTTTCTCATGCCGGAGGCGCACGCGGTGCTCGACATCGGTGCGCTGCATGCCCGCGCGATGCTGATTGATTCGCAGAGCCGCGTCCTCGCCTACAGGATGACGAGTCAGTGCGCCTCGGGATCCGGGCAATTTCTAGAAAACGTCGCGCGATATCTGGGCATCGCCCTCGAAGAAGTGGGCGAGACATCTCTCCGCGCCAAAAATCCTCAAGTTGTGAGCAGTATCTGCGCCGTGCTCGCGGAAACCGACGTAATCAATATGGTCAGCCGCGGCATTTCGACCTCAGACATTCTGAAGGGGATTCACCTATCGATGGCAGGCCGGTACATCAAGCTGCTGCGAGCGATCGGCGCGAAAAGTCCCGTGGCGATTACGGGCGGGCTGGCGATGGATGTCGGCTTGGCGGAGGCGCTTGAAGAACGAGCGCGCGACGAAGGAGCGGCGATCAAGGTGCTGACGCACCCGCATTCAATTTTTGCAGGCGCATTGGGCGCAGCGCTCTGGGGCGGTTTTCGGCATCGCGTCCTGTCGCGGCGCGCGGACCCGAGGATTTGAGCGCGACATGAAAAGCGAGGTCGAAACAATGGCTACCGAACATGAACTGGAACCAGGGATTCTAGATACGGATGCAATTCTAGTCCGCACGATGCGCGAGGGCGACCTTGGCGCGGTCGTTGCGATTGACGCCCTTGCTACGGGCAGGCGCCGGCCGACGTATTTCGAGCTAATGCTGCAAAGGGCGATCGGGCAGGCCAGCCTGCAGATTTCGCTCGTCGCGGAATTGGACGGGCGCGTGGTTGGATTTCTGATCGGTTCGCTCTATTACGGCGAATATGGCGTCGTCGAGCCGACGGCCTCGGTTGACGCGATTGGCGTCGATCCGCGCTACCGCGGGCACCGAGTCGGCAAAGCGATGATGCGTCAGCTGCGGATCAATCTTGGAGCACTGCAGATTTCAACGTTGCGCACGGAAGTGGACTGGGACGACCTCGATCTAGTTGCGTTTTTCAAGAGCGAAGGATTTTCACCAGCACCGAGGCTATGTCTCGAGACTTCGGTTGACCTCACCTCTCAGCGTTCAGCGAGCGACGCCTGACTCGACGCGCCGTTTCTCCCAGGCTGGCATCTGACGAAGTATTGGATTGAGACGCCTGCCGTGGCGCTTAGGCAAGTGTTTTGTGGGCGGGAAATCGACTCGTGATCGGCCTTCGGGCTTATTGATTCCCTTCCCGCAACTGTCTCTGACAAGATCATTCGCATCTGAAAACCAGTTCTGTCCTCATTCCTGCGGGAGAATCGATTTCAATCCAGATAGATCGAGGGACTGCAAGAATCACCGCACCTACGAATAGATCGCAGCGCCTTCTTGTCGATCTCCCGAATGTGTTCGACGCACTCCGCCTTGCAGTATTCCAGGAACAGTCGGGTCGAATCACGATAGCAGTGGAGCGTATCCTTGCTCCACTTCTTCTCGTATGCCTTTCCGGTGGTAAGGTATTCCGTGATGGAGTCCGCAATCTTTGTTTTGGACTCAGACCGCTTCACGGTTGCGTCTGGCAGCACCACTCCGTTCTGGTTCGCAAATAGCCGCACGCTACGGCCTCTCAGGATCGCTACCGCCTCGTCGAGAGTTGCCGCAGTGTCAAGTCTACGCTTGCCGCCTCGCGTGAAGCGAACTCCGGACTGAAATGCTTCGGGCCGGGCCTTCGGGTTGCCATTCTTGGCGGTCTCGAAGCCGATCCACGGGAAACCGGGAGTGCGGAGCCGTTGATATAGTTTTACTTTGGGCTGTGCCATTTTCTCCGCTCGAATTCATGGTACTCAGCCGAGTCGAAATTCATACCGGGCTATTTGAGAAAAGTGGCAACAGCACTGGTAACAGTTACGGAGTTTTAGCGAATTATGGAGGCTTTTGCTAGTTTGGCTGGGAGGCCTGGACTCGAACCAGGATAATCAGATCCAGAATCTGATGTACTGCCAATTGTACGACCTCCCAGCAGCCGGGGAAAACAAAAGCGGGCCGCGAGCGCGACCCAAAATCAGTTTAATGTGAGGGTAGCGGTTCGTCAACCAGGCGCGTTTTGGGTAGTGTCCTAGTATGAAGTCACTTGAAGCTCGTAGGGCCCCCGCATTTATGGCTGCTGGGAATTCCCCGCTATCAGGAGCCTTCACAATTTACGTGTGGGAAGGAGCGCTTCAGCGCTCCGAAAAAACTTCGTGTTTGACGATACGCTTTAGCGCTCGATCCGTGACGCAGCATCCGTGAGCGAGTAGAAAGACGGCAGTGGGATAATTACGCGTGGGCCGCAGAACAGGATGCAGAACTCAGCTGGGACGAGCGAGGCCGTGCTCGACGTCGTGTGGAACTTCTGGGCACGCGCCCCAGTAATCGCGGCGCAGGAAATCGGGGCGCTTGGCGATGAGTTCCGCCCAGGAATGTTTCCAGCTCAGCAGATTGGAAATTACGGTGCGGCGCGTGGGCTGCTTTTCGTGCAGCAGGCGCTCGGTGGCCATGACGCCGGGCTCGGCGTGGAAGCGGCGCTGCATCGACGAATCGCATAGCGCGTTCGTGATGGAAAGAAGAGTCATGCCCTGGTGATGCGCCATCCAGTTGCGGACCACTTGGTGGCGCTCGCTGCGTGCCATGCGCGAAGCGGTGAAATCACCGGCTTCGAAAAATCCGTAGGCCGATAGCCAGCCCAGCTTTTGCATGCGTTCAAGATTATCCATCGCGCCGCGCGGATCAGTCGCGAGCGCGAGGAACGTCGAATAGGGCGACACAACGAGCTCGTCCGACGCTCCGTCATGATTCAGGCCAAGACCCGGCACGCCGAACGCGTGATAGCGATAGTGGCCGTCGGGATTTCTTTGCGCGCAGGAGGATTCTGAAATGCCCCACGGGATCGCGTGGCTGCGCGCGAAGCGCTGCTGGGCGCGGACGGCGGCGCGCGCGCTGTGCTCGAGCATGGTGTTCGGATACGAGCGCATCCACAGCGAGGGCATCAGATATTCGAACATCGTGCCGGTCCAGGAGACCAGCACGTCTTCGCGCTGGCAATTCGTGTGCGTGCGATCCAATTGGAACCAGGCTTCCTGCGGCATTTCGTTTTTAGCGATGGCGCAGAACACGGCGGCGCGGGCTTCCGAAGCCATGAGGTCGTAGTGATATTTGCTGACGGCCTTTTCATCGCCATCATAGCCGATCGAAACCATTTTCTTTTTGGAGTTGTACAGAAAACCGAAATCCATCGCATCGGCAAGCGCTCCGGCATCGTGCGCGAGATCGGCAAGGCGCGCGGCGAGCCGAGCATAGATTTCCTGCGAGCGCGCGACCGCTGCTCGCACATGCGGAAACGCGGCACGAGCCTCGTCGTTTAGCGCGCCGCTGCTCGAGAGCGCCTGAAGTTTCTCTTCCAGGCTCTCGAGCACCAGCGGCGCCGATTCGATTGTCAGGTATCGCAGATCCGGCTTCGCGGCGCGGTCCAAAAAATTCCAAACGGACTCGAACTCCGGAGCGAGCCACGGCGCCAGATTCGCCACCATGCGAATCAGGCTTCCCACGCGAACCGAAAACTCGCTCACCCACCAGCGGATCTCTTGCGGCAATTCAGAATCCGCGACTTTCTCTTCGAGGATTACGGCGTCGAGATCAAGGGTCGAAAGCGTCTTGATCCATTCTGTGCCGCCGGATGGCAGAGCCTCGAACCGCTGCTTCAGATCGACCATCGCGCGATACAGTACTGGTATGCGCGGCTTTTTCGCCGCAAGCTCTGCCAGCAAATTGACGTGATCGCGTATTCCCTGCCACAGATTTTCACCGAACAGCGGCTGCTTCGCGGCTTCCAGGCAGCCGTGCTTCAGCGTCCAAAGCGAGCAGAGCAGATTGCCGTTGTCCACCGTCGACACGAACAGCGGCTTCACCGGCTCGAGCGTGCGAGTGTCGTACCAGTTGTAAAGATGCCCGCGGTGTTTCTCCATGCGCGCGACGGTCGAGAGCGTCTCGTGCGTATCGTGAATAAATTCATCGAGCGTGAGATAGCCCAGGTCGTGTGCCGCCTGGCGCGAATTCAGGAGCAACCCGAGATTCGTAGTCGAGATGCGATGCGCCACCAGTGGAGGATCGGCCTGAACGATGTCGGGAATCAGCCAGTGCTCTTCCCGGTTGCTGAATTCGCGGAAGAAGCGCCACGTGCGCAGCGCCGAATTGCGCAGCAGCGCCCGATCAGCGGCCTTGAACGGCGATTCGCTCGACTCGCGCGGCTGATTGAGCCAATCGCAAATCCACTTCGACGAACTCCAGAGAATCAGGAACGGCAACGCAACCGCCAAAGAAGCAGGATGCGTGACGGCCACCAGCGCGCCGATCGCGAAGGCAAGAAACACCGCCCAGTCGAGATAGGAATCGACCAGCGTCGCGGCGTTCGAATTCGTCTCCGAGTCAGCCGCGGTTTCCCATTCGAGCATCTTCTTCCGCGTGACCAGCGTGCGCACCATGGTGCGCACCACAGCGTCGCAGGTAACGAGAGTTTGATGGCAAAGGAATGTCATCCGGATGAATAACTTCGCGTGGGCATTCGCGAAATCGCGGAAAAGCGATTTCCAGAAGCCCTTCTCGAAAAGCGCGCGGCCTGCGGTCAAAATCGAAAACGCGAATTGAAAATAGGTCGGCAAAAAGAAGATGGCCATGGCCGCGAGCGTCCAATAGAGCGCGCGGCCGGGCAGAAAGAGCCAGCCGCAAAGAAGCAGCGCGAACGTCGCGAATTCCGTAAGGCTGCGGCGCAAATTATCGACAATCTTCCACCGCGAAATATTCGAGAGAGGATTCCGCGCGAGATGGCCCGAGTGCTCAGGAACGCGCGGCAGCAGCCAGAAAATGATTTGCCAATCGCCGCGCACCCAGCGATGTTTGCGGCGACTGAACGCGCTGAAGTGCGAAGGATAATCGTCCACCACTTCGACATCGGAAACCAGGCCGGCGCGCGCGTAGGCGCCCTCAATCAGGTCGTGGCTCAGAATCGCGTTACACGGAAAGCGCCCCGCGAGGACTTTCTGAAACGTCTCGACTTCGTAGATGCCCTTGCCGGTGAAAATTCCTTCGCCGAAGAGATCCTGATAAACGTCGGAGACCGCGCGCGTGTAGATATCGAAACTCGTATCGCCTGAAAGCAGCGAAGCGAGCCGCGAGCGCCCGGCGGATTTGATGCTGGTATCCACGCGCGGCTGCAGAATTCCGTAGCCTTCGATTACGGTGTTCGTCGCCGCGTCGATCACCGCGCGATTCAACGGATGCGCCAGCGTGCCGATGAGCTTGTGGGCCGCCTCGCGCGGCAATTGCGTATCGAGATCGAGAGTAATCACGTACTTCACGCCGTCGAGAAGCGATAGATCGCCAATCTTGACCGCGAAATTATCCGCCTCACTCAGCAGAAAGCGGTTGAAGTCGAGCAGTTTCCCGCGCTTCCTCTCCCAGCCCATCCAGATGCCTTCCGCTTCGTTGAAGACGCGATTGCGATGGAAGTGGAAGAAAGCGCCGTTGCCTTGCGCGGCGTATTTCCCGTTGAGCTGCTCGATCAAGCGCGAGCATAGCGGCGCCAGCGCGTCCTTCTCATCGAACTCGACTTCCGCGTCGGGAGGATCGGTGAGCAGCGCGAAATGAATGTTGGCGTCGCGATTCCCGAGGAAGCGTATCTCGAGATCGCGAACGGCGTGCCGCGTTTGCTCCTCGCTGGTGAGCAGCGTCGGCACAACAACCATCGTCTTGCAATCGTTGGGAACCCCGGCAGAAAAATCGAGCCGCGAGAGCTTTCTGGGCCGCACAAAGCGCGTGACCACGAGATTGACTATTGAAACCGCGCAATCCAGCGCCGGTATCAGAAAAAGCGCAACGACGAGAAGTCCCGGAAGCTTCGTCCGGGAAAGCGCAACAACTCCGGCCATCAATCCGATCGTCAGCACTTCGATCGCGACCAGGTAGGAATAATCCGGAAACTTAAGAAGAAATTGGCGCATCCGCGACGCCAGGGACGGCCTGTATCCGATGGCGCGCTCGAGATCCGCGCGGCCCTTATCCATGAGGTAGTAGCCGACGTGCGCGCGTCGTTCGCGCGCTCTGCCGCTCACGGATCTCTGCGCGTGCGCGTCGCGCGCCAAATCAACGGCCGCCGATGCGATTTCATGTTCCGCGCGCTGCGAAGCCTTTGCCAGCTCCGAGACAGCGGCGCGGTAGTTCTCCCGGCTGGTGAAGTCCATCCGCGCGTAGATCCCGCCGGCGTCCTGCCGGAGAATCTGCTCGCTCAAGTCCATTTCGCAGAACACCGATTTCCAATCGAGATCTGAAATTGCCAGCAGCGACTCCACGAGATCGCGCAGCCGGGGCGAATTCCCGTCGCCAATAGCTTCCGAATTCTCTTGCGGCCGCGACGGCAAAGTGCCGCACATCGCGGCAATCTGCTGGACGATGGCGAAATCAAGGAATGGCTTCAGATGCCAGGCTTCGGCCATCTCCAGCGGCGAGCCGAGTTGCACGCTCGCGACGTAGTCGCGGAAGCCGGAATATTCGAAACGGTAGCCCGCATCCTCGAGATAAGCCTTCGCTACCGCAAGCGCACGAGGAACCACGCTCTCGTCCGCCTGCTTCACGCGCAGCATTTCGTCCGCGCGCTCGATCCCTGCGCCGGCTTCTTGCAGCGCGAGCCGAGTGAGCGAAGCGTTATCGAGGAACACGCGGGCGTTCCCAGAAAGCACAACTCCCGTCGAAGTAATCTGCAAAAGCTGCTGCACCGTTTCCTGAATCGCCGCCGAAACCGACTTCAATTGGCCGGTCAACGCTTTCTGGCAACTTCCCTCTCGAGTCAGCGTCCATGTGGAGATTCGCGAATCACGTTCGGACGGACGAACGCCTTCGGCAATCTCCGTGGGTATACGCGGAAGAAGCTCCGGCTGCGCAAAGAACCGCGCCGCGCTATTGAGTTCCGCCGGTGTATGGTGTGCTGTCGCCAAGGTCGAGTTCCCTCAAACTCCTACCGGTAATTTGCCGCCTGCAGCTCGAACATTTCCGCGTAACGCCCGCGATCCTTCATCAACCGGTCATGCGGACCTTCTTCCACGATTTTTCCGTCCGCGAGAACCAAAATGCGATCGGCCATGCGCACCGTCGAAAAGCGATGCGAAATCAGGATGGCCATTTTTCCGCGCGTGAGATCGGCGAAGCGCTCAAACACGGCGCTTTCGGACTTGGCGTCGAGCGAAGCGGTGGGCTCGTCGAGAATCAGCAGCTGCGCGTCGCGCAAATACGCACGAGCCAGGGCGATCTTCTGCCACTCGCCGCCCGAGAGATCGACGCCGCCATCAAAACGGCAGCCGAGGACCTGGTCATATTCGTGAGGCAGCCGCTTGATCGTGCCTTCGGCCAGGCTCTTCATCGCAGCATTGCGGATATGAAAGATATCGTTGGCGCCGTCGATGCGGCCGATAGCGATATTTTCATAGGCGGTCATGTCGTAGCGCATAAAATCCTGGAAAATTACGCCGACTTCCTTCCACAGGTCTTCCAGGTCGTATTCGCGCAGATCAACGCCGTCGAGCAGAATCGCGCCGTCGGTTGGATCGTAGAGGCGCGTCAGGAGCTTCACGATGGTGGTTTTTCCCTGCCCGTTTTCGCCGACTAAAGCGACTCTTTCGCCCGGCTCCAGGCGGAAATTGATGTTCTGCAGCACGCGCCGCGGATTTCCGGGATATGCGAAGCCGACATTCACAAATTCGAATCCGCGGCGAATCGGCCGCGGCGCAACAAGCGCGTTCGGCTTCGAGACGATGCGCGGCTTGACTGAGAAGAATTCCAGCAGGTCGGTGAGGAACAGCGCCTGATCGGCGATCCCGGAGAAAGTCGAGAACACCGCCTGAATGTTCGCGCTGGCCGCGGCAATCGCTCCGGCGAGAAACGTCATCTGCGCCAGCGTGAATGGGCCCATCACAGTGCGGTAGATCACGTAAGCATACGTGCCGTAATAACCGAGCGTGCCCAGCAGCGTGAGCAGCGCCCCAAAGAACAGCTTGCGCCGCGCCAAGTCCACAGTCTGGCGGTGCAACCGGTCGGAAATGGCTCGATAACGCCCCACGAGGAACGGCCCGAGCCCGAAAAGTTTCAACTCCTTGGCGCTGTCTTTGCTGCCGCCGAGAATTCGCAGGTAATCCAACTCGCGGCGCGCCGGCGTCTGCGAGAAATTCAGCGAGTAGCCGAGAAATGCAAAGTGCGTTTCGCCGAGGAACGCGGGAACCACGCAAATGACCAGGAAAAACAGCAGCCACGGAGAAAAGAAGAAAATGCCCGCGGCCAAACTGACCGTGGTGATCACTTCCTGAACCAGCCGCCCGCTCATCTGAATCATCATCACGCGGTCGGTGCCTTGCACCCGCGCGCGATCCATCTTGTCGTAGAAGGCCGGATCCTCGAAGCGCGTCAGATCGAGCCGCGAGGCGTGCTCCATGATTCGCGTGCTGATGTAACGGGTGAAGCGGTCGGCGAGGACGGTGTCGCAGAAATCGTTGGCCCGCGCGAATATCGTCGCCAGGCTGGCCAGCGCAAATTCCAAGGCCACGAGCCACCAGAATATGGCCGGAAGCGCAGCGTGAAGCGCCAGGTCACGGTAAACGGCGTCAATGATGAGCTTCGTGACCCACAACATGGCCACGGGTACGAGCGACACGCAGAAACGGAAAATCAGGCTCGAAACGACGATCCCCGGCGCCGCCTCCCATACCATGCGAAATACCGGCGGAATATTCCGCAGCGCCTTCAGCCGCTCCTGCCACTTCGGTCTCGGCGGCTGCTCCGAACTTTGAACGTCTGGGCTCATTCGCGCTTCTCTTGCGTCTTCGCGGCAGGCGTTCCTCGCCTACCGGCCTGCTTCGCTTATCAGGCTCCCGCCATTCCTGGCTTTTCAAACCGGCGGATTCGAACTGTTGGGGAGAAGTAAAAAGCAGCTATATGATGGGCTTGGAGAGAGAATGGAGACAGCTTCGAAGCGGATATCGAAAGATAAATGCAGGTTCTGGCTAGCTGACCGCTCGAACTCTCCAACGACCCCCTCCGCGAAATCCCTCGTGCGCGTACCGCCCCCGAGAATGCATTGTGCACGTCAAATGCCAGCGGAGTGGCAGTCCAAGCGACTGAAAATAAAGGGCTTAATGGTGCACCAAAAACACACCCTTATGCCTTTCTTTCGCTCTCTACGTAGCTTCTACCTAGTGTCTCGAAACGGTGAGAATGAGGTTCGCAGAAGGGACAGTTAACCGCGCAGCGGAGCGCGCTCCGGCTCGGGCGCAACGGGGACGAGTTCCTTACCTCGAATGTAGTAGAGCGTTCCGCGCCACTCGACTCGCCGCGTGAGGAAACTCGAAACGAACACAACAAACGCGCAAGCGTCGTGTACCGGAAGCCGCCAGATATTCCTGCGCAGCAAAGGATCGCGCAAGCCCCAAACGCCCACCGTCCAGGCCATCAACGACCGCAAAATCACATAGCCCGCCAGATATGCCGCAGCGATTTTCAGCGAGGGAGCCACCGCCATAGCCAGCAGTGTCCAGGCGAACCCGTGCACGAAGATGCGGCCCGCGTACCCAGCCGGAGTGGCATGGCGGATGGCCAGCGACCAGCGCAACTGGTGCCGGAAATATTCCTTCATCGAGGTCTCGGGATAAACGGTGTCTACCGCCTGCGCCGCGATCTCCACCCGGTATCCGAGTGCCGCAATCCGATGGCCCAGCTCGTAATCATCCGTGAAATGGTCGACGAGATCTTCAAATCCGCCGATCTCGGCCAAGCGCTGCTTCGTTGTCGCCATCGTCGCGCCCAGCGCAAAATTCACGCCGCGAAAAAGCCACGCAATCAAAACGCCCGCCGCAAAGTCCGAGGTATTCCCAAGCGCCTCGATGATCGAGCCGAACGACTTCCCGGCGATGCCGCGATAAAGACACGTGACCGCGCCTACGTGAGGATCGCGGAACGGCGCGACCACCGCGCGAAGATAATCCGGCGCCACGCGAATATCGCTATCGCTAATCACCACCAGGTCGTGGCGCGCCTCGTTCACCATATTCGACAGCTTGTTGACCTTGTTCGACGAGCCCAATTGCTCAGCTCCAACGAACAGCCGGATCGAGCGCTCTGGAAAATCGCGCATCAGTTTTTCGAGAATGGGTATCGCCGCGTCGTGCTCGTCGGCAACATTGAAGAGAATCTCGTATTCAGGATAATCAAGCCGGCAGAAGCTGGCGTAATTTTCGTAGGCGTAGCGATCGAGCCCGCGAATTGGCTTCAAGATGCTGACCGGCGGCGCGAAATCGCGGGGCAAAGCGCGGTGGCCGCCGAAAAAGCGCAGCGCGGCAACGGTCGCCACCAGATAGTAAGCGAACGGCGCCACCGCAAGCACCAAGATCAAAAATCGCAACTCATGCCAAACATTCATTCGAAGCCTTTAACCCAGACAAACCAGCATCACGCCCACGCAAACCAACCCCACTCCCAGCCAGCGAACCGCTGATACGCGTTCGCCAAGAAGCACCTTTCCACCCAGAGCGCCGGCCGCATAACTCAGCGCCGTCACCGGCACCACAAAACTCACGTTCTCCCACGAGAGAATCGCCAACAGCGCGAAAAAAGCCAGCGCCATCAGCACAATCCCGCACCACATCCACGGCCGCTGCACCGCGCGCATGGCCACGCGGAAAATGTTCCGCGGCGAAAAGTCATGCACCTCGCCGATCTGCTTCATGGCCCGCGCCACGGCGATTTCCCCGCCCGTCCCGCCGCAAACGATCACGAACAGCAGAATGGCGTCGCGCATGTTCACGCCTGCTCCGTCGTGCGCGGCGGCGTCTGGCTCACCAGAAAAACCCCGAGGCAAATCACCGCCACTCCAATCCAACGCGTCGAAGTGACCGCCTCACCGAGAAGAAAATAGCCCAGCACCGCCACCACTCCATATCCGATCGACGACGCCGGCTGCACGAAACTGTAATCCGCCCACGACAGCACCAGCGTGTAAGCCACAAAAAACAGAATCAGCAACAAAATCCCGAGCCACACCATGCCGGATTCCAGCGCCCGCGCCAGAAACGGCATCACGTCGCCCGGCCGCCAGCTCGAAAACGTCCCCACGTGCTTCATGCCCTTGCTCAGAGAAATATTCCCCAACGAGCCGAACATGATCACGAAGAAGATCAGAATCGAAGTCTTTAGATGCAGACGTGCTTCAGGTTTCATGCTCGATGGGCTTCATTCCCCGAGGCGCCCGAGGTCACCGGCTCGAGCGACGGTACCGCGACCACCGTCTTCTTCTCGATTCCCTTTCGCGCCAGCTTGCGCCGCTGCGCGCGCAGCCGCATAAAATCCACAGCCTCGTGGAAAAGCCGCTTACGGTCGTTGGCGTCCCAAAGTCTCTCGCGCACGAATCGCCACGCCACGCGCGGGCGGAAAAAGTATTCGTCGTAGAAGCGATGCACTTCGCTCATCATCATCTCGCGCGTCAAGCCCGGATACTCGAGATGTGGAAGCTGGTGGCCGCCGTCATCGGCGATCGCTTCGCCGTGCAGGAAGCCGCTCTGCGCCGAAATGTTGTAAAGCTCCGTCCCCGGATAGGCGTGCGCCAGAGAAACCTGGATGGACTCGCAGTCGAGTTCCTTGGCGAAGTCGATGGTCTTCTGGATCGTCTCTTTGGTCTCGCCCGGCAGCCCAAGAATGAAATCGCCGTGCACATTAATCCCGGCCTTCTTGCAATTCTTCACGAAGCTGCGCGCCATCTCCACAGTCGCGCCCTTCTTGATGTTCTTCAAAATCTGCGGATCGCCGGACTCGAACCCCACGATCAGCAACCGCGCCCCCGCATCCGCCATGGCCTTCAGCGTCTCGTAATCGCTGTGCACTCGCGCCGTACAGGACCAGCGATGCCCCACATGCTCGATTTTCTTGCACAGGTCAATGACGCGATCCTTGCGAATATTAAACGTGTCATCGTCGAAGAAGAATTCCTTGGCTTGCGGGAATAGCTTGTGCGCCGACTCGAATTCCCGCGCCACATTCTCCGTCGAGCGCACCCGCCAGGCATGCCCTGAAAGCGTCTGCGGCCACAAACAGAATGTGCACAGCGCCGGGCATCCGCGCGTGGTGTAGAAGGACACGTACGGATGCAACAGGAATGGCACGTTGTAATTCTCGATGTTCAGGTGTTTGGCATAAACGTCGGTCGCGAATGGCAACGCATCCAGTTCCTCGGTATGCAGTTGCGGCCGCGACTCGTTATGCACCACCTTGCCATCCTTCAGATAGCTCGCGTTCTTGATATCCTTCAGCGGCATGCCCTGCGCGTACTCGACCACCGCATGATCGAATTCCCCGCGCACAATGAAATCAATTGACCCATTCTCCAGCAGTGTCTCGGAAGGCTTGATCTGCACGTGCGGCCCGACAAAGCAGATTTTCACGCTGGGATCCTGCGCCTTCATGGCGCGCGCCATCTTCACGTCGCTGCGGATGCCCACGGTCGAGGTAAACAGCACCACAAACTCGTAATCCTTGGCAATTTTGACGGTCTCTTCCGGCGTTACGTGGTGCGGCGGAGCGTCCAGCAGCCGGCTACCGGGCAGCATTCCCGTTGCGTAGGACAGCCATACCGGGTACCAGTAGGACTCGATCTCGCGCGTCGCGGGCCAACGCGAGCCTGCGCCGCCGTCAAACTTCTCAAAACTAGGCGGATTCAATAGCAGCGTCTTCATTACAGACGTCATCAGTTTTCATCCTCCCCGACGTTCAATTGCTAAACTGTAGATCAGGCGTGTGTTGCTGGGCCCCCAACGCACACACCTTATTATTGTACTCGATTCGCCGCGCATCTCCCAAACGCGACCCCCGGGCGATGTCGCGTCTATACACTATTGGAACACCTCAGCAACCTGCCCGGTTGCCCCGCCGGGTGCCTCCGCGCAGGCGGACGCCGTATTTGCGCGTGGGGGTTTTCGCCCACTACTGAAACACCGCAGCAAGCTGCCCAGTCGTCTGCAAAAGCGAAAGCTGCCCCTGCTTTCGCGCAAAATCCGCATTGAGAAACTCCACCCATTTCTCACTCTCAGTCAACCGGTCCTGCTCGAGTTCCCGCAAGCTCGACTGCCCCTGCTCGAACCGCGTCTGAGTAATCGCCAAGGTCTCCTGCGCCAGCTTCAAATCCAGCCGCGCCACCTCGCGCCCCGCATCCAACTCGCGCACATCCCGCGCCTTTTGGCGCACCTCGATGCGCACTTCCTGCCGTTTTGACCCGACCGCCGCATCAGCTTCCGCCAGTTCGCTTTTTGCGAGCGCCACCGCCGCCGAAGTTCGCGCCGCGAAGATCGGAATCTGCACCTGTACTCCTACGTTGATGTTATTGCGCTGAAAATGGTTATAAAACTCAGCGTAGTTGTTGTATTTCGCCAGCAGGCTGTATTCACCGATGAGCTGAACCGTCGGCCAATAACTCTGCTTCGCCCCTTTCACCAAATGCTCGCGCGCGCTGCGCTGATTTTCCGCCTCGCGCACGTCCACGCTGCTCTGCAGCGCACGTGTCTCCAGTTCTGCCACCGATTCCTGCGCGCTGGCCGGCAGCTCCTCCGGCGCCACCTCCAGTGTCCGCGATTCCGGCAACGCCAGTTGATCGCGCAACTGCGCCGCCAGCACGTCGTCCCGCCCTTCGAGCTGTAGAATCTGGTGCGCGATCTTCGCCATCGTCAGTTCCCCGCGCGTTACTTCGAGTGGCAACTCCAGACCCGACGCCGCGCGCTCCCGCGTGTAATCCAGAATCTTCTGCGCGCTCGTCTGCTCGGTGCGCAACAATTCAAGCGCGTGCCGCACTTTGGCTAGGTCCAGGTAAGTCGTCGCCGTCCGGATAATCACCGCATCGCGCGTGCGGTCGATTTCCAGTTGCCGGTTCTTCGCCAGGTCCTGATCGGCGCGATACGTCCCGCGCAATATCGGATTGAAAAGTTGCTGCGTGTAAGAAACGCTGAAGATCGACGGCGCCGATCCGCCCGGCGTCTGCGGGATTCCGTTGCTGTAAATCCCGCCGACGCCCGTATAGATGTTCGGCCGGAACTCGGCACGATCTAGGTTCGATTTATTCACCGCGACCGTGTATTGCAAGCGAGCCAGCATCAAATCATGGCTGTTCTGCAGCGCCAGCGTCACCGCGCGCTTCAGCGTCAGTGTCTCAGAATCCGAGCCCTGCCCGGATTCCTGCGCGCGCGCCGGCAGCGCGCAAGCGGCGAGTACGGCAGTGAATACGACGGCCAGCACGGCAGAGGCCCACGCCAATTGCTTCACCTTCTGCGCAACTGTTCCCAACCAATTGCTCATAGCGCCTCTATTCATATCGCAAAGAATCCGTCGGCTGCAGTTGCGCCGCCTTATTGGCCGGCAAATAGCCGAAGATCAGTCCCGTCGAGCATGACACGACGAACGCGATCACCACAGATATCCAGGAAATCGGAACGTGGATATCTTGCGGAACGGGAAACAAACTCAAAAGAGCTTCCAGCAAAAAAGGAATCGCCACCGCAATTGCAATTCCAGTCAGCGCCCCGGTCCCGCTGATCATCAAAGCCTCGAGCAGAAACTGGTACAAAATCGCCGCCCGCTTCGCTCCCACCGCTTTCCGTATCCCAATCTCGCGCGTGCGTTCTGTCACGGTAACCAACATGATGTTCATAATCCCGATTCCGCTGATCGCGAGCGCAATCATGGCAATCACCACCAGCACAATCGTCATGGCCATCGAGATATGCCGCGCCGTCTCCAGAATCGACGCCAGATTCTGCACGCGATATTCCACTTCCGACCGGTGCCGGCTATTCAATATTTCCTGCACCTGCCGCGTCACCATCTCCACGTCTTCCGGCTTGTCCGCCTGCGCGTAAAAAGTCTTGATGTATTCCTCGCCGGTGTAATAACGAATCAGCGAAAACGGCACGATCACCGATTCAGGCGTGATCTCCGATTGCCCAAATGTCGCAATCCGCTCGCGGAATACGCCGATCACTGTAAAAGCCAGTTCGCCGACGTGAATTTCCTTCCCGACCGGGTCCTCGTTCGGGAAAACCGCCCCGGCCAGCTGCGGAGTGATCAAGCAAACCTTGCTCCGCGAGGTCATGTCGTCTTCGTCAAAATACCGCCCGCGATCCACCACCAGATGCCGGATCTGCTCGAAGCCGTCCGTGACGCCCACAAGGCTGATCGGATGTTCGATGCTGCCGACGACCACGACCATGGGAATCTCGCGCGTGCCCGCCGTCTCGACCACCTGCGGAATTCCCTCTTTCACCGCCTCACGGTCCGCCAGCGATATTTCGTCCGCAGGCGTAGTCGTCTGCGCCCCTCCCGCACGAATCACTTCCGCAAACACAAGATTCGCGCCCACCCCTTCAATCTGCGCAATGATGTAGCGCTTCCCCGCCAGCGCAACAGTGACAACCAGCACAATACAAGCGCTGCCGATAATCACGCCCAGCATCGTCAGCAGCGCACGCAGCTTATTCGACCGCAGCGCCTGCAACGCCAGCCGCGCCGTCTCTCCCAATACCACAATCGAATTAGTTCGAATCTCCAAGCGGATGTACCTGACTCTATCTCAAAGCCCCCGCCGCCCGCACAACAGGTTTCCAGGTCTGCATCGCTGCCCCTCGTAGCGGCTAACTATTGGAGTCGCAAAGCCCTCGAAATGATGCTCTTACGTATAGAAAAACACGCAAGTTTGACCCGTCGCGAACCGGGGTGATATAAAAGTAGCAGTAGTTCTTTCCCAGGTGGGGCCGTGGCGCAGTTGGGAGCGCGCCTCGATGGCATCGAGGAGGTCGTGGGTTCGAATCCCATCGGCTCCACCAATTTGCTCGTAAATTCCGACGGGCTCTCGGATATTTTTGCGCGGCGCGTGCCTGCGTTCTCATGCCCTACTTCTTTGATTTCGACGCCACCAATCGCATCCTGCGATGCCGTCTCGAAGGGCGCCTCACCGACGAAGAGCTAAAAGAGTTTTACCGCGTCTCCGCCGAATATGTCTCGCGCAATCCCCCGCGAGCAGCCATCTCCGATTTTTCAGGCGTCACCGCCTTCGATGTATCGCCCGAGACGGTGCGCGAACTCGCTCGCCTGTCCCCCATCATGCCCGATCCCGAGCTGCCGCGATTTGTAATTGCTGTCTCGCCGAAAATGTTCGGAATGGCCCGCATGTTCGAACTGGAAGGACAAAGCACGCGCCCGAATCTACACGTAGTTCAATCGATGGAAGCAGCCTGCGTAATTCTAGGTGTGCAAAAACTTCACTTCGAGCCGATTGAAGCGAATTGATTTAGACGCAGCAATCTTTGCTTTTTCTTTCGTAGGGGCGCGGCTTGCTGCGCCCTCCGCCGACCTCTCACTCAATTCAACGCACCCAACACCCGCGGACTGCAAAACACGATACGCGCGTCCGTCTGTCTACTTCGATGAACGCTTCCCTACTTCCGCCAACCGTGAAACCACATGTAACCGATCGTGAAGAGAAACCCCGCATTGTACCCAGGATTTTTGTTCCCAAGATTCGCGTTCGAATGATGAAACTCCACAAACTCGATCGCCACAGCCTGCCCAGGCTTCGTAAAAATATTCAATCCCGCCGCTCCCTGCGGCGTGAAATTCACCGAGGAAGTATCTCCAGGCGGCAATCGCGATGTGCTGAAAAGTATCCCCCCGGCCAACTGCCCGTACGGCGACATGCGCTTCCAGCCCTTGAAATTCCACCGCAATATGATCGGCATGAAATGGAAGCCGTATACGTGGCCGTTGGCGGGCGTCAGCACCTCATAAACCGGCCGAATTTCGCCCAGCATTTCAAAATTCCCGCGCAGCGCCCCAGGCCCATGATCATCCGTCAACACGCGCCCGGCCCGGATTCCGCCAAACAAGAAATCGGTGTTCGAGTCGTGGCCGTCGCCAAGCCCGCCGCCCACGAAGCCGCCGAGTTCCCACGAGCCATAATGAATCGCCTGCGACGGCAAGCTTAGAAAATCCTGCGCCGGCTGCGAAGCAGGCGCCGCGCTGGAACTCTGCGCGCGCGCAATCGCCGGCGCCGTCAGCAACAAAGTAAAAATCAGCATGCGCCGCAAATGATTCACCATCGAGATTGCTTCATCCGCTGGTGAAGTCACGACGGCACGCATTTCTCCAGCCCGAGCCGCCTCTCCGGTAAATCGGCCGCGCACAACTCCGCCGCCCGTTTCCGCCAATCGCCCCTCCCCCGTCCACCGCGAAGTCGTCGAGCGTAAGGCACCCCGCCGCGCCCCGTCAAGTTGAGCCTGCCGGCAATGTTTCCAATGGGAAGTGGCCGCTACTCGCCACAATTTAGAAGCGCATCGCCAGGCCCGCGCATCCAATTCCTCCGAAAAAGATGCCGTCGACCGTGAATCACATTGCTAAAGATCCACCGGCCAGTACAGAATCTGGCCTGCTCACCACCACAACACGCTCAACTGGAGGCTCCATGAGTCGTCGTGCTGAATTACTCGCGGGTCGCATCGAAGAAGGCGCTGCCGGATTGGCCGCTTTCGCCGAAGGACTCTCCGCAGCGGAATGGCTTGCACCGGTCTCGTCCACCGACCGCCGTTCCATCGGCGCCATCGTGCACCATGTCGCCCTTGTGTACCCGATCGAAATCGATCTCGCGCGGGCCATCGCCGGCGGCAAAGCCGTCACGGAAGTCACCTGGGAGGCGGTCGCCCAGTTGAACGAGAAGAACGCCCGGGAAAATTCCGGCGTAACGAAGGCCGCAGCCATCGAACTCTTGCGCCGCAACAGTCGTGACGCCGCCGCCGCAGTACGCGCGCTCACGGATGAAGAGTTGGATCGCGCCGCTGCGTTCTCGCTGAGCTTCGGCGCCCCTGTCACCGCCCAATTCGTAATCGAGGATCACGCTCTACGGCATAGCTGGCATCACCTGGCCAAAATCCGCAAGACGCTAGGCCGATAACGGCGCCGGGTGCCTCCGCCTAGGCGGACGTCGAAGTTGCGCGTGGGGGTATTTCATTTCTCCCCGCTATAAAAAAAGCGCGTTTTTGTCTCGATTAGACCGTGCCTCCTTCTTTTGTTTTCATGCACTTAGCCCCGTTTTGAATAATTTCGTGTCTCGATTAGAACGGGGTGCCTTCGCCTAGGCGGACGCCGCAATCGCGCATGGGGATTTTGACTTTTCCCCCGCCCGATCCAACCTCCGACTTCCGACTGCTTGCGCCTACAATTGTTCGCGAGGCCCGCGACTTGCATTCCGCGGCTGAGTGCTTGCGGTCGGCTTTGGTGCGCTAAAAAGGGCCGTTTTCACGCGATTAGAAACGGCATCTGTTCTTTGTTTTCACAAACTTACGGCGATTTCTAATAATTTCGCACGCGATTAGAAATCGATGTCGGCGTTCCGAGTGGCGATCCCTCAGCGGCTACAGCCATATTGATTTTGCAGCACTTGCGGCATGACTACCCTTCGACCTCCTTCACGGCAAAAAGTGGTGACCTGACGGAACTCTATCTGGCGCGGAGACGTAGTTAATCGCCGAGCTGAATCATCAGCCCGGACCCGGTCACTCGCCGGGCTTGGCTCCGGGCAAGCTTGTAGCAGGCTCAAGGTTGACTCCGGGCTGAATCATCAGCCCGGACCCGGCCCCGCGCTTAGGGACTGCGCACTACTCGACTTTTTGTATCACAAGAGTACCAACTTGTCAACAGTTTTGTGAAGGTATCGAAACAGTCCCGATCCGTCGTAGGGGCCGGTCCGCCTAGGCGAAGGCCCGGTTTGGCCTTGGGTTTCTCCAGCGCCCCCGGATCGAATTTCAAAACCCAATGCCACCCCGGGGGCGGCGTGAACCCGCCCCCCTACGAAAGAATAATCAAAGGCGGGGCCGATACCCCCACCCTTCCCACAAATCGGGAACAGTGGGGCACCCGCCAGAGCAAACCCGCCGGAAAAGGCTGGACCACCCGCCAGAGCAACGCTCCGTTCCCTTCTGATGTAATATGTTATATAAGAGATACTTTATTCAAGGTTGTAAAGATTGACTGTCAAAGGTCCGTTAATTATGACTGCCAACGCGCGGTCTGTCGTCACCCTCGGAATTCTCGGATTCATTCTAGCGGGAATTTTCTATCATCTGCATCCGTCCGGACCTTCAAAAACGTTTGCCCAGAGCAAGCCACCTCAAACGGCGCGGGAAGTTGATCTGACGAAATTCGGTTATCAGGGAAGACCACCGATTTATTGGGGACCGGCAGATCTCGAAGGACAGTGGACCTGGGAGCAAGGGGTGTTTTTCACGGAATCGAACGTAGTCGCGGCATTTTTTATCGTTCGTGATGATCCCTCGGGAGCCGCATCCCAACAGCGCAAATTCTCTTCATCAGACCGCTTCCGGCTGGTGGCGGCATTTTTTAACGCTGAGAACGGAGAATTCCTCAAAAAGTTCGAGCGGCCTTTGGCGCCCGGTGAAAACGGCGCGCAAATGTTTCCTGCGACGAACGGTCGTTTCATTGTCGCGATCGGAAATACGCTCTCGCTTTATTCGCCCGATTTCAAAATCATCGCCAAATACACCTCCAAATCAGGCATAGAAGGAATTGTCAGCCCTTCGGGAGAAACAGTTTTGCTCGGCAATATGCAATTGGTGGCGGGCCAGTGGAGTGAGCAATTCGATTTGATCGAAACCGAAGGACTGACGGTGCTCAAGTCCTGGAAGTCGTATCCGCAGCCCAACCAGATGCTATGGGGCGATGAAATTGCTGCGAGGACGCTCCAATCGATTTCTGTCAGGACGCCGGACACGGAGCCGAGACGTGTGGTCGAGGGGAGAGACTGGTTTTGCGGTGACGGGAGTTTCATAAACAAAGAAACGATGGCCTTGTTTCAGTGCGGACCGGTCGAGAAACTTTTCATGGTTTCGACAAACGGAACGATTCTCCACCAATTCGATCTCGGACTAGAGAAGGCAGACGGCCCTGTCGTTGCATCGAGTGACGGCACTAGGTTTGCGTTGCCGACGCAGCACTGGGGCTCGGGCCGCAACAAAGATCCCGAGAAACTGCTGGCACGCGTTTTTGGCTTGGATGCCGACGAGCCGATCCTGACGGTCGGTGTTACGCCGCACTACAGTTCGAGCCCAAACTTTTTCACGGGGTCAGGTGATACGCGGTTTGGCTGGGGAGGGCTGGCGCTCTCGCCGAATGGCGATCTCTTGGCGGTTAAATCCGGTCCAATCGTTCAGTTGTATCGAGTCCCAAAGGCAGGAGTTTCTACCGGGTGCAACGGCAACTGCGCGGGCAATGAAGAGTCCGCAACGCAGCGTCCGCCGTCACCGCCGCCGCCGCGAGACTTGGCGGCTCCGGCGGGGATTGCCGCGCCTTCGCAGCTTGTCGAGCAGGCGCTTTCCTGGCTTCCATCTGATACGGAGACCGTCTCGGCAGCAAATGGCCCCTTTCTTGTGCCCGATCTGAGTTGGGACCCGCGCGAAAAACCCAATGGGAACGGCTCGGATGAAATCGCCGACACGTTCAGAAGCATTCCTGTGGCGCTTATCGGCTTCAAAAAGGGATTCATGAGCAAGTATCTACGCCAGGAGAAAGTGCTCTTAGCTCTTGAGGGATCGCGGAATTTTCGTTTTCCAACTGGATTGGGCGAAGGACCATTTCAGGGGTGCGGCATTGTTGTCTTCGCCGGAGATATTACTGCAAGTGTGGATTCGTTTCGGAATGATTCGTCGAGCGCGACTTTGAGAACGGAACAGATTGAAGGGCAACAAGTATCAGTTTTTCAGGAAAAATTGGAGGAAGATACTTGGACAACGTTCGTAGCATTTCCCAAACCGAATATAGCAGTCGCGGCGACGAACGAAGAATATCTTCGGGAAGTCCTGGCGAGAATAAATGGCAAGCGAGGCGAAAGAGCTCTGCCAGAGAATCTCCCGGAATGGAAATACGTAAATCGAAATGCCGCTTTCTGGGCCGTGCGGCATTACGACAAGATGGGGGCATCAACGGACCCGACTTCGCCTTTCGCAGCGAAGAGCTATCTAACTCTGCGTGACGACCAGGCAATCGGCCTCACATTTAGCTTCGACCCTGACAAATCCAAAACGGCGACGGTCACGTATCTTTCAGCAGACAAGAACATTCTTCCAATCGTTCAGAAGAATCTTTTCCAGGTGGAGTATGAGCCGGGCGGACGAGAGATGCACATTCGATACCGAGAGATTTTGCCGGGAATCGTGGAGGGTTCTTACGACCTCGATCATATAGAGTCCGGCGAGGTTTTCAACTTCTTCCTAATGGCGCTCCTGGGTCATGTGATTGCGCTTTGAGGGTGACGGATTCCTGCCACTCTCGAGCGCTAAAGCGCACGTTCTAAGGCGAAGCGTTTTCCGGAGCGCTTGCCCATACAGACCATTGAGACGTATAAGGCGCGGAAGCGCTTTTTCACTCGTCCGCCATATTTCTGGCGGACGAGGGATGCCACCGAAATGCGTAGAGCCCCTCTGAAGTGCTGAGGCGCTAGCGGCAGAAAAAAGTCAAAGGCGGGAGAGGAGACCCCTCAGCGGCTAAAGCCGTATCGGTTTTGAGGGCATTTGCGGCACGACTGAAGTCGTGCCCTGACAAAGATTCTAGGATCTTCTACGGACTCATAGAGCTCACGCTTCCCACAACGCGCGAGAATTCCGGCACCTGGCTTTTCGGTGTTAGTACAAATCAACCGACAACGGCCTCAGGTCTGAAGACCTGAGCTACATTTTTTCAGGTTGACATCTTACCCGAGCGGGGGGATACTCGGGTAAAATGTCTACCCAACAAGGAACGGAACGGCTGGAATTGCTGCAAGGGACCCTGGACCTGCTGATTCTGCGCACGTTGATTTTCGGGGCGCAGCACGGGCAGGGCATCGCGCGGGCGATCCAGCAGACGTCGGATGAAGAGCTGCTGGTCGAGCATGGGGCGCTCTATCCTGCGCTGCAACGGCTTGAGGAGCGCGGGTGGATTTCCGCGCGATGGGGAACCTCCGCGAATAATCGCAAGGCGCGATTTTATTCACTCACCGCTGCGGGCCGCAAGCAGCTCGGCAAAGAAACTACCAAGTGGAATCGATTGGCGGCGGCGATCGGACGCATTCTGGAGTCCGAGGAGGGTTAGCCATGTTCCGACACAAGCGGAATGCCAGCGACTTCAGCGCCGAAATCGATGCCCACATCGAGCTGGAGACGGCGCGCTTGCAGGAACAAGGGCTCAGCTACGAGCAGGCGCGCACCGCAGCGCGGCGCACTTTCGGCAACGTGACGCTTTCCCGCGAACGCTTCTACGAATCCGGCCGCTGGCTCGGCTGGGATCATTTCTGGCACGACATCCGCTACGGCGCGCGCATGTTGCGCAAATCGCCGGGCTTCACCGCCATCGCGATCCTGACGATTGCGCTGGGCATCGGCGCGACCACCGCGATTTTCAGCGTCGTGGATGCCACGCTGCTGCACCCGCTTCCCTACCCGCAGCCCGAGCAACTCGTGAGCATCGAGGATGATCTTCCCGGTGTGGGCGCGCAGGACGTGGGCATGTCCGTTCCCGAATTGCACGATTTCCAGCGCTCCGGAATTTTTGAATACGTTTCGACCATCGGCGGCGGCGACGTGAATCTCACTGGCTCGTCGCAGCCCGAGCGCATCACGTTTCTCAACGTCAATCCGAATTATTTTGCGCTGCTGGGCGTGAAGCCGCAGTTGGGGCACTCTTTCGATCCCGCGGATCAGACGCCCGGATTTACTCTCGAGGCGCTGGTCAGCGACGGCCTGTGGAAGCGGGCTTTCGCGGCCGATCCAGGAATTCTGGGCAAAAGTCTGCGGCTGGACAACGATTTGTATCGCGTGATCGGCGTCATGCCCGCCGGTTATCACGATCCGGGACGCACCGCGGAGGAACAGAACGTCGAAATGTGGCTGGCGTCGGGCTTTGCCGGCCCCCCTGCCCCGCCGCCGATGCGCAGCGACCACGTCCTTCAGGCGTCCATCGCGCGAATCAAGCCCGGACTGACGATCGCCGCGGCGCAGAGCCAGGTGGACGCGCTCGTGGCTGCGTTGCAGAAACAGTTCCCGACGGATTATCCGCGGCAAAGCGCCTGGACGGTGCGCTTATTGCCGCTCAAGGAGCGAGTCGTCGGCAACGTTCGCCAGTCGCTGATTCTGCTGCTGTGCGCGGTGGGATTGGTGCTGCTGATTGGTTGCGTGAACATTGCGAATTTGCTGCTGGCGCGCGCGAGCGCGAGAGGACGCGAAATGGCGGTGCGGCAGGCGCTCGGAGCAGCGCGCTCGCGGCTGATGTCGCAGCTGCTCACCGAAAGCTTGCTGCTTTCACTGGCCGGCGGAATTGTTGGCCTGGCGATTCTCTTCTGCACGAAGGCGTTTCTGCTGCAGTTTCTGCCGGAAAGCTTGCCGCGGCTCAATGAAATTTCGATTAACTGGTCCGTATTGCTTTTCGCGCTCGTCGCTTCTCTTGCCGCCGGCGCGATTTTCGGACTGGCGCCCGCGTGGCACGCCGGGCGGACGGATTTGATTCCCATGCTCAAACAGGAAAGTCGCGGCTCGACCGGCTCCGGCGAACAAGCGCGCACGCGGCGCGTGCTGGTGGTCACGGAATTTGCGCTTTCGTTGGTGCTGATGATTGCTGCGGGACTGCTGCTGCGCAGCTTCTGGGATTTGTTGAAAGTGCGGCCGGGATACAATCCGCAAAACATCATGGCCGTGCGCACCTGGCTGCCGGTGCCCAATGATCCCGATACCGATCCCTATCTCACCGCCGCGCAAGAGGCAACGCTGTTGCACGAAATAATTCGTCGCGGCAGGACGCTGCCCGGCGTGGAAGAAATCGCCATTGGCGATGTGGCGGCTGTTCCATTGGGTCATGGCTGGAGAGATCTAAATCCATTCCCGTTGATGCGGGAAGGCCGCGAGACTCAAGACAACCAGGTACCGTTGGTTAATCGCGCGTCCGTGACGCCGGAATATTTCCACTTGCTGGGCATGACGCTGCTGCGCGGCCGGTTGTTCACCGAGATGGACAACGACAGCGCGCCGCAAGTTGCGGTGATTAACGAGGCGCTCGCGCGCAAGTACTGGCCCAATGCGGATGCGCTGGGCAAACGCTTCAAACGGCCCGCGGATTCTGCGTGGATCACGGTGATCGGCGTGATCGCGGATGCACGCACCGAATCGCTGGCGCAAGCGCCCGTTCCGGAAATCTTTTTGAGCGCATTTCAGCGGCGAGCGAAGGATCTGGCCATATTTTTGCGCGGGCGGATGGACACGGCTGCGATTCCCGTGCAACTGCGCGAGCAAGTGCAGGCCGTCGATCCCAGTCTTCCGGTATTCGGCGCGCAAACGCTGGATGAAGCGGTATCCGCTTCGCTTTCGGAGCGGCGCTTCTCGATGGAAATGGTCGGCCTGTTCGCGCTCACTGCGCTGCTTCTTGCCGGACTTGGAATTTATGGCGTGATTTCGTTTCTTGTTAGCGAGCGCACGCATGAGATCGGCATTCGGCTGGCGCTTGGCGCGCAGCAGCGCGCCATCCTGCGAATGGTGCTGCGGCAAGGATTGCGGCTGGCGATCGCCGGCGCGGCGGTCGGGCTGGTTTGCGCGCTGATCGTCTCGCGCTTGATGGCCGGATTGCTTTACGGCGTGCGGCCGGCAGATCCTTTGACGTTCGCAGGTGTAGCCATACTCCTAATCGGCGTCGCGCTGCTGGCTTGCTACATTCCCGCGCGCCGCGCTATCCGCGTCGATCCGCTCGTCGCGCTGCGATACGAATAGCGCAGCCAGTAGCACAGCGGCTACTGACCTCGGCTCGCGGGCGGAATAATTCCATTCATCCGCAGGTATTCCACCATCTGGCCGTAGTGATTCATGGGATGCGTTAGCGCGACCGTCGCGATTCCCAGACGAGTCACCTTGCCCTCGCCAAACGGATTCTTCACCTGATCGGTCTGGTTCTTTTCGTTGATGCTGGCCAGCGCTTTGTGAAGATACGCAAACGAGTCCTTGGCAAACTTCATGATGTCAGCTTTGCTGGCGATGGATTCCGGCCCGCTTTCGCCGCCGAGTTCAACGGGCGGCTTCTGCTCGAGAATCGTCGCTCCGATCATGTAGTTGACGGCCGCCACATGCCTGACCTGCTGAGCGAAAGTGCGAACGCCCTTGAACTCTCCGGTCGTGGGCGCAAACGAATACTTGTCTTCCGGCATAGCGTCGGCGGCAGGCAAGAACTCGCCTTCCACTTGGCCGACGGCCCGATCCATGATTTGCGAAACGCTGCGGCTTTCCGCGGGCTTGGCTTGCCCCAGCGCGACACCGCTACATGCAAGTACAAGCACGCAAGTGAGAACCAAACGCATGAACTTCATGAGCATCTCCTTCAATCTAGTTTGTGAATGTGGACGAATCCGGACCGGCCGCCGGCGCCAATTCCAGTGCGCGCGCCGCAAACGATATCGCCGCACGGCCGCTCATCCTATCATCAGAACGGCCGGGCGGGTGGCCCACCCTTTCCCGGCCCTCCGTACCTTCCGGAGCGGAGCTCATGCGTGCCGAGAGGCACTCTACCATTCCGTGAGTTATCCGTGCGGTGCCGATTTTAGGGGTGGCCCATCGTTGCCAATCACCGGGCTGAATCATCAGCCCGGACCCGGAGTTTAGCGAAGGGTGGGGCTTTTCGGCCCTGCCTTTGACTTTTCATTCTTTGCCGAATTTGGCGGCAAGTTGGCAACGGACGCCGGCGATGAACCGGCAGCCGCGCTATTCTTCGCGCAGGGCTGCCAGCGGATTGATCTGCGCTGAACGGCGTGCGGGCACGTAACACGCGAGCATCGCCACTGCGGCCAGCAGCAATGGCGCGCCGATCAGCAATAGCGGATCGGTCGTGCCGACCGTGAGTGCGTCGACGAACAGGCTCGCCAGCGCCCCAAGTATTTTTGCCAGCGCCATCGCGCCCAAAAATCCGAGGACCGTGCCGACGCTCACCAGCGCGGCGCCTTCGCGCAGGACCAGGCGCAGCACTTGCGCGCGGCTCGCGCCCAGCGCCGTGCGGATGGCGATTTCCTTGCGCCGCTGCGCCACGGCATAGGCCGTGACTCCGGCGAGCCCGATGGCGGCCAAGATCAAGCCGAACACTCCGATGCCGCCGTAGGTTTGAGCGGAGAATCGCAGAGAGGCGCGGCTGCGATCGAGGTAAGCGCTGAGCATTTGCACATTGAAGATATTCAGATTGGGATTGATGAACGCGATCTCGTTGCGAATGCCGCTCAGCGCGTCCGCTCCGGCATCCGAGCGGATCAGAATGGTCATACCTCCGGCAGGCGGCCGCGCAAAATCGCGAGGCGTAAGCGGCAAATAAATAATCGATTGGCTGAAGCCCTCGACATCCTTCATGTCGCGGATCACGCCGACCACTTCATAGGATTGCCTGTTGTCCCGAATGCGTTTGCCGATGGCATTCTGATTTCCGAAAAATTTGCGTTCGGCGCGCTCATTCAGCACGGCGGGCAACGCGATCGTCGCCGCTCCGTCCGGCTGGCTGCGTTGATCGCGCTCCTCGAACTCGCGGCCGGCCAGCATCGGCTCGTCGAGCGCGGCGAAATATCCCGCGCCGACGGTTTCCTCCACCACTTGCTGCTGCACGCGCGAGGAATCCGGCGAGCCTTCCGCGCTCATCGGCGTGGGTTCGACTCCGGAGGAGAACGGCGGCTCGGCAGCCAACGCGACGCTGCTCACCGAGCCAGCGACCTTGAGCCGCTCGGTAAGTTTCTCGAACAGAGCTTGCGTTTTCTCAGGTGCGTAGCCGTCGCGCACCGGATCGAGAGTCACCAGATACATCGTGTGCGGATCGAATTTGGTTTCGAGGCTGGTGCCTTTGCTGATTCCGATGACGAGGAAGCCGGTCATCAGCAGCAGCATGAGCGATGCCGCAACCTGCGCGACCATCAGCACGTTGCGCAGACCGAAGCGGCGATGTCCCGGCAAGCGCAGCGCCGAGCCTTCTTTGAGCGCCGGGACGACTTCGGCCTTCGTCGCTTGCAGCGCGGGAACCAGGCTGAATCCGATGCCGCAGAGGATGGCGACGCCGAACGCAAAAACGCCGGCGCGCCAATCCAAGTCGAAACTAGATTCGATCGGCACCGTCATCGGCGGCGTGAAGTGCGAGTTCAATACCGAGAGGCCGTACGCGAGCGCGAAACCGGCGACGCCGCCCAGCAGAGAAAGCAAGATGCCTTCGCTGATCATCTGCCGGATCAGGCGGAAGCGGCTCGCGCCCACTGCCAGACGAATCGCGAACTCCTTGCGGCGATTGGCGCCGCGCGCGATCAGCATATTCGCGAGATTCATGCACGCCAGCGTGATCACCAGGCCCATCAGCGCAACGAAGAATCCGATCAACACGGGCTTGATTTTCCGTGGGATCGGCAAGTTGGTGCCGGCGGGAAGCAATACGATGCTTCGGCCTTTGTCCGTGCGCGGTAAGGCTGAGGGATCCTGCTCGTCGAGTCGCCGCGTGATCGCGTCGAGCGCCGCTTCCGCGGAGTCAATCGAGACGCCGGGCGCGAGGCACAGGATGGGCAGGAATTCCCGGGCGTAGCGCTGATGCAGCACGTCGTTCGCGAGTTCCGGAGCGAGCGCGGCCGGCGCGGTGATTGGGACGAACAGCTCCGAGGGATTCACCGCGAGGGCGCCATTGAAATTCTGCGGCGTGATTCCCACGATGGTGGCGATCTGCCCATTGAGGCGAAGGATTTGGCCGACGGCGTTGGGAGAGGAATTGAGGCGATTGCGCCAGAAACGATCGCTGATCACCACGACGGGCGCGTCGCCAGGCTTGTCAAGTCCGGCGTTCAGCACCCGTCCAGCCTGCGCCGGGACGCCGAGTACGGAAAAATAATCGGGCGATACAATTTGACCGAAGACGCGTTCTGGTTTCGCGTTCAGGTCGCCTTGAAAGGTGACGTTGAACGGGACGCTAGTCTTGAACGCGGCGACGCCGGTGAACAGACTTTTTTGCTCGCGATACTGCTCGACGTAGTAATACGATTCGGGCGCGAGATCGCCATCCGCCGAGGCCTGAAGCATGACGAGGCGTTTGGCATTCGCCGCTGCGGGCAACTCGCGAAAGAGCATCTCCCATTTCGAGCTGTACACGTTTGTGGTGAGCCCGATGCCGAGTCCCATGGAAATGATGCCGACCAGCGCGAATCCCGGCGACTTGAGCAGCGCTCGCCATCCATAGCGCATATCGCCGCGCATTTCGCTCAGATACTCGAGCGGCACGCGAATGGCGATATCCACGATGAGCCGGATCAGCCCCGCGACGCCATGCCTTTTGGCGATCTCTTCGACGACGTCCTCCCCGAGTTGCATCACCTCCGGGCCGTATGCCAGTTTGAATTCGTGCGGGAAAGCTTGCGCCAACCGCCGGTAGATCCGCAGCGCGAGATTCATGCCGTCGTCGCTCATCGCGTCACCTTTCATTCAGTCGCGAATGCTTGCTTTACGCGAATGCTGCGAACCAATTCCTGCAGGCGCTCACATTCCGCGTCGAGCACGCGCTTGCCGAGCGGCGTCAGCCGGTAATAGCGGCGGCGCGCGTCGTCCAATTCCGGCGCGGGCCGTTCGTCGGATTCTTCGATCAGTTCGGCTTCGATCAGCCGCTTGATCGATCCGTAGAGCGTTGCGGGCCACAGCCGCACTTTGTGGTTGGTGCGTTGCAGGACGTCCTGCATGATGCCGTAGCCGTGCTGCTCTCCGGCCGCGAGAGACAGCAAGATGTGAAACCACTGAGGTTTGAGGGGAATAAACCTTTGAGAATCAGCGTCAGTCATGGCGCTATCTATATCATACAATATATATACGTGTCAAGATGAAAATTGCAGACTCGCCCACTTTTTTGGCCCTCCGGGCTCGTCAGAGACTGGCGCGAACGCCTGAATTGCGGGAGACGCGACTACTGAGACGGCGTTCGGGTGTCGCGCAGGAGGACTACGTCAGAGACGACGTGGAAGCGGGCGACGGCGAGCGACTTTCCGTCAGGAGAAAATTGGAACGTGCGGATTTGATCCGACGTGAAATTCGTCAAGCGATGACCCGGCGAGCCGTCGAGAGGCTGCACCCAAACGTTGCCGACGCCGTTTTCGACGATGGTGTAAGCCACGGCCTTGCCATCGGGAGTGATGGCGATGGGAAGAGCGATATCGGCGCGGGGCTCGATATATTTCACAGAAGCTTCAGAGTTCGTAGCTACATCAACGAGAGCAACTTTGTGCGTGCTCGTTTGCGTGGCCGGGTCCAATATCGACTCGATCTCCGGCATCCACCTGCCGTCTAGCGAAAGGTTCGCTGCGCCTTCCATGAAACCGGTGGGAACTACGCCAGCCTTGATGAGTTCCGGAGATCCTCCGTCGATGGGCATCTTCATAATCCAGCTCGTGGCGTTATCCTCGTAGTAAAATGAGGCTCCATCCGGCGAGCAGAGTGGCCACTCTTCATCCTTGCCGCTCGTGAGCTGCTTTGGACGAGACCCATTTGCATCCACACGCCAGATGTTGTAGGAGGTCTTTCCGTCCCGAAGATACGTGCTGAAGAGAATGGGACCGCCTCGAGGGCAAACCGACGACCAGTATATCGTTTCAGACGGGTCGCTCAGGAGGGTAGTTTGCCGACTGCCGTCGGGTGACATACGCAGGATCGAAGTCGTCGTGGTAACGAGTAATTCTCCATGACTGTCCCAGCCCACACCACGAAGTTCGGCTTGGTTGGGGAGACCTGATAGCGCTGTAGAGGCTCCATTCGCTGTCGCTGGTTGCAGCGCGACTGTATCCGTCTCCTGCTGTTGAACCGAGACCATTGCTTTGCCGTCGCCCGAAAGGCTCAGCGTTCGATAGCCGTGGATGTCGTTGGTGAGTGATTGGAAACTACCGCCGGGATAAGAGACGAAGCCGATTTGCCGGTTGGCTGCACCCGAGGAACGATAGTTCACGAGAAGACCCCGCCCGTCCGGAGTCCACGCCAAGTCTAAGAAGACTCTGTCCGGGAACGACGTGAGCGGAGTGTCTTTCCCGCTTGCAATCTCGAAGATGCTGAGCTGTCCCAGAGCGTTACTCTGGGAATACGAAATAAAGGCGATGCGCTTTCCGTCGGGCGACCAGGAGAGATTGTCTGGCTGAGGAAGCGGAGCGATTTGGAGGATTTTCTCGTCGCTCCCGTCCAGATTCGCGGATAGGAGCCGATACTTGCCGGGTTCTGGATCGTTCCCACGTATGTACGCCATGCGCTTACCGTCTGGTGAAAATGTTGGGCCGATATCGACATCTTGCGCCAAGAGTTGCGGCATGCCGCCAAGTACCGGCATTCGATACACGCGGAATACGTTTTGGCTGACATCCGCCGCTTTGCGGTAGAAAATGTAGTTTCCGTCCTGCGAAAACGCGGGGCTGCGGATGGCAAAAGGATCGGGTTCGAGAACCTGAGTGTTGCTGCCGGTGGGCACGTTGCGAAGCCAGAGGCTTTGTTTCCCATTGTCGTTCATCACGCTGACGACGTACTTCCCGTCCGGAGAGATTGCGGCGGCAGCAGCCTTGCCCGAGTTGGTGATTTGCGCGGCGTCAAAGGTTTGAAATGGAATCGTAACGGTCCGGTTGGCAAGTAGCGAGTAGACGCCGTATCCCGCCGCGAGTAATACGACAAGTGCAGCGGTAACTCCGCCGATGAGCGCTCCTTTGTGCTGCTTGGCCGCAGCGACGACGGAACTGCCGGAGGCATGCGCGGCTTCACTCTCCCGCCGCAGCTCCTCGCGGATTTCCGCACGGGCAGCAATCCGCTCCAAGGAGGGAGTAACGACCGCGGCAGTGGACGAGGGCGCACGCGAGTCGGCAGCGGCTTCCGCGGTGGTGCCCGAACGCCCGGCATCGCTTTCCCGTTTCAATCGCTTCAGATCGGCGCGCATGTCAGAGGCGTGCTGATAGCGTGTCTCGCGGTCTTTCTCCAAGGCCTTGGCGATGATGTGCTCGAGTTCAGCGGGCACATCGGCATTCAGGCGCACGGGCGGAATTGGCGCCGCGTCCAGGATGGACTTGAAAATGACTCCCGAACTTTCTCCGCGAAACGGCAATGTGCCCGTGGCCATCTCGTAGAGCACCGCGCCGAAAGAAAATAGATCACTGCGCGCGTCCAATTCCTTTGCCCGTACCTGCTCCGGCGACATATACGCAACGGTGCCGAGCGTGCTGCCCGGACTGGTCAGTTGCTCGGGAGCTACCGCATCGGCTGTAGCGTGGGTGGCCGACATCGAGAGCGAAGACGCGGAAGGCACGGTCTTTGCCAGCCCAAAATCGAGAATCTTGGCGTGGCCTCGCTTGGTGATGAAAATATTGGCGGGCTTGATGTCGCGATGGACGATGCCTTCGGCGTGCGCGGCGTCCAACGCATCGGCGATTTCGATGGCCAGTGACAGAATTTCTTCGGTCTCCATCGGGCGGCCGGCAATGCGATGTTTCAGCGTCAGCCCGTCCAGAAATTCCATGGCGATGAACGCTTCGCCGTGCTGATCGTCAATTTCGTAGATGGTGCAGATGTTCGGATGATTCAGCGCCGACGCGGCCTTGGCCTCGCGCTCGAAGCGGTTGAGCGCCTGCGGATTTTTGGCCACGTCGTCGGGCAGAAACTTGAGGGCCACAAAGCGGCTGAGCTTCACATCCTCAGCCTTGTAAACCACGCCCATGCCCCCACCACCGAGTTTCTCGATGATGCGGTAGTGAGAGACAGTGCGGCCGATCATAGGTTGCGAGTCCGGCATGTCCGCCGAATCTTAGGTCGCGCCTACAGCCAAGTCAACGAACACAGACGGTTCGCGCGCCAGCGCCGCCGGAGCGCGGGAAATTGCAAGAGCGAGACAGCCTCGGAACTATTGCAGCTTGGCGTATTCCGCCTTGGCTTCTTCCAGGATGGGGATGTCGGGATCGGCGTCTTTCCAGAGGGCGAGGAAATCTTGATAGGCAGTGCGCGCGGCCTCCTTGTCGCCTGCAGAGGCAAGGGCACGCGCCAATCCAACTTCGGCGAGCGCGCCGATGGGCGAGTTCAGCACAATGCCACGATGGTCGAGGATCTTCTGAAACTCCGCCGCGGCCTCCTTTGCTTGGCCAGCGGCGAGGAATGCGTAACCACGAAAATAAACAGGACTAAGCGGCCCCACAGGAGGCGTTAGGCCACCAAGCTCGTATGGCTCGGCAGCCCGAAGAAGTTCGAGAGCCCAAGCGGAATTGTGCCCGTTGACTTCCATGATGGCGTGAACTGCGGGTAGCCAGTAAGAATTCACAATCGTGTCTTCGGGATATTTTCTTGCCAAATCATCCGCCATTTTTTGTGCTTGCGTGGCATCGCCGGCCCGCAGCAGAACCAACGCGGCAATAGCCTGCACATAGCGGCCCCGAGGGGCGAGTTGGAGGGCCGAGACGGCGGCTTGCCGGGCAAGAGAAGAATTCCCGACTTCAGCTTCCCGGAAAGCTTCGTCCACGGCCCAGCCAGCCGCAACTTCCCTTGTTGCGTTGCGCTGGGCTGACTCCACCGCCCGCTGCGAGTAGGCATGGGCCTTTTTCAGACGGCCAGAGTACGCCTCGGTATCTGATTGCAGAGACAGCAAAAGGTCCTCGTAACCAGGCTTGCCCATGGCCAGGTCGAACTGCTTTTGCATGGCCTGCGTATCGTTCCGCAAGAAGGCGAGGCAGTAATACCGGTCAGCAAACGCCTCGGGATCGATTCCGTGTCCCAGCCCCTGGTCGAGAACGAGTTTGGCTTCGTCCAAACGATTCAGAGCGAGGTAGGAATCCGCAAGGTTGCCAACGGTAATCGAGCTGTTTGGATCCAGTCGAAGACCCTGCTGAAAGTCCAAAAGACCGCCTTGATAGTCACCCCGAGTCGTTTTGTCAGAGCCCGAATAGTTATAGACGCCCGGGTCGCGCGGGTAGGTTTGCTTCCAGAGCTCAGCGGTCTGCTCGTCCTTCACCAAGTCTCCTGTCACATAGGAGGATTCATCAATCGAGATTCTAAGCCGTTCATGTTCCGTAACCCGGTCGCTGAGTTCGTAAGCGCGATGGGCATACTCGCCAGCCAGGGCAGATTCCCCAATGTTGCCGTACATGGCCGCCGCAATTGAGTATGCTCCCGCGAAATTGGGGTCGATTTCGATGGCGCGTTTGAAAAAGGGAATCCCTGCCGCACTCCCTTTCTCATCGACAGCCTTGAAGCCCAAGCTGAGCGCTTTCAATGCTTCCAGCGAATTTGTGGTTGCTTGCGGAAGCGGCGCGTCGAATTTTTGAACGGAAGCAAGTGACTCACCTAGTTTTCCCCGAAGATCTGCGGCAGTTTTCCCAAGCGCCTGAAGAACCTGATCTTTAGCGGGAGCGTTGGCGCCGACGCGCACAAGGGAGGCGCCGGTAGAGCAATTCACGGCCTCGAGAGTGACTACATACTGGCTGCCGAGTTCGGAGATGGTACCCGTCAGCATGGCTTTCGATTGAAGGCGCTGGCAGACCTCTCGCGCCACGTCCTGGGCGAGGGGCGTATTCGATGGCCGCCCCATGTAACGCAGAGTTTCTTGCACCTGTTCATCGGATACCAGACTCAAAAAAGGCGACTGCTGGAGCGAAACCGCCAGCGCCTGCTTAAGCGCATCGTCGAAGATTGGATCGCCGGTTGTGTTCACAAAATCGGAGAGAAGGATGGTGTCTTTCTCGGTCAGAGGCGCTGCGTGGCGCGACCGCAGGTAGAGACCACCAGCGATCAACGCGGCGAGCACAACAACCGCGACAGGAAGCAGAATCTTCCAGAGCTTTTCCCTTCCGGCGACTGCAGCTTCGACGACGCTTACGGCAACCGATGAGCCAGCAGCCGGAACGGAACCCGATGATGCCACGCGCTGCTGGGCGACAACTTGAGAGGCGGCATCCTGCGCCGCCACTACCGCCCCCGAACTAGCTCGTACGCCGTGCCGCGATTCCGTATCGCGTTTCAGCCGCTTTAGATCGGCGCGCATTTCGGCCGCAACCTGATAGCGCGTCTCGCGGTCCTTCTCCAACGCCTTGTTGATGATGTCTTCCAGCTTGGGCGGAAGGTCAGGGTTCAAGCGGATCGCGGGAACTGGATCGCGTTCCAGAATCGCGTTGAAGATGACCGCGGAACTCTGGCCACGGAACGGCATCTGCCCGGTGGCCATCTCATAGAGAACGGCTCCAAACGAGAACAAATCACTCCGCGCATCCACTTCTTTCGCTCGTGCCTGCTCCGGCGACATGTAAGCGACGGTGCCGAGCGCTGCGCCGGGACTGGTCAGATGCTCCGCGCTCACTCCCGCCATCGCATCCATGGCGAGCGTGGCCTCGGAGGCCGCGGCTTCACGCTTGGGCGTCTGCTTGGCCAGTCCAAAATCCAAAATCTTCGCGTGTCCGCGTCTAGTTACGAAAATATTTCCCGGTTTGATATCGCGGTGGACGATCCCTTCTCCATGTGCTGCATCGAGAGCGTCGGCAATTTCGATGGCCAAATCGAGGACTGTTTCGATTTCCATCGGACGGCCACTGATCCGATGCTTCAGCGTCACGCCGTCGAGAAATTCCATGACGATGTAAGCTTTGCCGTTGTCATCGCCAATCTCGTAAATCGTGCAGATATTCGGATGGTTCAGAGCAGAAGCTGCCTGCGCCTCTCGCTGGAAGCGGGCTAAAGCTTGTGGGTCTCGAGCGACCTCATCAGGCAGGAACTTCAAGGCGACAAATCGGTGCAGCGTTACGTCCTCAGCCTTGTACACCACACCCATTCCGCCGCCACCAAGCTTCTCGATGATGCGGAAGTGGGAAATGGTGCGGCCGATCATGGAGGAAGAATCGACCATCGGGCGCACATGTTAGGTTGGTGCGGTAGCCAAGTCAACGAACGCAGACTGCTTGCCCAGGTAGCGCCGGCACGAGCGACTTGCAGATGAAAGAAAGTGCCGGATCTGATCCGGTCGAGCTAGTGGGAACCGGAAGCGGGTGACGCCGCAGGCCTTTCTGGATACAAGCGCTCGAATTCTGGTTCGCCGTGAAGAAGGAGAAGCGCCGGATCGCGGCGCGCCCACACGGCATCGTGAAAACCAGCTTCCCACGCCTTGCGCAACGCATCCAGGGCTTCCGGCTTTCTTTTCATATCGCAATAAGCGCAAGCTGCGTTGTAGAGGATGGAGGCTTCGTTGGCGCGCAGCGTGGTGGCGAGGTTTAGTTCGCGCAAGGCGTCGTCCTCGCGCCCCATTCGCGCGTAGTTGACGCCCAGCAAAACGCGCGCCCGAGGATCCTCGGGCACTTGCTTCAAATGATTCTCGAGCGCGGCGATAAATCTCCGCGACATATTGAGCCTGGCCTCTTCTTTGTGCACCGCGCCCGTCGAGTTTAGGATGGGCACATAAACGTTGTAGTCTTCACCGCTCGCTTCAATCGCCGCTTCGGCAACGTCGAGAACTTCCTGGTGGCGCCCCGACGCAAACAGGGAGCGGCACAGCAAATAGTACGCGCCCTCGCAGTCGCGTTTGCGTTCGATGGCCTTCTTGACCATGCGCACGGCTTCGTCATGCAGGTCGGCTGCGTAGAGGACCCAGGCCTGGCTGACCTGCACTTCCGGCAGATCCCAGCGCAGAGCTACGGCCTTGCCGGAAGCTTCGCGCGCGCGTTCCACCCACACCAGATCGCGACTGAAATTGCAGTAGAACATGGCGCAGGCGTTGGCGCAGGCGGCGTAGGCCAGCGCGAAACTGGGATCCATGGCCACCGCGTTTTCGAACATTTGCAGTGCGAACTCCAGGTCCTGGCGCGTTTGCCGCCGCGCGTATCGTTTCCCGCGCAAGTAGAGGTCGTACGCTTGCAGGTTTTCGGTGGGCTTGACCGCCAGCGCCTCGAGCTCCTGCGGCGAGAGCGTCACGCGCAGAGCCTCCGCGATCTTGCGCGCGATTTCGTCCTGCACTTCGAAGACGTCCTTCATCTCGCGATCGAAGCGCTCCGACCACACTGGAAAATCGGTACGCGTGTCCACGAGCTGCGCATTGATGCGCAGCCGCGCGCCCGCGCGCCGCAACGTGCCGGTGAGGAGATAGGCCGCGCCGAGCTGCTGGCCGATCTGCGCGGGAGTCACGGGCTTATCGCGGAAGGCCAGAACCGTAGGGCGCGAAAAAGTGTTCAGCCCGCGAATCTTGGAAAGCTCGGTGAGAATGTCCTCCGTGATGCCGTCGCGCAGATATTCATCTTCCTTTGACCCGCTCTGATTTTCGAAATACAGCACCGCAACCGATTAATTCCAGGCGCCGAGGCAGCCGCAAGCGTCTTGGACGACTCGGATTTTTCGGCCGCGGGCTGACGGCTCGAATTCATATCGCGCTTGAGTCGCTTCAAATCGGCGCGGAGTTCGGCAGCCGTCTGGCATCGCAGGTCGGGGTCCTTCTCGAGCGCTTTGTCGATGATCTCTTCGAGCTTTGCGGGCAGATCGGGGTTCAAGCGCACCAAGGGGATCGGCGCTCTGTTCAGGATGGACTCGAATATCACCGCGGTGCTCTCGCCGCGAAATGGCAGCGCGCCCGTGGCCATCTCATACAGCACCGTGCCGAAGGAAAAGATGTCCGAGCGCGCATCGAGTTCCCGGGCGCGCGCCTGTTCCGGCGACATGTACGCGATCGTTCCCAGCGTGCTTCCCGGACTGGTCAGGTGTTCGGGCG
>Ga0310037_10000228_pt1 | contig 41969 bp, 38 predicted proteins | sample Sb_taG_11_FD_200239 | JGI IMG/M metagenome (GOLD analysis project Ga0310037, IMG submission 200239) | Peat soil microbial communities from Weissenstadt, Germany - Sb_50d_3_AS metaG (v2) (version 2) | ecosystem: Environmental > Terrestrial > Soil > Wetlands > Peat | place: Germany: Weissenstadt... | reverse complement strand
GCGTGGAGATGCTCTTCAGCCAGGAGTTCCTGCGCGCGGCCCGCGACCACCTCGCGCAAGGCGGCGTTTTTGCGCAGTGGTTCCACCTCTACGAAACCGACCTGCCGACCGTCGAGCTCGTGCTGCGGACCTACAGTTCCGTGTTCGACCATGTGTCGGTGTGGTACACGATGCAAACGGATGTTCTGCTGCTCGGCTTCCAGTCGCCCGAGCATGCGCTGGATGTAGAGCGGATCCGGCAGCGCTTCGAGCGTCCGGACTTCAAGGAGGGATTCGCGCGAGCGGGGATTCAGAGCCTGCCGGCGCTGCTCAGCCACGAGATTCTGCCCCTCGATACGCTGGCAGCGGTGCCCCTCGTGGGCCCCGTGCACACGCTGCGCCATCCCATCCTGAGTGACTGGGCCGCGCGGGCTTTCTTCGTCGGAGCTATGGCGGAGCTGCCGCGGCTGGCATCGGGCGCGAGCGCCGAGGTGGGTGTACGCAACTCGCTGCTGCGCCGCTCGAGCGGCCTCGACGACGGCCCGGTACCCGAGGAGCTGCTCTTCGCGCTCGCCAAGGAGAGCAGCCGGCTCGGGAACGGGATCGTGTGCGCCGATGTCATGGCGCGCGCCGCGCGCGATCACTCCGAGTCCGATCGCCTGCGGGATCTCCGACAACAGCTCCTCGCGGCCGGCGGAAAGTGGACGCAGCTCTTGGGGGAAGATGAGCAGTCTGCCCTGGTCGAGCTTTACGGCGGTGAAGCGAAGCGGACGGCGGCAGGGGCTGTGAACGCTGCTGAGGTCGCGAGGCAGCTCACCGACCGGTTCGTGCGCTTCTTCTATCCTGCGATCCCATTCGATCGGCAGGTGGTGGAGCAGGCCTGGGAGCGTTGCGCGAAGGCAGATGCGAGCGGTGTCTGCGCCGCGGGCCGCGCGCAAGCCCGTAAACTTCTGGGTTTCGACTGAACCTCGCCATCAGGGCTGTGAGCGGCAAAAGACGTTCTTTGCGCCTCTATCCCGCGGATCCCTCACCAAGACTGGTACTTCTTGAAAAGACAGGGTTTTTGGTCCACACGCGCGCTTGCCCCACTGGGACGCCGCGCCCTTCTATGCGGCCCATGGGGGCGGTGCGTACTCGTCGAGAAGGACCGGCTCGTCTCGGCCGCAGCACCCCCGCACCCCAGGCGCACCCTGCTCTCCAAGAGCGCGCGCAACGCGAGCGCGCGTACTGAGGAAAGCCTAAGACACCGGGACGTTAGATAGCTCCCCGGAAAGCACGGAAAGGGGCGGCAAGAGCGGCATAGGCATGCACGGAGGACGGCCCCACGGCCCCCGCGTGCCGAGCTGCAGCGGCGGGCGCGCAGCGCGACGTGCCGCTATCTCTCCGCGCCCCCAAGGATAATCGGCAGCCCCGACTTCGGATTCCCGATCACGACGATCTTCGAGTTCGCGGAAAGCGCGAGCTTTTCGGTCGCCTCGATCCCCTTCCACTCGAGCAGCTGCGGGCTGATTCCGGACGCCACGATACGCTGGAAGTCCGCAATGCCCTGGGCCTCGATGCGCTTGCGCTCAGCCTCCTGCTGCTCCTTCTGCAGCACGAACTTCATCTGCTCCGCCTCCTGCTCACGCTTGAGCTTCTCCTGGATCGCATTCGAGACGACCGCGGGCAGTCCGACCTTTCGGAGCAACACCGCCTCCACCACGATGCCGCGCGCCTGGGTCAGCTTCGCGAAGAACTCCTGGATCTCGTGCGCCACCTTCTCGCGCTCCGAGGAGTAGAGCGCCTTCGCGTCGTAGGAGGCCGTGATCTCGCGGATCGCCGAGCGGAACTGCGGCTCGACCGTGACGCTCTCGTAATCGCGGCCGACCGTTTTGTACATGTCGGCGGCCTTCTCCGGATCGAGCCGGAACAAGAGCGACGCCTCGAGGTCCATGATGAGGCCCTCCTGCGAGGGAACTTCGGCGGTCTCCTTGATCTCCTGGGTCTGGATCGACATCACCACCACGCGCGTCATCGGAACCACGAGATGGACACCCGGTGAAAGCCCGTTCGGCGAAACGACCCCGAAAAGGTCCTTCACGCCCACATGGCCGGCGGGAATCACCTTCACGGGGTTCAAGAACAAGAAGAACAGCAACAGCAGGACCAAGGCGACGCCCATCCAAACGGCTCGGGCAGGAAGCGTATCGGGATCGTTCACGTTGAACTCCTTGGGCGCCATCGCGCCTCCTCGCAAGAGATCGGGAACGCGGCTTTGTGACGCGCAGTCTATCTTGCATAGGTGCGGTATGTCATCGTCGCGCAGCGCATACTGGGCATTATGACAGGTGTTATCGCCCGCACTTGGGGCGCGACGCCCGAGAATCTTCCCGGGCGACCGCACGGAAGACACCACTGCGGATCGGTTCTCGCGCGGAGTCGCTATTGAAGCACCGGGCGAAATCGTGTTCCGCTGGCCCGGTCAGCTCCGCGCCGCACCGTACGGCTACTGGATCGACAACGGCGGCCGGCGCAGTCCTCGCACGCTGACACCTGGGCTCGAGCAGCTCCTCCGAGGACAGGCCGTGATGTCGCTCTTCCGGCACGAGGACTTCGAGGTGCCCGTCCAGCTAACGCTCGCGTCGCCGCCTGGCTCGCGGGGCGCGCGCCTTTTCAGTGTCATGCGCGTCACCGACTGGGTACGCGGCACTGCCGTCGGTCGCGTAGCGGCCGCTCGTCAAGCTGCGCGTTCCATGCACGCGCGGACCCTGGGGACGCACTGCGCGCGGTTCTCGCTTGGGGCGATCTCGTGATGACGCGGCGGCTGCTGAACCTGAAGGCACTCGCGGAAGCGGCGGGCTAGATCGAAGGCTCGCGCTCGTCAACCGCCAGCTCGAAGCTTTGCAGGAACCGCACCCAATCGCCTGGTAGCCCGTGCTCGGCCGCGCCCTCGACCAGGAGGCGCATGTAGCGCGGCGACGGCCTGCGACCCACGACGGTGCGCGACGAGCGGTATGTGAAGGCGGCCACCGCCGCCTCCTCGGCATCGACACGGACCTCAACGGGGACGCGCCGGTAGACGCCCACGTGCACGCCTTCCGTGCGATCGAGGCGGTCGCAGTCCTCCGCTGCGAGTAGGTGAAGCACCCCGCAGGTGCGCGCTCCCGGCTCCGGCTCGAGGTTGGCGACGCCCCGCTCGCCGGGCCCGACGGGCAGGTTGAAAGCGAGGCGATGGTCGTCGAGCCAACCGACACAGCTCGATCGCGGGTGCAGGCCGCGGCGGCCGAGAAGGATTGCGCGGCTCATGTTGCTGCCGTAGCTGAAGTACCAGATCGGGTCCCGGATACTCACGCGTACATCGCCCCAATCTCCTTCGTCTACTTCTCGGCGCTCGGTAGGCGCCGCGTAAGCGGGCATTCGCGCTTGATGCATGGGCATGACGGGAAAGCCCCGCCTGGCGATCTTGCGTGACGCCCAGTGGCAGGAAGGTCGGGCGGGTGCCGCGGCCGAGTTCATAAGCGACCTGCAACCTCCGCGCGCGCCGGCCATGCAGCCATGGGACCTTCGGATCGCCTATGTCGTGGATCCATCCGGGGTGCTTTGGCACATTGGCGAACGGCGCGATGGCGCAATACACGACTAGGCAACGCCAATCAACGGTTCGAAACCCGCAGCTCCCTGCCACCCGCACGGGGTAGTCCGCTATGGCTGCGCTTCGAACACTAGATTCACCGGCGTCTGGGTAGCTCGTCGGAAGCGTGTAAACCCGCCCCCAGTGACAACCTCGCGAATGCGAAGCTCGCCGGCCTGGGCGCCGAGTGCAAGCCCGACCTCCTGCGATAGCGATGCAGGGGTGCAGACCTGCGTAGACGCGCTGTACATGATGCGACCTATGGGATTGAGATTCTCCTCTACGCGGTCGTTCGCGAATGGCTCGACGATCATCCAGCTCCCATCAGGTGCGAGTGTCTTCAGCACGTGCGACGCCGCACCCACCGGGTCGCCCATATCGTGCAAGCAGTCGAAAAAGGCGACCAGGTCGTAGCCTTCACCGGGATATTCCTGCGCTCGCGCGACCATGAACCGAATCCGCTCATCCACGCCCTCCTGCTTCGCCAGCTCTTGCGCGCGAGCGATCGACGCCGGGTGATAGTCGAAGCCAAAGAACGTAGAGCGTGGATACGCCTTTGCGAGAAGACGCGTCGATGCGCCGAGGCCGCATCCCACATCCGCGACGCGTGCACCCGCACGCAGCTTTTCCTCAACTCCGTCCAGCGCCGGAATCCATTCCGCGACGAGGTGGGCCGCATAGCCCGGCCGGAAGAAGCGCTCGGTGCCGGAAAAGAGATCGGTGTGGTGGTCATGCCACCCAACGCCCTGGCCAGTCCGGAACGCATCGAGCAGCTTTTCCTGTGCGCGGGAGGCGGCAACTGCGCTCTGGAAGCCGCCCGGGACGAAGGCTGGACTCGACTCATCAGCGAGCGCAAACGCTTGCTCTTCATCAAGCGAATATTTCCCGGTCGCAGCGTCGTAGTTGGCATAGCCGCTAGCGGCCTGCGCAGCCAGCCACTCTCGGATGTAGCGCTCGGCAGTGTTTGTGCGTTTTGCGAGCTGGTCTGAGGTCTGGGGGCCACCCTCTGCGAGGGCTCGGTAGAGGCCCAGCTTATCGCCAATGACGACCAGCGTGGCGTGGAATGTTGCACCTAGATCGGCAAAGACTTGGTTCATGAAGCGGTCGAGCTTTGTGGGGTCGATAGCCATCTAGCTTCTCCTCTGTGGAAGTTATTTAGCGCCGGCTCTTGCGCCCGAGTCAAGCAGTTCCGAGCGCTGAGTCCGATGTCGCTCGGACGCTGGCGCTCGGTGTGGCTACCCCGAGGCGCGCTCAACGAGCGAGGCGCCTCGCGCAAGGAGCGCCACAGTCCTCTTTCGTGTCGGAGCTGTGCTACTCGATTGCGAACAGGAAGACCGTCGCAAGCCAGCCCACCAAGATTGCGGTCGGCACGAAACTCTCGGGGGTCGCAATGAGGTGCCTCCTTCTTTCTGGAGGCATTCTGCCATGCGCGAGGCGGCGGCGCTGTGAACTACTTCACAGGCTTCTTCCCTCCCTCGTACATAATGAGCATCAATGAGACCCGGCTGCGTTCGGAGGATCTTGCACGAGCTCAGCCCTTCGAAATAGTCCCGATCAGTGAGACACCTCGCGCACGGTGGCGTCGGACGGCGATGCCCCACCGCAGAAACGACGACGCACAGACCGAAGCCGGAGCATGTCGATGCCGAGTGATGATGTGACCGCTGCAGTCGTGGGCGACGCGCTCCGACGGCCGTGGAGCCTGCGAGACCGGAGCCGAGGAGCAGCAGCTTCCCGGGTCTCCGGGTCGAGACGCTCTCGCTGTCAAGCCGATAGGCGCTTTCGACCGGCCAAGGCGCCCAGGCCTGCGACCACCAGCAATGCGGTGTTGGGTTCGGGGACGTACTGCGTTCCCGACATCGACGTCAGGCTGAAGTCTGAGACTGGATTGCACTGCGAGTCGCTGGATCCCGGCGAGGGTCGCGCCGAGGCTGCTATCGGCGGTGCCATAGGCCCAATCGAGCAGCCCCACGTTAAGCACCCATTGCTGACCCACCACCACCGGAAGCCGCAGGCTCTCGAATGTTCCCGAGCCCGATAGCTGGCCCTGCGACGTGGTCCAGCCGGCCGGAGGTGTTCCACCCAAAACTGAGCCGGTGCCGCCACGGCTCACGGTTGCGCTCATGATTCCGTAGACCGGCCCTCCGTTCATTGTGAGGGACAGCTGCCCATAGGTGTTGCCGAACAGGAACGGCCCCGGGGTACCCAGCGCCGAAAAGCTTCCGTTCACGGCGAAGAGATACTGCACGAAGGCGGCACTCCCGTTCACGAGCATGGGACTGGTCACGGACAGCGCGTCGGTGAAGAACGAGGCACCCTGGGAGTCGAACAGCGCGACTGGGCTCCCCGGGGTGCCACCCGAGATGTTGGCGTGCGCCCACGCGCTGAGCGACGCGTAGTTCGCCGTCGAGTTCGACGTGCCGTCGAAGTAGCCGCTGAAGCCGGGGTTGCCGAGGATGACGGGCGCGAGGCTCGCGCTGTTGGGGAGCGGGCCCGATGCGGCTGTGAGGTCCGTCCAGCCGCCGCTATAGCCGCAGGTTGTGTTGCCGCCCAGCACCTGCATCCCTAGCGACTGCGATTCGAACATCGGGGCGAGCTCTGCCGGCGGGCCGAAGGTGGTGCAATTGTTTGGAATCGACCCCGTACCTGCGCCACCGACGACACCGGCCCAAGCCTCAAGGCTCGCGGCGCGGGCCGACGTCACAGGGGACTCGACGAGCGTGGCGGAGGCAAGGACCATGGCATTGGATAGATACGACAGGGTTCGGTGCACGGCTTACTCCTAAGCGAACCGGAAGCGTCCGAAGCAGGCACCCGTCGCGGCTCCCCTTTGCGTCCGGGTCCGAAGGGTCCGAGTCCGCGGGCCTGGCGGAAACAACCCCAGCGACCTCTGAGGCATCGCAGGCCTCCAATCCCTCTGAACGGAGGGTGGCCACATTTCGTAGCGGGGTGGCGTAGAAGACTTCGTGTGTCTCAAGGAACCCCGCGGAGGCCGCTGCCCGGCCGGCGGACGTGGCGGCGGGGTTCGGGGAGCGTGAGGTGAGCGTCAGCGGATGAAGAGGTCGCGCGAGAGGCGGAGGTCGCGCGAGGACGCTCCTACCGAGACCTGGTACTTGCCTGGAACGATCCGCCAGCCCGCGGTGGCGGTGTCCCATATCGCCAGGGATTCCGAGTCGAGATCGACGGTCAAGCGCTCCCGCTCCCCGGCTCGGAGCGCCACTTTGCGGAACCCGACCAGGCGGCGGGGAGGTTCGCCGGTGGCTGCTGGCAAACGAAGATAGATCTGCGCCACCTCCGCGCCATCCTGGTAACCGACGTTGGCCAGCTCGAAGGTCACCCGCAGGCGGCGGCTCGTGCCTTTCCTCTCGTCCCTCTCCTCGTCCCCGTCCGAAGACACTCTCAAGTTTCGGTACCTGAAATCGGTATAGGAGAGCCCATGACCAAAGGGGAAGAGGGGCTCAATCCCCTTGGCGTCGTACCAGCGATAGCCCATGAAGAGGCCCTCCGCGTAGTCGACCTCGTTGGTGAGGCCGTACACGGTCGGTGGCGTGGCGCCGGTGGGCAAGTCCGCCTCGCTCTTCGGGAAGGTGATGGGGAGCTTGCCGGAGGGGTTGACGTCTCCGAAGAGGAGGGCGGCGATCGCCTGTGCGCCGCGGATCCCCGGGTACCACGCCTCGAGCACCGCCGGGACCTCGTCGATCCAGGGCATGAGGACCGGGCTTCCGTTCTCGAGGACGACGACGGTCCGCGGGTTGGCGCCCGCGACGCGCGCGATGAGGTCGTCCTGCCCGTCGGGCAGGGAAAGCGTGTCGAGGTCGGCGCCCTCCAGCTCCCACTGGTTGGCGAAAACGATGGCGACGTCGGACGAGGCGGCCAACGCCGCGGCCGACGTGGGATTGGTCCCATCGTCGAACGCGATCTGTGCCCGCGGCGCTCGCGCCTGGAGGCTCTGCAGCGGAGAGGAGGACATCCAAAGCTGGCACACTGAATTGAAGGGACCGAACAGGATGCAGGTGGGCGGAACGGCGGAGCCCCCGGGAGGGATGACCTGGGAGGATCCGCCACCCGAGAGCACCGCGACGTCCGCGTGTGAACCGATCAGGGCGATCGAGCGAAGCTTCCCGGCGTCCAGGGGGAGGGTGTGGCGCTCGTTTTTGAGGAGCACAGCGGCCTCCTCCTCGGCCCGCTGCGCCACCTCCGCGCCGGCGTCCAAGTCGACGGGCTGGATCACGGGCGGGTGATCGAGCAGGCCGACCTCGATCATCGAACGAAGCTTGCGGCGCACCATGTCGTCTAGTCGCGACGCGGGGACGGCGCCGCTTTGCACGGCGGCCTCGAGCGCAGGGCCGAAGAAAGCCCCAACGAACTGCTCCTCGTCGAGACCGCTGTTGGCCGCCAGAACCGTGCTGTGCGTCGCACCGAAGTCGGAGAGCACCCAGCCCTTGAAGGCCCAGTCACCCTTCAGGATGTCGTTCAGGAGGTGGGCGTCCTCGCAGGCGTAGACCTCGTTGACCTTGTTGTAGGCACACATCACCGAGCGGACGCCCGATTCCTTCACGCCAATCTCGAAGCCGCGCAGGTAGAGCTCGCGGAGCGTCCGTTCATCGATGTTGGAGCTGCTGGTCATGCGGTGGGTCTCGATCTGGTTGCCGGCGTAGTGCTTGATGGTTCCCACCACGTGCTCGGACTGGACGCCGTGCAGCTTGGCCGCGACGATCTTGCCCGCCAGGAACGGGTCCTCACCCAGGTACTCGAAGGTGCGTCCGCAGCGCGGCTCGCGCGCCAGGTTGAGGGCGCCCGCGTAGGCGACGTTCATCCCCTGCTGCCACTCCTCCCGGCCGATGAGTGCGCCCACGGTGAAAGCGCTTTCCTGGTTCCAGGTCGCCGCCTGGGCGATCCCGGCGGGCAGCGCCGTCGCCTGCGCATCGGGGCGGCCGGCACAGTTGGCGACGCCGACGGGTCCGTCGTTCGAGTTGAGGTCCGGAATGCCCAGCCGGTCGATCCCCGGGATGAACCCAACCCCACCTGCCGTGGGGCCGCCGAAGAAGAGGCCGCAGATCCCTGCGCCGTGGACGAGCTGGATCTTCTCGTCGAGAGTCAGCTGTGAGAGGAGCTGGTCGGCGCGGATGTCGATGACAGATTCCGGAGTCCTCGGAGCCGGAGAGGGATCGGCCCAGGAGGGGACCTGCGGTACCACGAGCAACAGCGCGGCGACGCCTGCCGCGAGGGCCCTCCGCTGCGAGATCGAGATCAAGATACGAGGGCGAGCGTGCATAGGCCCCTCCGCGGCGGGTTCACCCAAACCCCTTTTAAGGTCAGGAGACACTGGGTGCAAGCGCCATACCCAGACGAGAACCGCTGTAGGTGCTCGAGAGAGAACGGGAGCGCCTGTCCCCGAACGTCGCATCATGACAAGGATGCACGATCCGACAAGTACTGATCGCTAGGCACCATGGCACTCTAGAACGCGTAGCGGCCCAATCCCCCATTCCACCCGGAGCACCACGCCGGTGATGTAGCGGGCTCGCGGCGAAGCCAGGAACGCGATTGCAACCGCGAGATCCTCCGGCTCACCGAACTCGCCGAGCGGGATCTTCGTTTCCGAGATCTGCCTGCGCTGCTGGAGTGGAATACTCCGGCGTATCTGCTCGGTGTCGATGCGACCTGGCTGAACGCTGTTGACCGTACACACAATTACAAGAGCATTTCGGGAAGTAAAAGCGCGGAAGGGGGGGTGGGGTCTTTTGCGCGACCAACGCGGCGAGGTTATCCGGCTTGCACGATTTTCCGGGTATGCGTACTTTTCCTGTTGGCGCCAACTCATGAGGCGCCGGATTCGACTATCGGGCCGATGACCTGTTCAGGGCTGCAGCGGCGCGTATGAGCGTCTTGAAGGCATCCTCATCTATTTCATCACCCTCATGGAAATCGATAGCGCGCCTGGCGTTGCCTTCAAGGCTGGAGTTGAATAGTCCAGAAGGGTCCTTGAGCGAAGCGCCCTTGGAGAAAGTCAGCTTCACGACGCTCTTGTACGTCTCGCCGGTGCAGATCATTCCATCGTGAGACCAAACCGGAACGCCTCTCCACTTCCACTCCTCGACCATCTCAGGGGCAGCCTGTTTGATGAGAGCGCGGACATGGGAGAGCGTCTCGCCCCTCCAGTCGTCCAGTTCCTTGATCCTCGCGTCGATTAGCCGAGAAGGGGATTCGCCCTTAGTCGTTGCGCTCTTTTTCATATTGTTTGCACCTCATTCGGCTGTTTTTCTATCTTGCGAAGGTACCAATCACCAATCATCCGCGCCGGCCTGCATGAGGCCGTCTCCCGTGGTAGGGAGGAACACGACGCCGCCATGCGCGAGGTGCCTCACGCTGGTACGGCTGCACGCGGTTCCAACATCCGCCCACATCCGGGCGAGAGCGTCGGAAGGTTCGCGCGCCCGTCGCTAAGAGTAGCTCGAAGAGCAGACCGAAGCGGTGCTCTAGACCGCGTCGCGTCACAACTCTTCTGTATGGTGCCTAATCCGCACGAACTGCTGAATTACAGCGAAGAGGATCGCCGTCGATAACCCGAACAAGAGCATCCCATCGGCTGCTTCCAGCGGCCCGAGCAGTCTCCAGTGCGCCGACATGACAATGTCGCCGTACCCCAATGTCGTGTAGTTCACCGCCGAGTGATAGAGCGCTGGAGCGAAATGGATGAATTCACCGCACAACACAAAGACGAACGCCCAGACTACGGCCTCGATCAAATGGGCTCCGAATGCGATGAAAGCGGCTGTAGAGACGAGAACGACATCCGCCGAAAAACGAACACCAGCAATCCCGCGCAGTCGCGCACGACGGACCAAGTGGATGATTCCGATCGTGGCGATCGCATGAATGAAGATTGTGCAGAGGATTGTCGCTGCGCCAACGGTCAGAGGTAAGAGAAGACCGATTCTATCGTCCGAGAGAGTCATGTGGACCTCGGTTGCCGAAACACCGTTCCGCATCGATCTGGGTTCTCGGCGCCCACCGATGCTCAAGCCGGGGCACTTTTCGAGCGCCCGGCGAGGCTTCTGGACAATCCGCGGCACCGGCCCAGCGATGTCTTAATGAGTTCTATCCCGTGCGCTTGTGGCATATGTATGCCGGAACGCGAATCCCACAAGCTATTGGAGATCCATGAGAATCCAAGAAGTCGCCGATAGCTTACCAAGCTGAGTGTCGCGGGTTCGATCCGCGCGCTTCGCTCCCGTTATCTCGGCGTCCGTATGCAGCGCTCCAGCGATCATAACTCGGATGTCGACTCATGATGCGCAACTTGGCCACTCCTCGTCGTCCTCGCGTGACCTCTGCGCCGTAAGCGCGTGAATTTCCATGGAATGCATCAGATCTCCGAAGCTGGGGGTCGCGCCGCGCGAAGACCGAGAGAAGGCAACAATCTAACATCAGATGGGGTCCAAGGTGATCTTCCTGCCATAAACAGGCCCCACCAAGGGTGCGTCCGATCCTGATGAAGCGTACTGCTCAGGTTGGGGGCTACGCCGGAACGTCCGTCCGACCGTCCGAACTCAGCCCTTGTAGGAGCCGGAAGCCCGGTGCACGCGCTGGCCGGCGTGGCGGCGGGGTTCGAGCGTAGGAGAGAGCCACGGGCCGTCTGCATATGGGGCATACCGGCCACCGTGACCCCTGGGCTTGGTATTCTGCAGAAGCAACGAGTTTCGGCGAGAATAGGTACGGTCCCGGCGGCGCGTGGCTGAGCCCAGTCATCAGCGAGTCGCGGCACACACAGAGCGCAGATCCGTTGGTCAGCGCGAGGGAGGCTCGATGATGATCAAGACGCAAGGCCTCACTCATATTCATCTGGTTGTTCGAGACCTTCAGTGCTCTCTTCGCTTCTACCAAGGGGTCTTCGGAATGCAGGAGCGCTTCCGCTCAGGCGCCAAGATGGTCTTTCTGAATACCCCTGGAAGCCAGGACCTCATTACTCTGAACGAGGATCCGGCCGAGGCGCATCTCGCCGGAAGCGCCGGCGGCATCGCGCACTTCGGGTTTCGTCTCGCAAATCCTTCCGACCTCGATGCCGCAATCGCGGAAGTCGAACGCGGGGGAGGCAAAGTACTCTCGCGCGGCGAACACGCGCCGGGAGTACGGTTCGCGTACATCGCGGACCCGGACGGCTACGTCATCGAACTCTGAACGTTCTCCGCCTGTGGCGAGTAAGCCGCCGGTGCTGGCGGGCGTGGCGGCCGGCTAAGGGGAGAGCGGGTGAGCGGGGACCGGCGGGAACCACATGCCGTTGGATGGGCCCCGCGAGTTCGTGCCAAGGGGTCGACCAGTCCGTCTTTCCCAGCTCGAGAGCCTCCATTTCGTGGTCCCGTCGCGATGGGCACCCACGACGGCGGGGGCCCCATTTCGGGTTCCCCCCCACGGTCCTAAGCGCTGCGGGGCTCTCCGGAACGATCGGACACAACCAGGAATCGGACTAACGGCGCCGCGATCCGCCGGGGGCTTTCGCAGCGCCGTCACGAGTGTTGCGGGGATGCGCTGTTGATCCGGGGGATAAGAGGGCCCCTCCCCCCTATCGTGGTGCCAGTCAAGGCCCGTACCGCGGCTCCGCTCGGGGCTGAGAGCCCGACCGTGACTGGCGGGAAGGCGCCGCGAGAATCGCAACCGACCGCGCCCAGGAACCCTCGGCCGTGGTTCCCGGCTTCAGGGATGCCCGGGCCCGGCCCGCTCGATTGACCTCCGATTCTCGGAGGCCTTATGCCACCCGGAAGAGGTCAACGACGACGCAGGGTTCGCGGGCTGCGCACACGAACGTTTCTCGAAGGGAATTCAGGGAGGGGTCGACGCTTGACGCGGATCTTTTCCATGAGGCCGCTGCACGCCGTATCTGTGAGCGCACGCTTCGTCACCCAGCCGCCGAGACCGACATTTCGAGGTTCCGAACACGAAGTCCAACGGCGAACACGCGCCGCGCGATCTGGCGCCTATCGGCGGGCGTGTGGTCCGAGACGGAATGGCCTCGCGCCGCATGATCCAGCCGAGCATCGACAGGAGACTTCTCCGCTCGGCGCGAAGTCCATCGAGCATGTGCTTGGGACCCTGCGTCGACTCTTGGGTTTCGCGGAGCTGCAAGACCTTGTAACCGAGAACGCCGTCGAGCGGTGGAAGCGCGGCCTGCGACTCGGACGCCGTCGCAGCGCGCCCACATACAGGGTAAAGCGTGAGAACGTCCTTGACTCCGAGGAGCTGGACCGCCTACTCGCCTTGGCTGCGGGAGATACCCCGGACCACTTCGGGCTCATCCTCTTCCTCGCGGACACCGGAGCGCGTCTTGGCGAAGCGCTTGCTCTGCGTTGGGTCGATGTGGACCTCGAGCGCGGCATGGCCCGCGTCTGCCGAAGCTATTCCGATGGCAAGTACATCACGGAGACGAAGACAGGCCGAGAGCGTCCAGTCGAACTCTCGCGCCGACTGCGCGCCGAGTTGCAGGCCAGGCGCCCGGACCCCTTTGGTAACGACACGCCTGTTTTCCCGATCTCATGGATCCGCACAACTTCCGTGCTCGAGTGTTCGACCGGCTTGTGCGGTCCGCTCTCGGGCCACAGCGCCGCTTCACGCCGCATGGCCTGCGGCACACGTTCGCAACCCTTCACCTCGCCCGCGGGACGCCGATCAAGTGGGTGCAGGTACAGGGCGGCTGGGCGAGTGCCAAGCTCCTCCTCGATTGGTACGGGCACTTCCTGCCGAGTGAACATCACGGCTTCGCGGACGCCCTCGCGACGGCTCTGGACGGCGCCCAAACGGCGCCTCGCTCCTACAGTTCGATTTTCGGGGAAACCCGCCGGCCGAGAACTCAAGCACCGACGCGGGTGACCGACCCGAGACATGGGTGACGTTTTGTACCAGACACATGGGTAACACCTTCCCCCTGCAATTGCAGGGGGAAGGTGGCGATGCCGTGGAAAGAGAGTTCGGTCATGGACGAGCGCCTGCGTTTCGTGGCCCGCCTTTTGGAAGGCGAGCCGATGAGCCATGTGTGTCGGGAGTTCGGCATCTCCCGGAAAACCGGATACAAGATCTTCGGGCGCTACAAGGAGCATGGGCTCGAGGCTCTGACCGACCGCTCACGGCGGCCGGTCCGCTATGCCAATCAGTTGCCGAGCCAGATTGAAACCGCAATCGTCCGGGCCAAGGAGGACAAGCCCCACTGGGGGGCCCGGAAGATCCGGGAGCTTTTGGTGCGCCGGCTGGCACAGGAGGTGCGGGTTCCGGCAGTCAGCACCATCCATGCGGTTGCTGGCTCTATCGTTCTTGGGGCGCTCGCCGACGACCTCGTCGGAATGGTGGGTTTGGTACGCGAAGAGCCGGCCAAGTTGCGTCACAAGGCCCGAATCTGGGGCTTCTATGTCGAGCCAAACTTCCGCGGCCAGGGTATCGGCCAGCGCCTACTCGCTGAAGCGACACGGGCTGCACGTCAGATGAGGGGAGTCGAGCAGCTCACGCTTCGCGTCGCTGTCCTCAACGAGGCCGCCATCCATCTGTATGGGCGACTTGGCTTTCGGATCTTCGGCCGTGAGCCCAAGGCTCTGAAGGCCGATAGCTAGTATCTCGACGAGCTGCACATGGTCGCCTTCCTGAGCGACGTGGCTACCTAGAATGCGGTCCTGGGTTTCAGACATGAGTCGAGCAGCGCTAGGTCGTGCAGACTGGGATCGGTCCGCTGGACGGCCATGATCGGAACGAGATGTTGTCATCCAATGCAGACGGATACGGCCGCCTCATCTATGACCACTATCGGGGCCTTCCCTCTGCCGAGGTGATCGAGCGCGACGATGGCTGGTTCGGCGTCTCGGCAGGGGCTCCCGCCTACTTTGCCAGCTTCGACGAATGGCCTCCCCATGAGCGGAAAGCCATGAGGTACGCGCGTGGCCGGGTACTGGACATAGGTTGTGGTGCTGGCCGCGTGGCCCTGCATCTTCAAGCTCGCGGTCAGGAGGTCGTCGCTGTCGATCTATCGCCTCTCGCCGTCAAGACGTGCCTGCTTCGCGGGGTGCACGATGCGCGCATTCTTCCGATCACCCAGGTCACCCGCCGATTCGGTGAGTTCGACACCATCGTCATGTTCGGCAACAACTTCGGTTTGTTCGGCAACCCTCACCGGGCTCGATGGCTGCTGAGGCGCTTCCACGGCCTTACGTCGCCGAAGGCGCGAATTCTGGCCGAGTCCAGAGATCCTTACCAATCGAAGCACGCCGACCACCGGCGGTACCACCAACTCAACCGGAGCCGGCGGCGGCTCCCTGGACAGCTCCGCATCCGCATGCGCTGTGGTCGCGCGTGCACACCCTGGTTCGATTACCTCCTCGTCTCCCCTCGCGAGATGGGCGCGATTGTGGCTGGTACCGGGTGGCGTGTCGCGAAACTGATCCGGTCGAACGGGCCGGTGTACGTGGGTGTGCTGGAGAAGGCTGGCGACAAGATTTGAGGTCGCCCGGCTTCTGGGTACTTCTCGTACGACCGCTCGCCGCCTTTTGTCCGAAGCTGCGCTGGCAAAAAGGGTGTCCCGCGAGGGTCTTGTAACAGCTTGAAATCCCCGGGACCAAGTTCGCGCAACTACACTGCTAGAAAGGGTTCGGTTTTTGGCAGGGCCAGGCGCCCGGGGCGTCCCGCGGGTGCTGCCGGCAGGCTTGCACGGTGGCCCCAGGAGGTGCAATCGCTTTCACGTGCGTGCCTTCGGTAGAGGCGGTATCTGCCAAGCCTCGCGTCACAGTTTGATCTTAAACTCGCCAAGGGCCGAGGACTCACCGGCCTCAAGCTCCCGTCGCTCGTCTTCATCTGTCACTGCTATGGCCCTGTTCTCACCGCCATCGACCGCGAGTAGCGCCTTCCCGTCGGCCGCGACGAATCGGGCCCAGGTCGGGGTTCCGCCTTCTACAACCAGGCGCGAGCTGGTATGGACGATCACGCCGCCAGAGACCGCGCACGGAGTCGTGAGCGGGTTCGGCCCCACGATCAGCTCGTTCTCGGGGGTGGGTTCCACGGTTTCAGCTTTCGGGAAGGGTCCCGTTTAGAGAGAGACTTCCCCGTTTGATGAGCCGATAGGGAGTGAGTGCTTCCGTTGGTTCCTGGACGTTCCTAAGCCACGCCAACTTCTTGCAATGCGACATGACAGTGCGTCAGCGCGATTCCCTTCGTCGACTTGACAATCGGACGACGAATCACTTATATGCGATCATAGGGAGAATCGACCGCGCCGTGGCACCGAGTCTCGCCCGAACCGCCGCCCGCCGCTTCGTCGGCCCTGCGGCGCTCGTGATCCTTTCGCTGGGGCTCGGGTTTGTCCTGATGGAGGGCATCGCGAGTGGGATTCTCGCTTTTGGCGCCCTCGTCATCCACAGGGACCAGATCGCGGCAGCCCGCTACGTAGACTACGACCCAGAGCTCGGGTGGGTGAGCCGTCCAAATGTGTATATCCCTGATATGTACGGCAAGGGTGTTTACCTGCGGACGAACTCGCACGGGTTCCGAAGCAATGTTGAGCAACGCACCAAAGTGCCAGATGGCAAGGTCCGAATCATCTGCAGTGGAGATTCTTTTACGTTTGGGTATGGCGTCGACAACGACCATGCCTGGTGTCAGATCCTTAGCGAGCTCGATGGACGAATCGAGAGCATTAACATGGGTCAGGGGGGCTATGGCATTGACCAGGCGTATCTCTGGTATCGACGTGATGGCAGGCGGTTCAATCCGTCCATTCACATCTTTGCATTCATCGATGAGGACTTCCGACGGATGGGAAGCGATCGGTTCTTCGATTACGGAAAGCCGACGCTTGCCATCCGGGGGAGCGCGCTGCAGGTTGAGAATGTTCCGGTTCCTCGAAGGCCGTTCTACGTCCCATCGTTTCAAGTGCGGGAGGTCATCCGGAGCCTAAAGACCTACGAGTTGCTGGATAAAACGCGTCAGCGGCTCCGATTCGACGGGCAGCAAGGGAACGCGTCCGAGACCGATGAGAAAGCCCGTACCGACCGAGCGAAGATCGAGGATTTGGCCCTCCGGGTCTTCAGCGAGCTACGCGAGATGGCAAGTTCGCAGCAATACAAGCTCGTGCTCGTGTACCTGCCCTTGGCCGAGGATTGCCATGGTCAACGCGGCAAGACAGCCAGTGGAGATCGGTGGACGTCGCTAAGGCCCCGGGTCAAGAACCTCGGTGTCGACGTCATTGACTTGACCAGGGACTGCCAAACGTTGACGGCCCAGCAGATCGACGGTCTGTTCATCCCGGTGGGGCGGTTGAACTACATTTTTTCGGCTGGTCACTACACGGAGGAAGGAAACCGCTTCGTCGCAGAGGCGCTCTACGAGCGCCTTCGGGCCATAGTCGACAGCGTAGACGCCGGTTCGTAGGCGGGCATATGGAAAGGACCGCGGAGTGTTCGCGTCTCGCCTCTGGCGGCGCGGCCGGGCGTGGCGGCGGTGTTCGGGGGGGGCGGCGGCCCGACCGATGGGGCCGTCCGCCTCTAGCGTATAGTGGTCCCTAGTGAACACCCAGGTTGGCGGCAAGCTCGGGCGCAAAGACCCAGCGTCCTGACTCTCATTGTGCTGGACGGGGTAGCGGGCGCCGGGAGATACTCGTCCGAACCTACTCCACGCAGGGAACACGTCCTTGTCGCCTTTTGAGCGCTGCGCCCGGTGAGCGTGTGCGGGCCGCCCAAAACACGACGCGTCACCGACCGATGCACCGTTCGATGGTCAAACGGCAATGTCCATGAGCTTTCAAGCGCGAGCGGCCATTGCTGCCCTAGTCGTGTTGACCTTGGTGGGATCAACCGCGAAGGCGGCTGCCCCACCCGGGAGCCCCCAAAGTCGAAAGTTGGGAGCCGCGTTACTCCACGCCTGCGAAATCAACGATCACGCCGAAGCGTTGCGCCTACTCGACGCGGGCTACTCCTATTGGGGCGGGAGCGAGTGGTTCTGCCGGGTGTGCGGTGGCTTCCACGGACCGCCGCACTCGGCGTCATGCGGCTCCGTACGGCGTCGATCGTGAGAACGTCCTTACTTCTGACGAACTGGCGCGTTTCCTCGCGGTCTCCGAGGAGCGGTTCCCTGAGGCGTATTCCCTCGTGCTCTTCTTGGCAGACACGGGGGCGCGCATCGGTGAGGCCATTGCGCTTCGCTTGCGCGACATCGACCTTGGGAGAGAGACCGCGTGGATCCGCCGGAGTTTCTCCGACGGGAAGTACCTCGGCCCCACTAAGACGGGCGAGGAGCGCGAGATCGAGCTTTCTTCACGTCTGGTCAACGCTCTGAAGGCGGACGCCCCCGAGGTGTTTGGAGACGAAACCCTCGTCTTCCCGAGCCGCGATGGGACGCTCCTCGACCCCAACAACTTCCGAGATCGAGTCTTTCGTCGAATCGTCCGGGAAGCGCTTGGGCCGCATCGCCGCTTCACGCCGCATGGCCTGCGGCACACGTTCGCAACCCTTCACCTCGCCCGCGGGACGCCGATCAAGTGGGTGCGGGTACAGGGCGGCTGGGCGAGTGCCAAGCTCCTCCTCGATTGGTACGGGCACTTCCTGCCGAGTGAACATCACGGCTTCGCGGACGACCTCGCGACGGCTCTGGACGGCGCCCAAACGGCGCCTCGCTCCTACAGTTCGATTTTCGGGGAAACCCGCCGGCCGAGAACTCAAGCACCGACGCGGGATTGCGTGGCTCCCCGGGCAGGACTCGAACCTGCGACCCGTCGGTTAACAGCCGACTGCTCTACCGACTGAGCTACCGGGGAACGGGGTGATGATTCTACGGGCTGCAAGGGGGAACGCAATGCGCGGCCTTTGTGGCTCAGGACTCTGGCACCTCGACCTCGACGGGTGCCGAGGGCGGGGCGGAGCTGCCGTCGCTGCGCAAGAGCACAACGACGTAGCGATACTTGCGGCCGGGCGAGACGTCCTTGTCGACGTAGTGATCCCCACGCTCCCGGGCAATTTCCGAGCTTCCGAGCATGCCGCCGCGCTCGATGCGCGCGAGCTCGAAGCCGTCGTCTTGACTCCGCTGCCAGGAGAGCTCAATCGCACGTTCCTTTGCCTCGGCGTGCAGGCCGTAGCCCTTGCTCACGACCTCGAGCGGGTCGGACTCGGCGCTCTCGAGGCCGTCGGCGTCGAGGGCCACGAGGCTATAGCGCACGACCTCGTCAGCTCCGACCTGGGTGTCCTCAACGGTGGTTTGGCTCGGCGGCAGCGTTGCCACTACCTCGGGCTTGGGGGCGTCCGACCTCCGGCGCAGCACCCGGTAGCCCGAAACGTCACGCTCCACATTGGGTGTCCAGCGCAGGACGTTGCGGCCAAGGCTTTGGCCCGCAACCTCAAGCCCTGCCGGCGCCAGCGGGTCCGCCTTGGTCATGGCGCGCACGGGTTCGGTCGGTGAGCCCTGGGCACCCGCTGCATTGACCGCGGCCACGCGGTAGTAGAAAACCCGCAAGTCTCCAAGCGACGGATCGACGTACGCGGTGGCAAACCGGCCATCGAGGCGAGTGATCTTCTCGAATGTGCCCGTGGCCGAAGGACTTCGCAGCACGACGTAACCCGCCACGGTGGGATCGTCGACGGGCTGCCAGGCGAGGGCGATCTTCCGCGGGAGCTGGCTGTACGCGTGGAGCGCCTCGGGCGCCGACGGCACAGCGGCCGTGGTGGCGCTTGCCACCTCCGACGCGGACGCCGAGATGTGTCCCGACGCATCGTAGGCGCGGACGCGGTAGTAGTAGGAGGCGCCGTCGCCAAGACCCGGTGCCATCGTCCTTTTGAGCGCGAGATCAAACCCCGCGTCGGTATAGCTGGTCTCGAAGCGGTCGGTGATGACCGCCATGCGTTCGAAGGGTCCGGTCGGGCTCAGCGATCGCTCAAGGACGTAGCCTGCGGCCGCAGTCGTTCCGGTTGGATCCCAGGACAGCGGGATCTGGCGCAGCTGCTTCGACTGTGCACGCAGACCTGTCGGTGAAGGCAGATTCGCGGGCGGCGTCTCGTAGAGGATCGGGATCGGTGGCCGGGACTTTCCAAGCACCGTCTCCCGCGCATGTTGGAAATCGACGGAAGTCGAGCAGGCTGCAAGAGCCGCAAGGAGAAGGAGGGCTGCACCCCGCCTCATCGGTGACTCTTGCTGCCGTCGGGCTCGGCACGCAGCTGCTCCAGATTCTCGAGCAGCTTCTCGGTGCGAGCGACATAGGCGAGGGCGCGCTCGTTCTCCGGATCCACGAGGAGAGCCCGCCGCCACTGGTCGAGGGCTGCTTGGAGGTCCTCTTCGCGGAAGGCCGTTCGGCCGGATTCGATGAGACCATCCACCTCGGGTGAAAGCCGCTGGCGCACTGCCGCGAGATGTTTGCGGGCTGCCGCATGATGCGGGTCGGCCTCCAGTGCCCGCAGGTCCTGCTGGATGGCGGCAAATCCATCCCCTTTCTGCTCGGCCGCGAGCGCGTTCTGGTAGAAGCCCTCGGCTCGGATCTGTGCCTCCGTGGCGTTTGCGCCCGGCCGCTCCGTTGCGTGAGCGACCGTGCCGCTCGGGGCGCCCTTGCCCGGCGATCGGGGTTCTTCTTCGCGCCCGGAGGCGATGTAGGAGAGGTAGCCCTGCGCGCTTTCGTTCCCGGGCTCGAGGTCAAGAACGCTGTGAAACTCGCGCTCGGCGCTGGCGTAGCGCCCCGCGTTGAAGTCTCGCCGTCCGAGCGCGAGTCGCTGGTCCACTTCTCCTCGCAGAGCAGTCTCGAGCTCTGCCTGGTCGGTTTCGAGATCCGGATCGAACGGGTCGAGCTGCCGCAGAACGATGAGCTGTGAGCGCGCCTCCGGCAGGTCTCCGCGTGCGAACGCATCCTTGTAGGCCTGATGGACGGCGATCTTGCGCGTGGCGAGGACGCGAGAGAGCTCTTGCACGTGGGCCATGGTTTCTCGGTCGTCGGGCTCGAGCTTCGCGGCGAGTCGGTAGTTGAGGATCGACTCTGCGAGGCGCTCCTTGCGTTCGAAATAGCGTGCACGCTGCTTATAGCGTACGACCAGCTGGTGGAACTCGTCCTCCACCTCGGCGATGCGCTTGCGCGCCGCTTCTCGCTGCAAACTGTCGGGCGGCACCTTACGCCACACCTCGAGCGCACCGAGGCGGTCGCCCTCTCGGTAGAGCTGCTCGCCGCGCTCGAGCGGCGTCGTGCAGGAGACGAGCACGAGGGCAGCGAGGAGAGCAGCGAGCCGTTTCACAACGAGGCCGCTTCCTCCGGGGGGCCGTCGAGTTCGACAGCATAGACATGCACGGGTTCGACGCGGCCGGAGAGCTGGCGCTCGCCTTCGAAGCGCAATCGGAACGCGCCCCGCACGCGGCGCTGGACGGCCTCCGACACCAGGATTTCCCGCGGCCGGGCGAGCTTCTCGAGGCGGTGAGCGACGTTCACGGCGTCGCCGATCGCGGTGAAATCCGTGCGCCGGTCCGAGCCGATATTGCCGACGACGACGAGACCGGAGTGGATGCCGATGCCGACATCGACCATCACTCCACCCTCCCCAGTCTCCCCAGTCGGGCCTTTGCCAGCAAGGTGAAGGTTGCGCTCGGCGACCGCGCGCACAATATCCTCCGCCGCGGCGACCGCGCGCAGCGCGTGGTCCGGCTGTGCTGCGGGTGCGCCGAAGTAGGCCATCACGGAGTCGCCGATAAACTTGTCGATCGTCCCCCCGCGCGCGAGGATGCGATCGGAGAGCAGCTGGAAGACGTCGTTCAAAAGACCTACGACGTCGCGTGCCTTCATGCCCTCGGAAAGGCGGGTAAAGCGCCGAATGTCGGCAAAGAGGATGGTGACTTCGCGCTCGGCCCCAGAGAGCTCGTCGCCGTCGGGTGTCTGGAGGAGCTGGTTTAAGACGTAGTCGCTGACATAGCGGCCGAAGGCGCTTTGGATCCGTTCCTTTTGCTGGAGGGACTCTCCCATCTCGTTGAAGGCACGCGTGAGCTCCCCCACTTCGTCCCTTGAAGTGGGCGGAACGCGCGCCGTGAGGTCTCCCTTGGTGAGCCGCTCGACGCCCGCGCGCAGACGGCGAAGCGGGCCGGCCAGGAAGGCCACGAAGACAAGGCCCGAGCCCACCCCGATCACGATCACGCCCGACGCCACAGCCGCAAGCTGCTTGCGGCTCTCCCGCACGACGGGATCAACGAGGATCCCGAGGTCGAGCTCGACCTGTGCCTCCCCAATCAAGACGTCGCGGAAGGCAACTGGCATCGCGACGAGGAGGAGCTTTCGGGCGCGAACCACGGTCGGAAGGCGGGGCTGCGAGGAGGCGGCGATCGAGAGCCGCGGCCGCTTTTGTCCGCGCTCGTCCGGGTCGAGGGACGCCAACACTTGGTCCTCGCGATCGAGCAGCCGGACGCCGACGACGCCTTCGCCGTGCCCCACTTCCTTCACAAGGCCATCGAGGGTGAGGTCGTCTCCCGCGAGGAGAGGCTCCTTGGCATTGCCCGCGAGGTTTGCCACGAGGGTTTGGCCTCGCTGAGCGATCTCATCTTCGAGAGCGGCGCGCTCGTGCTTGGTGGAGATCAGGGCCAGCCCGACGCAGGCCAAGAGCAGGAGCCCCACGACGAGCGCGCTGAATTTCATCTGGAGAGATCGCACGGACCGATCGGACCTCCGGACGGGGGAGTCGGGACCGGGACCTCGCCTAGCTCGCCACCTCGGCTTATCGCTCCAAATCCCTAGAGATGACGGCTGGATAACCCGAATCAGCCTACTCGCAGCCCCGCCCACCCGCAACCGAGGCCGAAAAACGCGGGACCGGCGGCTAATCGAATCGGATCTCGAGGATCGTAAACTCGCGGGTGCCGCGCGGGACCCGCACGGTCACCGTCTCCTCGATCCCCCTGCCGAGAATGGCTCGAGCCACCGGAGACGAGATCGAGATGAGGCCAATTGACACATCCGATTCGTCCTCGCCGACGAGAGTATAGGTGACCTGTTCTTCGGTCTCGACGTCCACGAGCACGACAGTCGCGCCGAAACGCACGGCATTTGGGGACTGGCCGCTCGGGTCGATCACCTGGGCGCGAGCGAGGCGGTCTTCCACGGTCCGGATGCGCCCCTCGATATGGGACTGGCGATCTTTCGCGGCATGAAACTCGGCGTTCTCCGAGATGTCGCCATGGGAGCGGGCGACCTCGATCTCCTTCACAATGCGCGGACGTTCCTCGGTCTTGAGCCGCCGCAGCTCTTCTTCGAGCTTCTGATAGCCCGCCCGGGTCATGGGGATGCGATCCGCCATGGCCAGCCCGTGCTCCCTCGTCCAGAATCGAGCGATTCGGACGCTCTTCGGAGGTCCCTGAAAACGAAATCCGACGCTCCCTTGGATCCCGACGAAGGGAAGGGGCGCCGGCCGTTCCGACACTACCGACGCTCCCAGGCGAGTGTCAACGAGGCAAGGCCCATGGATGAACCCACCGCGCCGGTGTCCTTGCCGCGGGAGTCCGCCGACTTGCGTCCGGCCTGGGTCCGCCTGGCGTTCCTCTTCTATGGAGGGGTCCTCGCCGTGGCCGTCATCTGGCGGGTTCTGGTCGAGGGGGAGCCGCTCCTCTACGCCTCCGCGCGCGCTGCGGAACGCGGCGTGCGGCCCCTTCCGGACCTTGCGGCGGGCCTCGCCGCAGCCGCCTTCGTCATCGTCTTCTCCCGGGAGATCACCCGCCGCACGGCCTCAGGTCAGCTTCTGGCCCAAACGCTTGGGCGCCTCATCGGCTCGCTCAGCCTTCCGGAGTGCGTCCTTCTTGCTCTGGCCAGCGGGATTGGAGAGGAGGCTTTCTTCCGCGGCGCGCTCCAGCCGCGGGTGGGCCTTGTCGCGGCCAGTCTCCTCTTTGGAGCGGCGCACTTCGTCCCGCGCCGCGGGCTCGTCGCATGGTCCGTCTTCTCCGTCGCCGCAGGCTTTTTGCTGGGGGGCCTCTTTGCGTGGACGGGAAACCTTGTGGCTCCCATCACCGCCCACGTCGCCATCAACGCCGTGAACCTGCGCCTGCTAACGCTCGAGTTCGGGCGGGAGCAGGAGTCGCCGTCGCACGCGCCCTAGCGACCGTCGCGGAATTGTGTCGACTTGTGGGCGGCGAACAGAGGCTGGAGCCGCCCGCGCTGATACTTGCCCGTCGAGGTCACGGGGATCTCCTCCCCGAAGACCACGACCTTCGGAGCCTTGGCGAAGGGAAGCCTCTGTCGGCAGGCCTCGAGAATCGCGCGCTCGTCAAGGGGGGCGCCGGGTTCGAGCTTCACGTACGCCCCGACCTCTTCCCCGTACCAATCGTTCTCAAAGCCCACGGCAAGACCGCGCGCAACGCCGGGAATGCGCGAGAGCACCTCGTCGATCTCGAAGGGCGAGAGATTCACCCCGCCTCGAATGATCAGCTCTTTCAGGCGGCCGGTAATGAAAAAGAATGGACGGCCCTTTGCATCGCGCTCGAAGAAGCCCTCATCCCCGCTGCGGAACCAGCCAAAGGTAAAGCTCTGGGCATTGGCGTCGGGCCGCGCGTGGTAGCCCTTCATCACGTTCGCGCCGCGGATCACGATCTCGCCGCGTTCGCCTGACCCAAGGGGCCGCCCCTCGCCGTCATGGATCGCCATCTCGTTGGGCGGAAGGGGTACGCCAATCGATGGGAAGCCGAAGTCGCGCATCCAGTGCGCGTGCTCTTCGTGGGAAAGATCAAGGGGCAGAAAGCACGAGTAGCAGGTGGTTTCCGAGAGGCCGTAGCCGTGGACGATGCGCCGGGCGAACCGCTCCTCAAAGCGGCGGGCGAGGTCGACCGTGAGCGGGCCGGCGCCGCAGATGAGATGGCGCAGGCTCGTCAGATTGGCGCGGCGCGCACCCTCGGCGTCTTCGAGCAAGAAGGCGAGGAGCGTTGGGACGACAGAGACGATCTCCACGCCTTCGCCTGCCACGACCGCCCAGAAGTCGTGGGTGCGAAAGCGCCGCCAGAGGACAACGCTTCCGCCGACGACGAAGGGCGTCACCAAAGTCACGATGAGGCCATTGACGTGATGGATGGGGAGGACGCATCCAAGGCGCGAGCCTTCCCCGAGGCCGTGCCAGCCCGCGATGCCCTCGGCGTCGACGAGGAGGTTTCGCTGCGAGAGCACGACGCCCTTGGGCGGGCCTGTCGTGCCCGACGTGTAGACGATGAGGGCGTCGTCCTCAGGCTCAGGTCGAGGAAGGCCGCTCAGCGCGGCGTTCGAGCCCGTCCCCTCGGTGAGAGTTCCGAGATCGAGCCAGCGGCGGCGATCGCTCCCGGCGCCGAGGGCGCGCGCCCGCGCCGCGTACTCGGGTAAGAGGACGACAGCCTTGGCTGCCGAGTTCCCGAGAACGAACTCGATGCGCGCATCGTCTTCGCCCATGTTGATAGGGACCACGGTCGCGCCAAGGCGCCACGCTGCGAAACAGGTGACGGGACCTTCGGGGTGGTTGTGCAAGAGCGTCGCCACGCGATCGCCCCGGCTGACACCGGCCTGCGCCAGCGTGTGCGCGCGCGCTGCGACCCGCCCGACGAACTCCCCATAGGAGAGCGCGCTCCTTGCTCCTGCCTCGTCGTAGTAGATGAGGAAGGGCTTCGCTCCGGCCCGGGCGCGCACTTCGAGCAGCTCCGCGAAGGTCGGAAAGCGCAGGCGCTCAAGGCATGGCCTTGTCGCTTCACTAAGGCGCGCGCGAGCGATCAGGGCCTCGATCTCAGAGTCGGGCGGGAGGGCGGTGCTCATTCATCCAGCGTGGCGATGGCGTCGATCTCGATGGCTGCGCCAAGGGGCAGCCTCGCGGCCTGGATGGTCGAACGCGCGGGCTTCGGGTCCGTGCGGAAGTGGCGGCCGTAGACCTCGTTCATGCGCGCAAAGAGCCCGAGGTCGGCGAGGTAGACGGTGGTCCGCACAACGCGGTCGAGGGAGGATCCCGCGGCTTCGAGCACGGCGCGCAGGTTGGCGATGACACGGTCGGTCTGCACCTCGATCTCGCCGGGAACAAGCGTGTTTGTCCTCGGATCGAGCGGGACCTGGCCGGATGCGAAGATGAATCCTCGGCTTACGACGGCCTGTGAATAGGGTCCCACCGGGCGCGGTGCGGCCTCACTGCGTACTTCTCTCGCTTTCGTGCCCACGTCCGTCCTCCCTAACTCCGGGCCAAATCACTCGCCTTGAAGGGATCGGTGTACGTGACATTCAGCGCCCGCACCCAAGGCCGCCCGCCCGCGACGAACTCCACCAGGTTGACGCACGCGAAATCCTGGTCCACCGCGAGGAAGCGGTGGAGCGGGAGGCCGAGGAAGCCCGTCAGAAGGAAGCGGTTGAGGCCCCCGTGCGCCACCACGAGGACGCGCTGCGCCGGACCTGCCAGAAGCTCGGCGAGCGCATTTTGGGCTGCAGCCACGACGTCGGCCACGCTGCGTCCGCAGTCGAGCTCGACCGCGCTGGCTTCCCGCGTCGCGAGCTCGCGGCTGAGGGCGAGATATTTGCGCGCGACGTCGCGCAGCGTCCCGCCGGGCTCGGGATGGAGGCGCAGCTCCTCGAGCGCGGGGTGGGTGCGCACCGTAAGGCCGTGGGGCTCGGCGATGAGTCGCGCGGTTTCGAAACTGCGGTGGAAGGTCGACGAGAACGCAGCTTCGAGGCCAAGCTTCGCCATCCCCTGCGCCGTCGCCAGGACGTCCTCACGGCCAGCCGGTGTCAGCGAGAGGGCGGGGTCCTCCTCGGCGCTCGCCATCGGCGCGTCGAGGCGAGGCTCATACGTCTGGCCGTGACGCATGAGATAGAGCCGCTTGCCGTCGAGGCCCAGGAAGCGCTCGCGCACGAGATCTCCGGTCGGGGGGGTCGCTACTTCGGCTCGAGCTCAGTGTTCGGACGGCTCGTCACCCTCGAGCAGTCGCTCCTCGAGCACGCGTAAGATGTAGCCGAGAAGCAGCAAGTTCGGGAGACGCTGAAGCGTGTTGCCTTGAATGCCCTCGCTCTTGCCGAAGTCTTCGCCGTAGGCGTTGAAGAACTCGAGGGTCTCGAGCGGCACATTCTTGGCAAGCATCTCGTTAATCTGATCGATCTTGAGATCGGTAAAAAGATCGGCCAGCTCCCAAGCCAGCTCCGAGCGTGTCATCCGAATCTCCCGCAGTTCGCCGAATCGATCGGCGCGGGTTCGTCACCGTTTGCGATCCACGCTCGCAGCGTCCGAGTGCCGTGAACGGGTTGGTTTCGTCGAGGCCGGCCGATCCTGCCATCCCATGGCCAATTTTGTCAACGAAGCTCGGCGGTTGCCGTCCTCCGGGCGCCCAGGGAAAGGTCCCGCGCGGGCGGGAATCCGGCTCTCCGGAGAGACAGTTGCCGGTGGGCTGCGCACGTCTGCGTGCACGAAAAAAGGGGCGCTCAAGGCCGACATCCCGGGACGCGCGCTCCCCAGAGCCGGGAGCTGCTTCTCCTTCTCCGCCTCGCTCCGGCCCACACGGGACTCGGGGCCTCCGGGCACGAAGCGAGTTTCCTGGCCCCCATCGCTCCCTTCGGGTGCGTTGCGGGCGTTTTCGAAGAGCGATTCTCGCACGAAGAGCGGAGCCGCGACGCGCAGTGCAACCGCGATGGCGTCGCTTGGCCGAGCGTCAATCTCGACGAGCTTCCCATGCGCCTCGACGCGCAAGACCGCGTAGTACGTACTCTCGTGCAGCTCGGTCACGACGACGCGCTCGAGGCGGCCGCCGAGGTCGGCAATCACGTGCTGAAGCAGGTCGTGCGTGTTGGGTCTCGGCGGCCGGACCTGCTGCATCTCCGCGGCGATCGAGGACGCTTCTGCGAATCCGATCCACAGCGCGAGCGTGCGTTCGCCGCCGTCCTCGGTGAGTACGAGGACGGGAGAGCCCGTTTGCGGATCGATCTCCAGTCTTGCGACGTGAACGCTGACTTCATCACTGGGCGCACGCCCGGACGTGGAGCAGCCGAGCACGAGGAAAAAAAGCGCGCGGCGCAGGAACCGAGCGGCCATGAGGACCTCGCGGCTTGCGCCATCTTAACGCGCGCCGCGCGCTGCGGGTCGAAGGCATGGAAAAGGGCAGGGAGCGAGGGATTCGGGGGCCGTGGGCCCCCGAATCAAGATGGTCGGGGCGACTGGATTCGAACCAGCGACCTCTTCGTCCCGAACGAAGCGCGCTACCAGACTGCGCCACGCCCCGAGAAGATCCGAAGGGGAAAGACGCGAAGCGGCAGTATGCCCCCTCCGCCGTTTCGCGCAAACGCGCAGGGAGGGGCATTCGCGCGGAGCCCGCCGCGCCTAGGCTTCCAGCTTGGCCTCGGCGGCTTCGCGCCGCAGCTGAGCAATCGCCGCACCGTAGTCGGGAGCGCCGAAAACCGCGGTTCCGGCCACGAAGACATCGGCGCCGGCGCTCGCGGCGAGACCGATCGTGCCGGGGCCGACTCCGCCGTCGACTTCCAGGCGCACCGCGAGCCCACGCTCGTCGATCCAGCGCCGCAGCTGTCGGATCTTCGGCAGCATGCCGGAGATGAAGCGCTGTCCTCCAAAGCCAGGGTTCACGGTCATCACCAGCACCTGGTCGACGTCCGCAAGAACGAGCTCGACGTGTGCCGCGGGTGTACTCGGGTTCAGCACCACCGAGGCGCGCGCGCCGGCCTCGCGGATCTGCGCCACCGTGCGGTGGAGGTGCGGGCAGGTCTCGACGTGCACGCCGACGGTTGCCGCTCCCGCCTTTACGAACTCGTCGATGTAGCGCTCGGGCTCGACGATCATGAGGTGGACGTCCAGCGGGAGCGACGTCGAGCGCCGCACCGCCTCGACGATGACGGGACCGAGCGTGAGATTCGGGACAAAGCGCCCATCCATCACGTCGACATGGATCCAATCGGCGCCCGATCGCTCCACCGCTTCCACCTCCTGGCCGAGGCGCGCAAAGTCTGCGGACAAGATGGAGGGGGCGATGCGCGGCGCATCGCGACTCACCGCACGCGCTCAAGACGCGCAGCGAAAAAGCCGTCCGCGTCGTCGCGCTGCGGGAGGCAGCGCAGATAGCCACTCTCCGTCAGGACCGGAGCGAGTCGAGTCGGGAGTTCGGCGATCGGGACCAGACGGAACTCCGGGTGCTCGGTCAAGAAAGCGCTCACCACCGCCTCGTTCTCCTCGGGCAAGAGCGTGCAGGTACTGTAGACGAGCGTTCCGCCGGGCCTCAAGCAGCTCGACGCCTGCGCGAGGATCGCACCTTGCACGTCGGCGAGCTTCGTGATGTCGGTGGGAACGACGCGCCAGCGCGCGTCTGGATTGCGGCGCAGCGCGCCCAAGCCGGAGCACGGCGCATCGACCAGAACGCGGTCGAACGGTCGCCCCTCCACGAGATCCCCAAGCGGTGCGGAAGCGTCGCGCACACGGGTCTGCACGTTCTCAAGGCCAAGGCGCCGCGCATCCCGGCGCAAGAGGCCAAGACGCCGAGCGTGGCGGTCGAGTGCGAGGACCGAGCCGCCCGGGCCGATTCGCTCTGCGATCCCCGTCGCCTTCGCGCCAGGCGCCGCGCACACATCAAGAACGCGGTCCTGCGGCTGCGGATCGAGCAGCTCGACCACGAGCTGTGAGGATTCGTCCTGCACCGTCATACGGCCGCTCTGGAAGGCCGGGTCGCGTCCCGGGTCGCCGCGCCGGCCAAGCACGATCCCGTCGGGCGCGAGGCGACACGCCGTCGCGTTGGGAAAGCGGGTCACCAGTTCGGCGAGGACCTCGTCGCGGGTCGTCCGCACGCGATTGGCGCGCACGGTGCGAGGAGGGACCTCGTTTAGCGCCCGCGCGAGGGCTGCGGCTTCTTCGGGCCCAAACACGTCGATCAGGCGCTGCGCGAGCCAGGCGGGCTGCGAGAGCGCATGGGTCAAGTGACCGATGGGGTCCGCTGCGAGATCAGGCAGGGGGATCTGCTGAAACTCGCTCGCAAAGCGACGCAGCACGGCGTTGACGAGACCCCCGGCGCGCTCGGCGCCGAGGGCATGCACGCAGCGCACCGACTCGTCGACCGCCGCCGAGGAGGGTATGCGCTCGGAGAAGACGATCTGGTAGGCCCCGAGGCGCAGCCCCGCGACGACGACGGGCTCGAGCTTGTCGAGCTCGCGGTCCAGAACTTTGGAGAGGAGATAGTCGAGGCGGCCGCGCCAGCGCAGGGTCCCGTACACGAGCTCTGTCGCAAGCGCCCGATCCGGGCCCACGAGCGGACTCTGTGCCAGCGCGGCGTGGAGCGCGAGATCCGCATAGGCCCGGGTGCGTTCGACCCGCAGCAGAACCCGCAGCGCGAGAAGTCGGGCCTGTGTGGGTGCGCCGCGACGCCGAAATCCGCCGCGGCCGGCGGGGCGGCCGCGGCCGGGTCGAGTGCCGACGGGGCTCTGGTTTCCTCCCCGCACGGCTTAGCTCCCCCCCCGCGTCGCCATCAAACAAGTCTACCTCACGGCCGCGTTCCGGGGCGGCGAATTACGCGCCTTCGCCCTCGGTGCCGAGAACCGCACCGTCGGCAATCGCTCGGCCGCGCAGAAACTCCGCCGCCCCAAGAGGCCGCCCGCCGGCGCGCTGCATGAGAAGGGGAGCGAGCCACCCCTCGCCGGTCGCGATGCGCAGCTCTGCTTCGCCCCCGAGACGCACGGTCCCCGGGAGAGCGTCTACCCTTCCCGAAAGCGCGCGCGCGGCGAGGATGCGCAGCGCCGCGCCGCCCAGTGTGGTGCGCGCTCCCGGGCGCGGTGACAAGGCGCGCACGCGACGGGCCAAGAGTGGCGCAGGCTCCTGGAAGTCAAGCCACCCCTCGTCGGGTTCCAGCTTCGGGGCGAAGGTCGCGCGGGCCTCGTCTTGCGGAGTCCAGCGGATGCTTCCGTCGGCGACGGCCTCGACCGCCTCCGCGATGGCTTCGGCCGCGAGCCCGGCAAGCCGCGCCTCAAGCTCACCGGCGCTCTCCTCGTCGCCGATCGGCGTCGCGCGCGCAAAAGCGACGGGTCCGCCGTCCATCTCTCGTTCCACCCGCATCACCGAGATACCGGTCTTGCGCATGCCTGCGAGGATGGCGCGGGGAATCGGTGCGGCCCCCCGCAGCTCGGGCAAGAGGCTCGCGTGTCCGTTGATGGTGTAGCCGACCGAGGGCAGCTCGCGAACCGCCTTGGGGAGGAACTGACCGAAGGCGACGACGACACCGAGGTCGGGCGCCGCGGCGCGCAGGGCTTCGAGCGTCTCGCGATCGCCCACGCGCTCGGGGCGCAAGAGAGCAACTCCCGAGCGCAGGGCCAGCGCAGCCACCGGAGAGGGCGAGGGATGTCGACCCCGACCCCGCGGACGATCGGGCTGGCTCACCACCGCCACCACGGGATGCCGGCCCGCGCGAAGTCGCTCGAGCGTCGGGACGGCGAACTCGGGCGTACCGAAAAAGACGAGGCGGAGCGCCGGCTGCGTCAGAGCGCCCGGCCCGAGGGAGCACTCGTGTCCTCCCCCTCCTCGCTCTCGCGGCGCAGGGCTTTCTTGCGCTTTTGCACGTAGAGGCTGCGCTTTAGGCGACTAATGCGATCGATGAAGAGGATGCCGTCGAGGTGATCGATCTCGTGCTGGAAGCAGACCGCGCGCAGCTCCGCGGCCTCCTCTTCGAAGGCACGACCCGCGAGGTCGAGGCCGCGCACGCGCACGCGCGCCGCGCGCTCCACCTCCGCCTGGAAGTCGGGGACCGAGAGGCAGCCCTCGGTCCAGGTGATCGTTCCGTCGCGTTCGACGATTTCAGGATTCACCACGACGATCGGGCTGCGCTCGCTGCCTTCCTCCGTCCACGTCGTATCCATGACGATGAGCCGGATGGGCGAACCCACCTGCGGTGCGGCAAGGCCAATCCCCGGCTCGTCGTACATGACCTCGAGCATGTCCTCTGCGAGCGCGCGGATTTCGTCGGTGATCTTCGCGACCGGCTTCGAGGCTCGCTTGAGCCTCGGATCGGGAAACTGCAGCACGGGACGCAGCGCCATGGCAGCTCGGTGTCATAGCATGTTCATCGGATCGACGTCCACCGTGGTGCGCACCGACGAGGGAAGCTTCAAGGACTCGCGCACGACAGCACGCGCGGCGCGCAGCAGCAGATCCTCCGATGCGCTGCGCAGGAGGAGCTGGAAGCGGTAGCGATCGCGCAGGCGGGAGAGCGGGGCTGGTGCGGGGCCCAGCACCTCGAGCGCTTCGCCCGGGCTCTCAGAGGCCTCGCGGCCGCTGGCAGGGAGGGCCGCACGCGCGGCGTCGGCGAGGCGCTGCGCGCCCTCTTCGGCAGGCCCGGCGGCAGGTCCCGACACGACAGCGAGCGCGAGCCGCCCGCACGGCGGATAGCCGAGGGCCGCGCGATGCGCGATCTCCTCGGCGTAGAACCGTTCGTAGTCGTGCTCCCGCACCGGACGGATCGCGTAGTGATCGGGCACGAAGCTCTGGATCACCACACGGCCGGGCGTCTCACCGCGGCCTGCGCGGCCCGCCATCTGGGTTAAGAGCTGGAAGGTGCGCTCGGCGGCGCGGAAATCCGGCAAGTGGAGCGCGAGGTCCGCGGCCACAACGCCGACGAGGCGTACGCCTGGAAAGTCGTGGCCCTTGGCCAGCATTTGCGTTCCCACCACCACATCCACGGCGCCGTCGCGCAGGTCGCGAAGCACCGCCTCCGTGGCTCCCCGACGCCGCGCCGTGTCGCGATCGAGGCGCGCTATCCGGGCCTTGGGGAACTGTGCGCGCACCTCCTCTTCCAGCCGCTCGGTCCCGATGCCAAGGAGCGCGGTGTCCGGGGCGCCGCAGCCCGTGCACGCCTCCGGCGGCGCGATGGCGTAGCCGCAGTAGTGGCAACGCAGCTCGTGCTCCGCCGCGTGGTAGACGAGGGAGATGTCGCAGTGTTTGCAGCGCTCGGCATGCCCGCACTCGAAGCAGAAGATGCGCGTCGAAAAGCCCCGGCGGTTAAGCAGCAAGAGCGCCTGGCCCCCCTCGGCGAGGGTTTCGCCGAGCGCTCGGCGGAGCAGCGCCGAGAGGATGAGCTTGCGGCCGCGTGGCACCGAGGCGCGCTCCTTTGCGAGGTCCGCGATCTCGACGGCGGGGAGGGGCCGGCCGGCGATGCGATGGGGGAGCGAAAGGCGCGTGATCTCGCCGCGCTCGGCGGCGTAGCGGCTTTCCAGGGCAGGCGTCGCCGAGCCGAGGACCACCGGGCAGCCTGCGCTGCGCGCACGCGCGGCCGCGAGATCCCGGGCGTGGTAGTGGAATCCCTCCTCGTTCTTGTAGGCCGAGTCGTGCTCCTCGTCGATCACGATGAGCCCGAGGTTTTCAAGGGGTGCAAAGAGCGCGGATCGCGCACCGAGAGCGATCGGGGTCGCACCGGCGCGCAGGCGCTGCCACTGCGCAAGCCGCTCCCGTGCCCGAAGACCGCTGTGAAGAATCGCAAGGGCGTCGCCGAAGCGGCCGCGCAGCCGCGCCAGCAGCTGGTGGGTGAGGGTGATTTCAGGCACGAGGACAAGCGCGCTGCGGCCCACCGAGAGTGCCTCCGCGATGGCGCGCAGGTAGACCTCGGTCTTCCCGCTGCCCGTTACGCCATGGAGGAGAAAGCGCTCGAAGCGGCGGCCGTGCACGGCCTGCGCGATTGGGAGGAGCGCGGCGGCTTGGGCCGCGGTGAGATCGGGCGGCGCCGCTTGGCCTTCGCCCGCGCCCTCAAGCGCCGAGCCTAGGGTCTCGGGCGCGGCCGGCCGCTCCTCCTCGTGCACAAGGCCCCGCGCTGCGAGCGCCCGCACGAGGGCGGGGGCGCCCGGGAAGCGCCGGGAGAGCTCCTCCAACGGAACCGCACCCGACTCTCCAAGGTGTTGGAGCAAGGCCGCCTGCTTCGGCGCACGGGCGAGCGTTGCGGCCTGCACGCTCCCATCCGCAAGAGACGCGGGGGCGACCCAGCGCACGGTGCGGCGGACGAGGGGGCTTGAAGCATCGCTTCGGCCTCGCACGATGAGGCCATCGTGTTCAAGCTCACGAACGAGCGTCCGCTGCCCCTCTCGCGAGCGGACCGCTGCGCCCCGGCCTGCACTTCGCGGCGCGCGGGAAAGGCGGTCGAGGAACGCCTGCGCCGGGCCGCGCACGGCACCGCGCAAGAGCGCCTCGCGCCCGCGTGGGGTGAGGGAGAGGGTAGGGCGGCCGATGGGAGCGGAGCCGGGAGGGAGCGCCGCCGCGAGCGCGATGCCGAGCGGACAGAGCAGCCGCTCGGCCAGCTCGCGCAGCACCGAGATCAGCTCGGCGGAGATCACGGGCTCCGCGTCGACAATCCGAAGGATCGGGCGCAGGCCTGCCCGGTCCGCTTCCGGCGGTGCATCCCGCACGGCGACGACCACGCCCGTCATTCTTCGCGCCTCGAGGGGCACAAGGACGCGGCGCCCGGCTTCCGCGTCCAGCGCGAGGGCGGGGGGCACGAGGTAGTCGAGGGGCTCAGCGAGCGGAAGAGGAAGGGCGACCTGTACGATGCGAGCGCCGGAGGACCCGCGCGCGCGAGCGTCCTGCGCGCCTTGGGCGTCCGACGACGGAAAGAGCGGCAATGCCATATGTGCGGAGAGTATGCGCCAAGGAGGCTCGCGTCCTATTTCCAGGATCGAGGTGCGCGAGAGCGTGCGCGGCCGAGAGCTCTGCGTGGACGGCACCTTTGCATCGCTCTGGCGGCCCGGGCGGGTCACGACGGGTTCGGTATGGGACGCGCTCGCTGCGCCCCTGCTCTCCCTCCCGCAGGGTCGGCGCGGGAGCGTCCTCCTGCTTGGTCTTGGCGCTGGAAGCGCCGCGCGCCTTGGCCGCGCCCTCCTCCCCGAGGCTCGCATCGTCGGAGTTGAGCGCGATCCCCACGTGATCAAGGCCGCGCGCGAACACTTTGCCCTCGACGCCCTCGGCCTCGAGGTGATTCTCGCCGACGCCCGCGGCTACCTCGCGCGGGGAAAAGAGAAGTTCGACGCGGTGCTCGAAGACGTCTTCGTGGGATCGGGCGCCGAGGTGTGCAAGCCCGATTGGCTTCCGGAGCCCGGCCTCGCCCTCGCCGCGCGGCGGCTTCGCCCGGGCGGCCTTCTCGCGACGAACAGCCTCGACGAAGGCGCTCGCGCCGCACGGGCCCTGCGCGCACACGTGGGCCGCCCGACAGCGATCGAGGTGCACGGCTACGACAACCGAATCCTCGCGGCGGGACCGGCCGGCTTGTGTGCGCAGCGTCTTCGTGCTGCCGTCGCCGCCCATCCAATCCTTGCCCCGACGCTCCCCAAGCTTCGGTTCCGCACGCTCCCCGCCTAGCGCTCCTCGTCCAAGAACTGCGAGACGACGTGGTTGAAGCGCTCCGCCGATTCGGCCATCACGAGATGGCCACCGTAGGAGATCGTGACCAGCATCGCATTCGGGATCTCGTCGGCGAGCTCGCGATGGAACTTTGGAGGCGTGAGCAGATCGTGGCGGCCGCACACGACGAGCGTTGGCTGCTCGATGTGGCGCAGCCGATCCCGCGTGTCGTGGCCAAGGCAGGCGCTGCACTGGCGGATGAAAAGGTCATTGGAGACCGGCGCTCCGTCGCGGGTAAAGAAAGTGATCATCGACTCGATGAGGTCGGTCTGCTCGAGCGTCTCGTCTTGCAACGTCCAGAGAAGGCGCGTTTTCACCAGGAGCTCGATCGGCACACCAAGCCTTGCGAGCTCGCGCCACTCCTCAAGCAGGAGGCGCCGCTTGGCGTCGGGCCGCGCATAGGTGCCCACCAGCACGAGCCGGTCGACCCGTTCTGGGTGCCGCAGGACGAGCTCTTGGCAGACCATCCCTCCCATGAATACCCCCAGCACATCGGCCCTCGGGATGCCGAGGCCCACCATGAGCGCTGCGGTGTCATCCGCCATGTCGGCGATGCTGAAAGGCCCGCCTGGGTCTTCGCTCCCGGCGACCCCGCGATTGTCGAAGATCACCGTGCGCCGCGTTTTCGAGAGCTCGGGGACCTGGAGGGGAAGCCAGCCCCGGCACGAGCCGCCAAGGCCCATCACGAGGAGGAGCGGCGTCCCGGGCGCGTCCCCGTGCGTTTCGTAGTAGACCTTGCGCCCCGCGACGACGGCATGCGGCATGGGACGAGTCTATACCCGCGGCACGTCCTTCCGTTGGGAGACGGGCCTGCGCGCCACGATCTTTGGTCTAGGATGCGCCCCGACGTGGCGGGCCAACCCATCGAAAGCGCGGGTCTTGGACTCTTCGTGCTGCGTGCACTCGCCTGGGCGGGGGCGTCGGCTGCGCTCCTTGCGGGCGGATTCTACGGCTTGGGAGCCGCGCTCGTTGCGCTCGGGCGCCCTGGCGCCGGCACCTCGCTCGGGGAGATCGAGCTGACTGCGCTCCACGCGGTCTTCATGGCCGTCCTTGTGGAGGCTCTTCTCCCGCACTGGATCCTGACGCTCACGACCTGGCTCGTCCTCGTCCGCTTTGCCCCGCGCCTTGACCACGCGTGGCGCTCGCTCGGCCCCGGCCTTCTGGCGGTCGCCGCGCTCTGGTTCCCTGTCGCTGGATTCGTCTTCTTTCGGGCGTGGAAGCCGACGAGTGCAGCCGACGTCGCGCATACCTGGCTCCTCATGACGGCGGGCGTCGCCGCTGCTCTCCTGCTCCCGCGCCTTTTTCCTCCCCTCACTCTAGGGGCCCTCGCGGGGCCGGGGATGCGAAGTACGCTCAAGGGAGCGTGAACACGACGACCAAGCGCCGCCGGGGACGGCCTTCCATCCCGAAAGAGGTGCAGCGACAGCGCCTCATCGATGCCGCCCTGCGCATTCTTGAGAAGACCCACTTCGAGAAGACAAGCGTCGCCGACATCGTGCGGGAGGCGCACATGTCCTCCCGATCCTTCTACGATCAGTTCAAGTCGAAGGACGATCTCGTCGCCGAGATCGTCGAGGAGAAAGCCCGCCAGTTCTTCGAGCGGCTGCAGACCGCCCTCAAAGAGCCGAGCAGCGAAGTCGAACGCGTGAGCCGCGTGATGCGCGCGTACCTCGAACTTTTCCCTCTCGCGACTGTCGACTTGGAGCGCCTCGGCGGTGAGGCGGGGCAGCGTGTGCGCGAGGTGCGGCGGCGGTATGTCCAGCTCATGACCGATATCGACATGCGGTGGCTTGAGCGCCTATACGAGCGAGGCGAAATCGCGCGGATCCCACCCCGCGCGACCGTCGAGTTCCTTCTCACGGGAATCGAGGGCATGAGCTTCCGCTATTACAGTGAGGGTCGGCGGGAGGAACTTCTCGCCCTTCATCCCGTTTTGCTCCGAGTTTTTCTGCGTGCTCTGCAAGAGCCTCCGGCCGCCGAAAATTAATAAATATCCTTTATTTTCAATACCTTGTAATATCGAAAAGCGCGTATTCTTTTTTCCTTCCCTTCTTTTCTTGGAGCGTGTAGAAGGGCGATGCCCCGCCCTGTGGGCGGAGTCCCGCACGGCGCGGGTTTTTTCTGGGGGATGAAGCGGGTTAGTCCGGCCGCAGGCCGGAAGGGGAGGCACTCGATGCGCAAGCTTCACGGGGTTCAGAGCGTGGCGGCGGCACTCGCCGCCGGCGCCTTCGCAGTCGTCATGAGCGGCTGTGGCCTTTTGTCGATCGAATCGTGGGTGAAGGTGATCCAAGCCCAGAGTTCGGGCTCGGTCATGTTTCTCGGGGCGAACCTGCCGCTAGACCGGGTGCAAGGCGGGTTCCTGGGGCTCATCCAGGTGAATACGAGCCAGCTGCCTGCACCGCTCAACGGCACCATCACCATCGAAGACATCCGTCTCGCAGCCAGCGAGCCGAAGGCGCTGAAACAGCTCTGCGTCTGGGCAAACCCCTTGGGAACCTCCTCGGGCACGGTCCACCTCGACGTTCTCGCAGGCACGGGCTCGGCGAGCATCAATCTCGACATCGACGCCACGACGGGTCTCTCACAGCAGCTCGGGATCCCGCCCGCCGAGCTCAAGCAGGCGCTGAACCTGCCGCTCTCCGGCGTCTCGATCCAAACTCTGCTCGCGGCCTCGCAGAGCGGATCCGCGGATGGCCTGTTCGCGACGAACACCTCGTTTAACGGGAACTCGACGATCGGCGGGATCCCGGTGACGTTCGGGCTCAACCTCGCCGTGACCAATAGCTCGACGCCGCCGATCATTGACGCGGACCTGCAGGCGTTCTGCGATCCCTTCTTCGCACAGCAGACGCTGGTCCCGGGTCTCTTCTATGGGATCAACTCGAAGTCGAGCTACCTCACCGCGGCAAACGGCGACAATCCGGCGGCACCGGTTGTGATCGCGCTGTCCGACGTTGGCGCGGTGCCTGGCAACACGCTTCATCTCACGCGGATCGGGACCTTCGCGGACAGCGCGCAGCTGAAGAACGGGAATCAGACCAAGGTGAGCGGGGTCTTCAGCTCGACGAACGTTGTGCTCGGCACGAACGTGCAAAACCGCATCCCGGGCGCCCTCCAGTCCGGCGCCCCTGCGTTCGTGACTCCGCCGGTCTTCCAGGGCTTCTGGATCGTGCCTACGGATATCCCGCAGGACTTCCTGATCGATCCCGGGCTCGACGTGGTCGTCCCGGCCGGCGCGCAGTACCTCATCGTGGCGCCGTTCTCGCCGGACCTGACCTGGGGCGACAACTCCGGGTTCTCGCTCGGCGTCGCGCTTGAGGTGAAGTAAGGGGCGCGGCCAGCCGCAGCGCGGGCGCGAAAAAACGAGGGGGCGGGCGTGTTCTAGCGCCCGCCCCCGAGTCGCTTTAGGTCGGTGAGAACACCCTTGGCCGTCGCCTTCAGGGTGTCGAAGACGCCCTTGCCGATATTCGCGCAGGCTTCGAAATCGGGGACGCCCATGGGATTGAGCAGGCGCCGCATCTCATCGAGCGGGGCCGCGTTGGGAAGGTCCCGCTTATTGTACTGGACGACGTAGGGGATCTTCTCGAGCTCGTAGCCCTGCTCTTTCAGGTTGATCTTCAGGTTGTCAACGCTCTCGAGATTGGCCTCCATCCGCTCGATCTGGCTGTCCGCCACGAAGACCACGCCGTCCACGCCCTTTAGGATCAGCTTTCGGCTTGCGTCGTAGAACACCTGCCCGGGCACGGTGTAGAGGTGGAAGCGCGTCTTAAAGCCGCGAATCTGGCCGAGCGCGAGGGGGAGGAAGTCGAAGAAGAGCGTCCGCTCCGTCTCGGTCGCAAGCGAAATCATCTTGCCTTTGAGCTCAGGACTCGTCTTTGAGTAGATGAACTGCAGGTTCGTGGTCTTCCCGCACAGGCCAGGCCCGTAGTAGACGATCTTGCAGTTGATCTCGCGCGAGGAGTAGTTGATAAACGACATGGTCCCGCGTTACTCAGAGAACAAATTGTCGATGTCGTCGTCGGTGATCTCGGCGAACGGCGATGCAGCACCGGAGGCCTGCGCCCGTTCCGTTTTCTTCCGGATCTCCTCGAAGATGTGTCCGAGCTCCGCCCCGGCTTTCTTGACCCGCAGGCGGACAAGGCCAAGGGAGCTGCGTTCGTCGAACACGACGACGAGGATGATGCGCCCGGCCACCAGCGTGATGTGGAGGTTGTCGCGCTGACCCTGGTGGAAGTGGATGGGAAACTCTTCCTCGCCGATGATCTTGGCGAGGCCGCCCGTCGCCGCGATATTGCCCGCGGTAAGCGATGCGAGGCTCGTGCTATCGATTCCGCGCATCTCGCCGGCCTCGGCCACGAGCTGGCCATTCTTGTCGACCAGGAAGATGCCCTTCGCATTGGCGTCGCGCACGAGCCGCTGGAGCACCGCGAGGATCTTGCGGTGGTCGTCGTCGTACATCACGAGCGGGGTATCGATCATCCGCAATCCGCCTCGTAAGCGCCCGAGATGAAACGGAGTTCACGGTGCACTCTACCCCGCGCCCAAGAGCCAGGGCAAGCGTGCACGTCCGGGGGTCGGATCGGCGAAGAGGAGCGCGGGCTTTAGCTGAAGCCGAAGCGGCGGGAGAACAGCGCTCGTCACTCGAGGACGCGCCGGTTGTCGAGGGAACGACCGACCGTCACGTGGTCGGCGTACTCGAGGTCGCCGCCGAGGGGCATCCCGCAGGCGATGCGGGTCATGCGGATCCCCGTCTGCCGCAAACGCTCGGCAATGAGATGTGCGGTCGCGTCGCCCTCGGCCGTGGGGTTTGTCGCAAGCACCACCTCCCGCACGCCGCCACGCTGCACGCGCGCCTCGAGCGCAGCGATGCGCAGCTCCTGCGGCCCGATCCCATCGATCGGCGAGAGCGCGCCGCCCAGCACGTGGTAGCGCCCCGCGAAGCGGCGGCTGCGCTCGATGGCCTCGAGGTCGGCGGGCTCCTCGACGACGCACAGGAGTGCCGCGTCGCGTGCGGGGTCGCTGCAGATCGAGCACGGGGAGGCAGGCGCGAGATCGAAGCACTCCTCGCAGAGCACGATCTCCTTTTTCACGCGGACGATCGCGTCGGCGAGCTCGTGCACCAGCGCCTCCGGCGCGGAGAGCAGGAAGAAGGCGAGTCGCGTCGCCGACTTCTCGCCGATGCCGGGAAGGCGGCGCAGGCCCGCCACAAGACGCTCGATCGGGGGCGAGGTGCGCAAGGGGGCTAGGGCGTCCCGCCGAGACCGGGGATGGACCCAAGGCCCGCGATCTTGCCCATCTCTTCTTGGAGCATCTGCTGGGCGCGGGCGAGGGCGGCGTTCACGGCCGCGGCCACGAGATCCTGCAGCATTTCCCGGTCCCCCGTCGCAAGGAGCGAGGGCTCGATCCTAAGCTCGGAAACCCGCAGCTCGCCGCTCACCACCGCGGTCACCATCCCCCCGCCGGAGGAGGCCTCAACGGTTCGGCGCGCGAGGTCGCGCTGGGCCGCAGCCAGCTTGCTCTGCATCTCCTGGGCGCGAGCAAGGAGCGCCCGGATGTCGGGCTCGCTCACTGGCCGCCCCCCACTGGGCGAATGTCCACGATCTCGCCGCCCAGCACCTCCATCGCCACGTTGACACTCGGGTGATTGAGGGCGGCCTGGCGGCGCTGGCGCATGACCTCCGGGTCGATCGCGGGAGCGGACTTCACCGCTGGGCTGTGCTGCGGGAGGGGCTCGATGCGCACAGCGACCGGGCGCCCAAAAAGGCGCGCGCAAACGCCCTCGACTCCCTCCCGCCGCGCCTCGAGCCGCGCCGCGGCGAAGCCCTCGGGAACGCCGATGCGCAGCCCCGCGCTCGTTCGCTCAAGGATCCTCCCACCCTCAAGCGCGGCAAAGAGCGCCCGGTTCTCGGTCTTCGCAAGGCCGCGGATTCGGTCGAACACGACCTCAAGCGGGGCTCCCTCCGGAGGGGGGGCAAGGTCGCCGGGTCCAAGGTCTTGAGCCCCTTGCGCCGTCTCGCCCGAGGGCGCGCCTTCGGCCGGAGTCTCCCGCGGCGCCTGCGCCCGCTTTGCGCCAGGGCTCCCTTGAGGTCGCGCCGGGGCGCCCGTCCGCGGCGCACCCGAAGCGCCCGCTCCCGTCCCGCCCGTGCCCGGAAAAGGCCTCGCGCCGCCGGAGAGATCGCGCTCCAAGGCCTCAAGGCGCGAGAGAAGCGCTGCAACGTCGTCCCTGCGCGGGAGGGTTGCAAGGCGCACGAGCGCCATCTCGAGCACCGCGAAGGGCTGCGGTGCCCATGCGAGGTCTTCTTGCTCCTTGAGGAGCGCCCGGAACATGCGGCGAAGGCGCGCCTCCTCCGTACGCTTGGCCAGCCCCCGCAGCTCCTCGAGCTCCGCGTCGCTCGCCTCGACAAGGCCTGGCGTCGAGGGCGCAACGCACAGGACGACGAGGTCCCGCAAGCACTGCAGGATCTCCCCCGCCAGGCGCTTCGCCTCGATGCCCGCCCTCGCCGCCCGTCCGCAAGCCTCGAGAGTGCGGGCGGCGTCCCCGTCGATGCACGCCTCGACGATCCCGAGCAGGAGCTGGCGATCGGTGAGGTCCAGCACGCGCGCCACAAGGGCGTCGTCCACGGCCCCGTCGCTCGACGCCACGAGCTGGTCGAGGAGGGTAAGGGCGTCGCGCAGGGAACCGTCACTTTCGCGCGCCACCGTGGCAAGGCTGCGGTCGGAGATCTCGATGCCCTCGGCACGCGCGATGGATCGCAGGCGACTCGTGATCTCGGGGGCGGCCAGTCGCCGCAGGTCGTAGCGCTGGCAACGCGAAACTACGGTAAACGGGATCTTCTCGGGGTTCGTCGTGGCAAAGACGAAGAGGCTGCGCGGCGGCGGCTCCTCGAGCGTCTTGAGCAGCGCATTGAAGGCCGGCGTCGAGAGCATGTGGACTTCGTCGACGACGAAGATCCGGTGCTTGCCCGCAGCCGGGGCGTAGCGCACAGATTCAATCAGCTCGCGGACGTCGTCCACGCTGGTACGGCTTGCCGCGTCGATCTCCTGCACGTCCGTGCTCGTCCCGGAAATGATCT
>Ga0310037_10000227_pt1 | contig 42019 bp, 35 predicted proteins | sample Sb_taG_11_FD_200239 | JGI IMG/M metagenome (GOLD analysis project Ga0310037, IMG submission 200239) | Peat soil microbial communities from Weissenstadt, Germany - Sb_50d_3_AS metaG (v2) (version 2) | ecosystem: Environmental > Terrestrial > Soil > Wetlands > Peat | place: Germany: Weissenstadt... | reverse complement strand
ATCGGGGGCTTGACACCGAGGACCGCAGAGCTATACGACAGTCTCTATAGTTGCCCAAATCATCCGTATAAGCCATATCTTCCGCATAAACTTCCAGCGCTTCGAATATACTGGTGAATTACGGGACGGGTGAGGTGCCAGCGCCGCAGGTGAGGTGCCAGCGCCGCAGGTGAGGTGCCAGCGCCCGGGGTGGGGTGCCCGGGCAGGCCGGACTGAGGACACACCGGGCAGGGTTTGCCGCTTCGCCGGCATCGCGCAGCACAGCGCCCGCATCTGCGGGCGCTGCTGCGCGGGGGGTGCGGTCACGGTGCGGGGGTGGTGCGGGGGTGGCCGGTGGAGCCTGATTGGTCTGGTCTCGCCGTTCTGGTCCTGGGCGGCTCGCTGCCGCAGTTGGCTGCGGCAGCCGTAGCCGCGTGTTAGCGATGTGCGAGCCGGCGGGATTTGCCGCTGCGCCCGGTGAGCAGGCGGCTGGCTAGAAGCAGGACGGCTGACCCGGCGATGGCGGTGAGCCAGGTGGACAGGTTGAAGAACCCGTGCAGGGTGTGAACGTGGAACAGTTCAGTGGCTGCCCAGCCGCCGCCGAGCGCCCCGGCGATGCCGATCAGGCAGGTGAGGATGAGGCCTTGTGATCTTTTGCCGGGGATCAGCATGTTGGCGAGCAGGCCGGCGGCGAGGCCGAGAACGATCCAGGCGATGATGCCCATAACCGACTCCTTAGTCAGTGGCGTACGGGGGTGCGTGGTGACCGGTAGCTGGTGTTGCGGGGCAGGCCGCGCGGCGGGGAGGCAGTCCGGTGCTTCTCCGGCCCGCGCGCGGGAGTTGCCGGGCGGGATTGTCCGGGATGCTTTAGCCGGCTTGCGGGTTGCGCCTGTTGCGTCGCATGATCCGGCGCAGCTGGGTGATCCGGGCGGTTCCGGCGGCGGCCATCACCAGGGCGCCGGCGACGGCGGCCAGGAGCAGGGCCACGGCTAGCGAGATGTGCAGGTGCGCGCCCAGGAAGGTGATGTTCACGGCGTGGGTGTTCTGGATGATGAAGATCATCACCACGATCAGGGCGGCGGTACCTGCGATCAGGCCGGTGCGCATGCCGCTGATCCGGGTACGCGCAGGCCGGCGCGGGGGAGCTTGGGGGGTGGGCGGGGGTGGCGGGGCGGAGCCGTTGGGTGAGGGGGGCGGCAGCGTGCTGGTGGTGGCCTGTGGTGCGGGTGTTGCCGTCATGTGACTGCTTCTTCCGGGGTGGGAGCGGGGCCGCTGAAACGCTAACCCGGCTCCGTTGCGGACCCGGGCTTGCCTCGCGGCCTTCGGCTGCTGCCTCCCGGTGTCCTGCCCTCAGGCTACCTTTGAAAGATAAAACTAGCAATTTATTTCCAGAAAACCCAATCTATTATTCCCCTGGGCGGAGGCCTGCGGCTTCCCGCCTCCTTGCGGCTTGCAGGTTCGGTGAGCCGGGGGCGGCGGCGTGGCGCATGGGAACGGCCCTGCGAGCTGCATTGCTGCTTCGATGACGCGGCGGCAGGGAGCCCGGGTACCTTCATGGCCCCTGCCCGGTACGCGATTCCCGCAAGGCGGCGGCAAGCCGGGTGGATTCGCTCCTGGCGTCCCGTCGGCCCTGATGGGCCTGGGCGGCCAGGACCCTGCTGTGGGTGCGGGTCTCCCGCGACCAGGACCTCAGCACCTGGGCCTCCAGGATCAGCCACTCGGCGCGGTCCAGGCTCACGGTGCCGGGCCGTTCCAGCGGCACGGCCAGCAGGTCCAGGATCCGGCGGGCCCGGGTGCCGGCCCCGCGGACCAGGACCGGGCAGCCGGGGGGAGCGGCGCGGGCCACGGCGGCCAGCGCGCGGACGCCGCAGCAGTCGAGGAACTCCAGCCCGGACAGGTCGATGATCAGCCGTTCGGCTGGGTCCTGCAGGACGGCGGCGGCTTGGCGGGTCAGGGTGGGGGTGGTCGCGATGTCCAGCTCGCCGCTGACCGACAGGACGCAGACCCGGCCTTCTCGCGCGATCGTGACGGTCAGCGGCGGCATGGTCACGGTGGTGTGCTCCCTGTGCTTCCTGGCCTCGGGTGGAAGGGCGGCTGTGCTTCCTGGCCTCGCTGGAGCGCAGGCCTGAGGGGCTGGATGAGCGATGATGACATAACGCGACGATAACCCAGTCTGCTTCCCGTTTTCTTAACTTTAAGTAATTGTGTGAATACGGCAGGATATGGTCTTGTTGGCCGCAAATGCCCGGCGCGGGCTCCTGGAGCGCGCATCACAGGAACCCGGCCAAGCGGTACAGCACGAGCGATCCCGCCACGGCGACGTTCAGGCTCGCGCCCGACCCGATCATCGGGATCTCCACCGCCACGTCGAGCAGGTCGACGGCCTCAGGCGGGATGCCCGTCTGCTCGTGGCCGAGCACCGCGATCGTGCGCTGCCGGGCGGCGGGCAGGTCGCCCAGCCTGATCGCCTCCTCGGCCAGCTCGACGCCGACGATCCGGGTCCCGGCCGTCCGCTCTTGCCGCAGCCACGCGCAGGCGTCCCGCCCGGTCCAGTGCACGCAGGCCGGCCGGCGCAGGGTGTTGCCGCGGGCCAGCGCCTCGGGGACCCAGGGCAGGCGGGGCACCGCCAGGCAGGCGCCGACCGCGTCGCAGGTGCGCAGGAGCGTTCCGAGGTTGGCTCCGTGCTGCGGCCACAACGGGGCCGCGATGAGGTGATCCCAGCATGGATGGCGGCGGTGACGCCGCTGGCGGGCCAGGTCCTCGCGGGTCCGGACCCGGATCTGCGGGCCGCTCACCGGTCCGTGAGCCGCTCCACGTCACTTGTCATCGTTACGGTGCTTCGCGGCGCACCGGGGCCATCACCGGGTACGAGGGATTACTCCCAGGGTAGCGCCGCGTCACCGATCCCGGCTCAGGCACTCGGTGAGATGGTCGGGAAGGTCCAGGGCCGGCCGCGGATCACCCGAGCCGGGTGAACCGCAGCTGGCCCCACGGCCCGTTCGGCCCTCAGGCGTTCCAGCCCGGCAGGAAGGCCGCATCCTTGGCCGAGACCTCGGCCCGGAACATCGGGTGGAGGTCCATCGACGGCGAATACCGGCTGGCCGGGACCTCGCGGCCCAGGGCCTCGGCCATCGCCCGCACGTGGTGCGGGCCCGCGCCGCAGCAGATGCCCAGGTAGTCCACGCCGAGTTCGCGGGCCTGCAGAACGAACCTCGCCATGTCGAAGCGCGTGCAGGTGAAGGGGTCGAGCTCGATCGGGAAAGCGCGCTCGCCCTTGGGGGAGCAGAGGGTTTCCATCGTGGGAGTGATCGCGTCCGTCCGGTACGGCACCGGCTGGATGGCCACCGCGCACTCCACCGTCTCCCGGATCCTCGCGATCAGCGGCACCATCGTCCGCGGCCCGCGGTCGCAGTTCAGGCCGACGACCTGCGCTCCCTCGGCGGCGAGAATGCGGCACGCGTCCGCGTACTCGTACCCGTCCCGGGTCCGGTGGGGCTGCGTCGGCGCCAGCGTCACCATGGCGGGCAGCCCGAGGTCCTGGATGACTTCCAGCGCGATCAGCGCCTCGCCCAGGTAGTCGTTCGTCTCGGAGATGACGAAGTCGACGCCCTCGTCCGCCGCCCAGCCCAGCTGCTCGGTGTACATGGCCCGGACGGTCTGGACGGTGGAAGCGTCCTCCGGGTCGTAGGCCCAGGTGTTGCACACGTTCCCGGCCACCAGGGCCCCACCCTCGGGGCCTTCGCGCGCGACCTGGCGGGCGATCCGGACGGCCTGCCGGTTCATCGCCTCCAGGTCGCCCTCGCGGCCCACGTCCCGCAGTTTCTCCCGGTGCGCGTAGTAGGTCAGCGCGACCATCACCTCGGCGCCTGCGCGCAGGAATTCCCGGTGCAGCTCGCGCACCGCGTCGGGAAAGTCCAGCACCACCTCGGGCACGAACGGCCCGGCCTTGATGTAGCCGCGGCGTTCCAGCTCGAAGACGTAACCCTCGGCGCCGAGCACGGTCCCGGCCCGCAGCCGCTCGGCCAGCGACAGACTCAGCGAAGCACTCATGACGCCATCCTCTCGGCGAACCTGGCGGGGGTGAAGCGGCCGATGTCGTAGACCGTGCCCCGCTGCACGGCGAGCTGGGCGAGCACCTTGCCGACCCAGCCGATGATCGTCAGCCGCCCGCTCACGTCACGCTCCTCGTCCGTACCTATGAGTCAGTCATCATAGAGGGCGTACGCCGCAGGTCATACCGTGTTCGCGAGCACCTCGCCGATGCTGACCCAGCGGCCTGAGGCGGCCGAGGTCTCCATCGCGTCGCACACCGCCTGGACCGCGGCGCCGTCGCGGAATCCCGGGCTCCACGGCGCGTCCGGCCAGCCCTCCATCAGGTCGGCGGCCTGGTTAGCGAACGAGGCGCCGTAGCCGACACCCTGGCCGATCGGCCACCACTGGGCCGCGTACGGGTGCGAGGGATGCTCGGCGCGGATCCGGCGCATGCCGTACAGCCGGATGTCGTCGTCCGCGCCGCCGTACCACAGCTCGTTGAGCCGGGCGTAGCTGAACAGCAGTGTGCCGCGGCTGCCGTTCACCTCGACGGTGAAGTCACAGGGCCGCCGCACCGCGGTCCGGGCCACCTCCATGGTGCCGCGTGCGCCGGATCCGAACCGGAGCAGGGCGCTGGCCGCGTCGTCCACGGTCACCGCCGCGGTGCCGCCGCCGGGCGCCGGCCGCGAGCCGGTGAACGTCGCCGCCTGCGCGCAGACGCTCTCCACCGGGCCGGCCATGCACAGCGCCATGTCGATCAGGTGGCTGCCCAGGTCGGCGATGGTCGTGCCGCCCATGGCCCGGTCGAAGCGCCAGTCCCACCCGGTGGCCGGGTCGGCGAACTCGTCGGAAAGCCAGGTGGCGCGCCAGAGCCTGATCTCCCCGACCGCGCCCTCGGCGATCATGCGCCGCATCAGCGCGATCGCGGGCAGCCGCCGGTAGTTGAAGCCGACCGCGTTGTGCACCCCGGCCCGCGTCACCGCGTCCAGCGCGGCGGCCGCGTCGGCGTAGGTCAGCGCCAGCGGCTTCTCGCACAGCACCGCCTTGCCCGCCGCCGCGGCCTGCTGGGAGATCCCGGCGTGGGTGCCGGGGGGCGTGCAGATGTCCACTACGTCCACGTCGTCCCGGCTGATCAGCTCGCGCCAGTCGGTGACGGTGACCGGCACGCCGTACGCCGAAGCTGCCGCCGCGACCGCCCCGGCGTCCCGCCCGGACATCACCGTGACCACCGGCGTCACCGGCAGGCGGCGCAGCAGCGGCGCGACCCGGTAACCGTAGCTGTGCGCCTTGCCCATCAGCCCGTAGCCGACGATGCCGACCCGGAGGGCCGGCGGCGCGCCGCTCATCCGCCCGGCCGGTGACGGTAGCTGGGTGGCAGGCTGCCGCTGACGCTGTCACGGGAGTCGCCGTGGCTCAGGGCGGGGATCGCGGCCGTGACCTGCTCGGCAGCCGCCAGCGCCGCGATCGCGTCGTCGGCCGTGGCGCCCTCGCACGGGCCCTGGCCGGCCGCGTACGCGGCGAAGCTGTCCGCCTGCCGGCGCAGCGCCTCGAGCTGGGCGGCCTCGCCCTCGGCCGGGTCGATGACGTCGCAGCGCTCGTGACCGCGGGTGCCGAACACCTCGGCCCACACGATGTCGCCCACCGGATGATAGCGGCCCAGCGAGACGAACCCGGTGGCGCCGCCGGTCAGCGTCAGGATCACCTGGGCGCCGTCCACGTCGGCGATCCCGTCCGGCGCCGAGCCGGACGCCACCGCGGACAGGCCGCCGATGTCCTGGCCGGTCAGCCAGCGTAGCTGGTCGAACTCGTGCACGCCCATGTCGATCGCGACCCCGCCGCTGTGCGCGCGGAACACGGGCGACGGCGGCCGCTCGTCCCACTGGTAGCAGGTCACCAGGTGGATGACGCCGAGCTCGCCCGCGGCGATCCGGTCGTGCAGCTGCCGCAGGCCCGGCACGAACCGCCGCCAGTAGGCCACCTGCAGCGGGACCCCGGCCCGCGCCGACGCCCGGGCTTGCGCGGCGGTGAGCCCGCACGGTTTCTCGCACAAGATGGGCAGCCCGCGCGCGGCGACCTCGGCGATGATCGCGCCGTGCTGGTCGGTGGGAGCGGCGATGAGCACCCCGTCCAGCGCCGCGTGATCCAGCATCGCCGCCGTGTTCTCGTACAGGTCTGGGCCGGCCACGGCCTGGCGGGCCGCCGCTGACATCTCCGCGACGGCGGTCACTTTTACTCGGTCTGAGCCGGCCAGGGCCCGCAGATGGGTGCGGCCCATGCGCCCGGCACCGACCAGACCTAGACGGAACGGAGCCATGGTTACAGCCCCCGGGCCGCGAGGAATTCGCGGTTGTGGCGCTGCTCGGCCGCGGCGCGTGCGAACCGTTCGGCGCTGCGCGGCAGGATGTCCTGCTCGACCACCAGCCAGCCGCCGAACGAGATCCGGCGCAGGCCGTCCAGCACGGCATCGGCGTCCAGGTCGCCGCCGCCCAGCGCGCAGAACGCCTCGCGGGTCCAGATCTCGGTCACCGGCGCCTCGTCGGCGACGATCTGGGCCATGACCGGCAGCCTCGCGTCCTTGAGGTGCACGTGGTTGACCCGGTCGCCGAGATCGGTGAGCATCGCGACCGGGTCGCCGCCGCCGAGCAGCATGTGCCCGGTTTCCAGGCACAGCCCGACGTCGGATACCTCGAGTACCCGCTCGATCTCCCAGGGCGCCTCGACGTGGGTGCCGGTCTCCGGGTGGAAGGTCGGCTCGTAGCCCCGGTCGCGGCAGCGGGCGATCACCCCGGCCAGCCCGGCCGCGAAGCGTTTCCACGCGTCGGCGTCGAATCCCAGCGAAGGGTCCCGGACCGACCGGCCAGGATGACTCCGCCGTTCCTGGCTGCCATTGTCGGCCAGAGTCGGGCGGGGTGGCGGGCCCGGGAGATAAGACCGGACGGCGTCGAACGCGTCCAGGATGGCGTCCAGTTCGGGCAGCGCGCGCTTCAGCGCCTCGTGATCGGCGTAGGGCAGCTCGACGTAGGCGCCGGCCAGGCCGAGGCCGCGCTCGGCCAGCAGTTCGCCGAGCCGCTCGCCGCGGCCCAGGTACCCGACCGGGCCAAGGTCGATGCCCGCGTACCCGGCCGCGGCCACCTGGTCCAGGACCGTGATGCCGTCGGGCACGTCGGGGTCGTGGCCGACGGTCAGCTCGAAGGCCCCGTAGCTGACCGGGGCGTTCGCCACCGCGATGTGCTCGGTCATCCGGCTCTCCTTTCTCCCCCTGGCCCTCCCACTCCGATTGGATCGTCGACCGGTGCCGATCGGTGGTGACTATCGACGATAGCCTGGCACAGCGCCACATCCCTCAGCCCGTCCCGGCCCGAGGTGGGCGGCGGGCGCCCGGTAACGATGCTGTCGTGGAACGCCGCCAGCTCGTTCTTGAACCCGCTCTCGAAACCGGTGATCTCCTCGGTGCGCCAGGAGCGGCCCGTGCCGCCGGTGCCGCTCTCGATCTCCAGCAGGGCCGGCTCGTTGCGCAGGAACGGCGAGGGGAAGGTCAGTCGCAGCCTCCGGTCCGGCGCGTACAGCGCGAACTCCATCCCGTACCGGGCGATGCCGGGCAGGTCGATCCAGTGGATGGCCACCGGCAGGTCGCCGAACCGCAGCATCACGGTGACATGGTCCAGGGCCAGGCTCGCGTAGTCCAGCCGGGTCGGCTCGCCGAGCAGGCCGCGCACCGTGTTCAGCTCGTGGACCAGCGTGTCCAGCAGCACCATCTCGTAGACCTGCCGCTCCAGGCCGGTGGCGGCAGGCCCGACCGCGGCCCTGATCCGCTCGTCGCTGTCTTCGCGCAGGGCGGCCGCGACCTCGGCCGGCAGGGGTACCCGCGGCACCAGCGGGTAGTGCCCGAGGTACGGCCGGAACGGCGACTCGAACGTGGTGACCCGCAGCAGCCGGGCGTCGTCCAGCCGGGCCGTCTCCTCCCGCATCCGCGCGAACGCCGGATCGTACCGCTTCGGGTAGCCGACCATCAGGACCACCCCGGCCGCTTCGGCGGCGGCCGCCATGGCCCGGCCCTCGGCGGCCGAGAAGCACATCGGCTTCTCCACGAACACGTGCCGCCCGGCCCGGGCGGCCGCCTCGGCGATCGGCGCGTGGCTGCCCGACGTGAGCACCAGCACCGCGTCGAGCGGCTGCGCGAGCATTTCACGCCAGTCGGTGAAGGCCGCCGGGATGCCGTAGCGCTCGGCGCACGCCCGGGCGGCCTCGCGGTCCAGGTCGCACACGGCCGCGACGTCGAAGCGGTCGGCCAGTTCGGCCAGGTAGTGCAGATGCATGACCTGAGCGATGACGCCGGTCCCGACCAGGCCGACCCGGACCTTCGTCACGCCGGCTCCAGCGCGGCGGCCTCTGCGCCGGCCTCGATCGCGGCCCGGAGCAACCGTGCCGCCTCGGGCACGCCGGTGACGGCCGGCACGAACGGGTCCTCGTGCTCGATCGAGATGACCTCAGCCTGCGAGCCGCGCAGCGCGCCGACCAGCCCGGTCCACCAGTCCAGGTCGTGACCGCGGCCGGGCACCGCGAAGGTCCACGGCATCTGGGCGGCCGGCTCCGGCCAGCGCCGGTCGAGCAGCCCGTTCAGGGCCAGGTGCTCTTCGTGGAACACGGTGTCCTTTCCGTGCACGTGCCCGACCCGGTCGCCCAGCACGGCGGCCACCCGGTGGCCGTCCATGCCCATCCAGAAGAAGTGGCTCGGGTCGAGGTTGGCCGCCAGCGACGGGCCGAGCGCGGCCACCCGGCCGAACGTCTCCACGTTGAACACGCACGTGCCCGGGTGCAGCTCCAGGCAGACCCGCAGCCCAGGGCTCTGCGCCGCGGCGAAGGCGGCCAGGCCGGACCAGTACGGCGCGATCTGCTCCTCCCATTGCCGCTGGTAGACCCCCTCCAGGTAGGGAAGCCAGCCGCCCGCGCCGAAGTGCGGCACCCGGTCGCCGGGCGCGCCGCCCGGGCACCCCGCCAGCGCGACCACGCGGCCGGCACCCAGCAGTGCGGCCAGCCGGATCGCGTTGCGCAGCGCCCGGTCATGCTGCCGGGCCAGTTCCGTGTCGGGGTGCAGCGGGTTGCCCCAGGCGTTCAGGGCGCCGATCCGCAGCCCGTGCCGGGCGATCCCGGCCTGCCAGGCCGACCGGGCCTGGTCGCTGGCTAGCAGAGTCTCCATGTCGCAGTGCGGATGGGGCGCGTAGCCGCCCGCGCCGATCTCCAGGTCGGTGACCTCCGGCGCGTGCTCGCGCAGCCAGAGCATGACCTGGTCCAGGGGCCAGTCCAGGAAGGCTTCCAACACCACGCCGATCCGCAGGGCGCGGTCGGCGGTCATATGCGTTCGATCTCCCTCGGGTCGCGATAGCTGATACTTACCCGGGCGGCTATGACCTGTCAAGAGTCTGTGAGTATGTCAAGACAAAATAGAAAATACGTTTCCCCCCGTCCGCCAGGCCGGCCTCCTCGCAAGCCTCCGGGTTTCACCCCGGTGCGTGAGGCTGGCTAACACTGCAGTGGTTATAATGTTCAAACAAACATGCCTACTTGCCTGCCCGGATGACGATGATGCCTGAACGCGAGACCGGCGCGAGCGGCCCGATCACCATCGACCGCACCAGCCCGGTGCCGCTGTACTTCCAGCTGGCCCAGCACTTCGAGTCCGCCATCAGGTCCGGCGCGCTCAAGGTGGGCGCCCGGCTGGAGAACGAGGTGCAGCTGGCGGAGATGCTCGGCCTGTCCCGGCCCACGGTGCGGGCGGCCTTCCTCTACCTGGCCAACAAGGGCCTGGTCGTGCGCAAGCGCGGCGCGGGCACCCTGGTGGCGAACGAGCGGATCGACCGTAACGTCGAACTGACCAGCCTCTACGACGACCTGGCGGCCAGCGGCCGCAAACCCGCCACCCGGGTCCTGAAGGCGGAGGTCAGCCACGCCAGCGACCAGGTCGCCGACGCGCTGCAACTGCCCGAGCGGGCGCTGGTGATGTCGCTGGAGCGGATCCGGCTGGCCGACGGCGAGCCGATGGCCCTGATGCACAACTACCTGCCCGCCGGGCTGGTCCAGCTCAACGTCGAGATGCTCGAGCAGCACGGCCTGTACGAGCTGCTGCGCGCCTCCGGCATCGGGCTGTACTCGGCCACTCAGCGCATGGGCGCGAAGAACGCCTCGGCCTCCGAGGCCCGCACGCTGGACGAGACCCGCGGCACCGCGCTGCTGACCATGGAGCGCATCGCCTACGACCAGGCGGGCAGGCCCGTCGAGTTCGCCCGGCACCTGTACCGGGCCTCCCGGTACGCCTTCACCACCAGCTTCCCGAGGCCCGGCTGACGACCGTCCCCGCCTGACAGCCTCGCGGACAGCGCTGTTATGGACGAACGTCCCGGGATAAATGGCCCTAGGTCCCGCCAAGCCGGGACATCTCGGTCTGGCCCGACCTGGGGTGGTTCACCACGGTGAGATACGGACGGCAGGCTTATGTTCCAGCCGTGCCGTGCATGGCGCACCGGGAGAGCTCATGAGTACAGAAGACAGATCCGCCAATGCCCTGGAACTGATGTCAGAGGCGACCGAGGCCGCGGCCGGCGTGCTGCCGATGGACATGATCCACGCGGTCGCCGAGCTGGCCGACCCGGCCACGGTCGCCAAGGAAATGCCGTGGCTGGCCGGAGAGCTGACCAAGATCGCCCTGGGCACGTCCGACATCTCGCCCGACCAGCGGGACCAGCGCTTCGCCGACGAGGCGTGGCGGACAATCCCCTACTTCCGCATCCTCGGCCAGTCCTACCGGCTGTTCGAGATGTGGATGAACCGGATGTACGAGTCCATGGATTCCTCCTGGAAGGACAAGGCGCGCGCCCGCTTCGCCGCCGACGTCATCTCCGCGGCGCTGTCCCCGACCAACTATCTGGGCACCAATCCCGCCGCCCTGCGGGAGGCCGCCGAGACCGGCGGCCTGTCGCTGGCGAAGGGGGCCCAGAATATGCTGCGCGACATGGCCCGGGGCGGGATGCCGTCCATGGTCGACCGGGGCCAGTTCACGGTCGGCCAGGATCTGGCCGCCACCCCGGGTGCCGTGGTGTACCGGGACGAGATGTTCGAGCTGCTGCAATACACCCCGACCACCGCCAAGGTCCGGGCCATTCCGGTGCTGATGGTCCCGCCGCAGATTAACCGCCACTACGTCCTGGACCTGTCGCCGGGGCGGTCGGTAGTCGAATTCGCCGTCAGCCAGGGCATCCAGGTATTCATGGTCGTCTGGCGGAATCCCAGTTCGCTGCGCGGCGAGGGGAAATGGGGGCTGGATGACTATATCGCCGCGGCGGAACGAGCCGTCGAGGTGACCAAGAAGATCGCGCGCACCGACCAGGTGAACATGCTCGGGCTGTGCGCGGGCGGCATCACGACCTCGTACGTGCTCGCGCACTTCGCCGCGATCGGCGACGACTCGGTCAAGTCGGCGACCTTCGTCGTGACCATGCTGACCGGTGACAAGCCGAACGTAGTGGGCATGCTGGACACGTCGGAGTCGCGCGCGCTGCTCGAGCAGGCCGCCGCGGCCAAGCAGGTCATCTCCGGGTCCGCGCTGCGCACCGTGTTCGCCATGTTGCGGCCGAACGACCTGGTCTACAACTACCTGGTCAGCGGCTGGCTCATGGGCCAGACGCCGGCCCCATTCGACGTTCTGGCCTGGAACGACGACGCGACCCGGACGACGGCCAGGTTCGCCCTCGAATCGAGCGGCCTGGCCATGGACGGATGGGAGGGCAGCGGGCCGACCCTGCTCGGAGTCAAGACCGACTTCAGCAAGGTCACCTGCGACAGCTACCACGTCGGTGGTTACACCGACCACATCACGGCCTGGCGGGCCTGCTATGACACCGCCCACCTGGTCGGCGGGGCCGACAAGGAGATGACCCTCATCAAGTGCGGTCACATCCAGTCGGTCGTCTACCCGGCGGACAGCACGCGTTATGACCGCTGGTACGGACCGCCCACGCCGACCGATCCCGACGAGTGGCTCAAGACGGCCACCGTGGAGAAGGGCTCGTGGTGGCGTCCGTGGACCGAATGGCTGATCCCCCGCTCCGGCCACGAGCGGCTGCCCCACAAGACCCTCGGCAGCCAGCAGTACCGGCCGCTCGACCCGGCCCCCGGCACCTACGTGCATGAGTAGCCCGGACTGAAGTGCCCGTCCCCGGAGGTCCGGGGACGGGCATTACCGTGCCGCGCCGGGGTTAGGCGAGCCTAGCCTTCGCGGAACTGGACGCCGAATCCGCCGCGGGGGTAGTGCCACTTCAGCGCGCCGGGGGCGGCGACCGCGAGGCAGGTTCCGCACTCCAGGCAGGCGGCGTACTCCACGGAGATGGTCCCGTCGGGTTCCTCGGCGTAGACATGGGCCGGGCAGCAGGCGACAAGGAGCTTGCCGGTGCCGGTGGCCTTGGCGATCTCCTGGTTGACCTCGATGTGGCTCTCCTCCTCGTCGAGCAGGAAGCGATTCTTGGTCAGGCGTTCGGGGACAGACAAGGGTTTCATAGCGCGCGCACTCCTGCGATGCCGTCTCGGACGAGCTGCCGCATCTTCAGCGGGGACCGGGCCAGGCACCTGCGGGCCACCTTGAGCAGGTGCTGGCGGGGCTGGGTGTCCAGGTTGAACGTGCCGTACAGGACGTTGGCGAGCAGTTCGCCGTACTGCTCGTACATCCGCTCTGCCTCGAGGAAGTGCGGGGCCTTGGCGTAGGTCTTCATATCCTGGCCCACGTAGGAGGCGAACAGCTTGTCCCGGTAGCCGGCCAGGGCCGCCTTGGAGGTGTCCTTGCGGTCCAGCGCGTCGCCGATGGCCTCGGCGGCGGCGACGGCGGAGCCGACGGCCAGGTCCATGCCGCGCACGGTCAGGCCGGTGTTGAGGGTGAGGCCGGCGGCGTCGCCGACCACCACCATGCCGTCCATGACGATCTCGCCGATCATGTCCAGGCCGCCCTCGGCGACCAGGTGGCAGCCGTACTCGAGCACCTCGCCGCCCTCGAGGTAGGGGGCGATGAACCGGTGGGCCAGGAAGTAGTCGAAGATGTCGGTGACCACCTTCTGCTTGGCGGTGAGGTCGTCCAGGCGCACCACGATGCCGACCGACAGTGAGTCCAGGTTGGTGTACAGGAAGCCGCCGCCGCCCACGCCCTGGGTGCAGTCGCCGACCACGGCCAGCGCCGCGCCCTCGTCCCCGGTCAGGTTGAACCGCTGCTCGATCGTCTCGCGGGGCAGCGATATCACCGATTTCACGCCGACCGCGAGGTGGTTCAGCGGCTCTTTCTGGCGCAGGCCAGCCTCCTTGGCGATGAAGGAGTTCACGCCGTCGGCGGCCACGACCACGTGGGCGCGCAGTTCGTCGTCGCCGGCCTGCACGCCGACCACCCGGCCGCCCTCGGTGAGCACGCGGTCCACCCGGACGCCGGGCATGATCATGGCCCCGGCCTCCTCGCACCTCTCGGACAGCCACGCGTCCAGCTTGGCCCGCAGCACCGTGACGGCGTTGACCGGGTCGGCCAGCCGGGCGTCCTTGTAGTCGATGGCGACCGAGCTGTCGGCGTTGAGGAAGTTGATGTAGTTACGGGTGATCCTGCGCTCGACCGGAGCCTCGGTGCCGAAATCGGGGAAGACCTGCTGCATGCCGCGGGAGTACAGGACGCCGCCGGAGAGGTTCTTCGAGCCGGGCGTCTCGCCACGCTCGATCAGCAGCACCGAGCGTCCCTGCCGGGCCAGCTGGTAGGCCGCCACGCAGCCCGCGACGCCGCCGCCGATGACGATGACCTCGAAGTCGGGCTCAGCCGTCTGCGTCATCTGGCACCATCACCTCAGCGCGGCGGTGATCGCCGGCACGAGCTGGTAGAGGTCACCGACCAGGCCGTAGTCGGTCTGGCTGAACAGCGCGGCGTTCGCGTCGGTGTTGATCCCGACGATGGTCTCCGCGCCGGCCACGCCGACCATGTGCTGGAGCTGGCCGGAGATCCCGACGGCCAGGTAGAGCTGCGGGGCGATGTGCGCGCCCGAGCTGCCGATGTAGCGGTCCTTGCCCATCCAGTTCAGGCCCTCGGCCACCGGGCGGGAGCAGGCGATCTCGGCCTCGAGGGCCTGGGCGAGCTCCGCCACCATGGCCAGGTCCTCCTGGGCCTTGATGCCGCGGCCGACGCCGATCACCCGGTGGGCCGAATTGAGGTCCACCGTCTCGAAGCCGTGTGTCCTGGTCTCGATCACCTTCAGGCCCAGCGGCGCCACGGTGATCTCTTCGATGGGCGCGCTCGAGCCGGCGGACGGCGGCACGGAGCCGCCGTCGAGCAGCAGGGCCACCGGGCCGGAGACGGCGACGGTCTCATCGGAGATGTCGCCGAAGACGGCGTTGACCACGGTGGTGGTGTCGCCGTCGAGGCTCACCGACCGGGCGCCCGTGAGAACCGCCGCCTTGAGCCGGGCCGCCGCGGCGCCCAGCAGCACGCGCTCGCCGGGGTTGCGGCCGGCCAGGACCACGCGGGGCGGGTCGGCGGCCACGGTGTCGGCCACCGCCTGGGCGCTGGCTTCGGGAGGCGCGTCATCCGGCGCGTGGCACCAGACGACCTTGTCCACGCCGCTGTTCGCGATCGTCTCGGCCACCGAACGGGGCCCGGCCACCACGGCCGCCACCGGCCCGCCCAGGGAACGCGCGACCGTGACGAGGTTGCCGACCGTCGGCTGGTCCGCGACGACGATCCAGGCGTTCACGCTCATTTGTCTGGCTCCTTCGGTGTTGTCTACAGCGCGCCCGCCGCGCGGAGCGCCGCGACGAGCTCCGCGGCTGCCGCAGCTGGGTCGGCGGTGTCGATGAGCTGGCCCTTGCGGGCTTTGCGCTCCGGGCGCGCCCGGCCGACGACGGTCATGACCGCGTTCTGCTGCGGCACCTTGAGGGCCGCGAGCTCCAGGAGCTCGACGGGCTTCTTGGCCGCCGCGAGCAGTTCCTTCATGCCGGGTACGCGGGGTGCCGCGGCATCGGCGGACGCGGCCAGCACGGCCGGACCGGAAACCTCGAGCACCTGCACGCCGCCCGGGATCGCGCGCTCCACGCGCAGCGCGCCCGCTTGGCCGCTCACCGCGGTGACCTCGGCCACGGCCGGCCAGCCGAGCTCGCCGGCCAGTACGGTCGGCACCATCTTGGCCGCCACGTCGACCGACGAGTCGCCGGTGATGACCAGGTCCACGTCGCCGATATGCCGGATCGCCTCGGCGAGCACCGCGGCGAGCTCGGCCCGGCCAGCCTCCCGCAGGGATTCGTCCTCGACGATCACCACCCGGTCCAGGCCGCGCCCGAGGGCGGCCTTGGACGCGATCGGCGCACCCACGCCCTTCCCTCCGACCGTCACGCCGATCAGCTCGGCGCCGGCTTCCCCGGCCAGCTGGCGCGCCAGCTCCATGGCCACGGGGTCGTAGGTCGACAGGCCTGGCTTCGCCCGGCTCCAGTCCACCGTGCCGTCGGCCCGGGCCGTGGCCTCCTCCGGATCAGAGGTCCACTTGTAGGCGACCACAATCCTCATCGCGATCCTCCTGATGGCAGCGATATGCGGCGGTTGTTCTCACCTCAGGTAGCTTCGCGCGATGACCATGCGCTGTACCTCGGACGTTCCCTCGTAGAGTTCGGTGATCTTGGCGTCACGGTAATTCCGCTCCACCGGATAGCTTTCCGTAAAACCGTATCCGCCGTGGATCTGGATCGCGCGGTCGCACACCCGGGTGGCGGCTTCCGAGGCGAACAGCTTGGCCATCGCCCCTTCCGTGCCGTAGGGGCGGCCTGTGTCCTCGCACCATGCGGCGCGGTAGGTGAGGAGCCGGGCCATGTCCACCTGGGTGGCCATGTCGGCGATCATCCACTGGACGGCCTGCAAGGCCGCGATCGGCTTGCCGAACTGGACGCGCTCCTTGGCGTAGGCGACCGCCGCGTCGAGCGCCGCCTGGGCGATGCCCACGGCCTGGGCGGCGACGCCGATCCGCCCGCCGTCGAGCGTCTGCATGGCGATCTTGAAGCCGTCGCCCTCCCCGCCCAGCAGCGCATCCCTCGGGATGTGGCAGTCGGCGAAGTACAGGGGCGGCGTGCTGGAACCGCGGATCCCCAGCTTGTGCTCGGCCTCGCCGACGGAGAACCCGGGGGTATCTTTCTCGACGATGAACGCGCTCATCCCGCGCGTCCCCTGCGCCGGGTCGGTCTTGGCGAAGACGATGTAGATCTCGGCGAACGGGGCGTTGGTGATGAAGATCTTCGACCCGTTGAGGACGTACTCGTCGCCCTTCAGCGTCGCCGTGGTGGTGCCCGCGCCGGCATCGGTTCCCGCGCCGGGCTCGGTCAGGGCGAAAGCGCCCAGGCGGCGGCCGGACGCCATGTCATGAAGGTACCGTTCCTGCTGAGCATCGGTGCCGAACTTGTACACCGGGTAGGTGGCCAAGGAGGCGTGCGCCAGCAGTATGACGGAAGTGGTCGCGCATGCTCTCGCGATTTCCTCCGCCGCGACCATATAGCTCACCTGGTCGGCTCCCGCGCCGCCGAATTTCTCCGGGTAGGGCAAGCCCATGATGTTCAGCTCCGCCATCCTCGGCACCATCTCGGCGGGAAAGCGGTGATCGCGGTCGACCTCGGCGGCGATCGGCGCCACCTCGGATTGGGCGAATTCCCTGACCGCGTCGCGGATCAGCTGCTGCTCATCGGTCAACTCGAAGTCCATGGTGGGGTACCTTCCTGAATATCGGCCGTCCCCGGGGTAGCGGTATCCGAGAACAGTGTTGCGGGCCTTTGCTGGTGCAGCCGCGCCCAGGGCCCTCGGTAATTTCCGGCCAGCTGGAAATGACACGGCCAACGTTAAATTCCTGACTCGAACATATGCCCGCCCGGGATGATCCAGTAGGGACGAAGGTCCCGGGCCGGGCAGTGGTGCCAGATCAGGTGACGGGTGGCCCATCGGCGCAGCCCTCTCTTCGTAGATCGGTTAGGTCCCAGCCTGCCCGCCAGCACCGGGAAGGGAAAGGGGACCTTAGTCCTGAGTGGCCTGGCGGGCCGGAGTTTCGGAGTCAGCCGCCGCGGTCGCGCGCACCGGCACGGGCTCGACGTGCCAGATGTCGCGGCAGTAGTCGCGGACGGTCCGGTCAGAGGAGAAAAAGCCCGAGCGCGCGGTGTTCAGGATCGACATCCGGGTCCACCGGTCTTCGTCGGCCCAGGCCGGCCCGACGGCCCGGTCAAAGCAGTCGATGTAGGACCGGTAGTCTTCCATGACCAGGTACTCGTCCCAGTCGAGGATCGACGAGAGGACCTGCTCGACGGCACCGGGGTCCCCGCCGGAGAAGGCACCCGAGCTGAGGGCGTCGATGGCGGCCTTCAGCTCGGCGTCGCCGGCGTAATAGGCGCGCGGTGAGTAGCCGGCTTGCCTGACGGCGACGGCCTGTTCGGCGGTGACCCCGAACAGGAAGAAGTTGCCGGCCCCGACCCGGTCGCGGATCTCGATGTTGGCGCCGTCGAGCGTGCCGACGGTGACGGCTCCGTTGAGGGCCAGTTTCATGTTGCCGGTGCCGGAGGCCTCCTTGCCGGCCAGCGAGATCTGCTCCGAGACGTTGCCGGCCGCCACCACGAGCTCACTGACCGAGACGTTGTAGTCGGGAATGAACACGACCTTGACCCGGCCGGCCACGTCGGGGTCGGCGTTGACCACCGCCGCGACCGAGTTGATCAGCTTGATGATCGCCTTGGCCTGGTGGTAGCTAGGCGCGGCCTTGGCGCCGAAGATGACCGTGCAGGGCGTCACGGTGGCGGCCGGGTCCGCCTTGATCCGGTTGTACAGCGTGACGACGTGGAGCAGCTTGAGGAGCTGGCGCTTGTACTCGTGCAGCCGCTTGGCCATGACGTCGAACAACGAGGCGGGGTCGGCGGTGATGCCGGTGGCGGCCAGGATGTGGAAGGCCAGGTCGAGCTTGTTCTGCCGCTTCACCTCCCGCCACTGCGCGCGGAACTCCGCGTCGTCGGCGAAGGCCTCGAGCTCCCGCAGGCGGTCGAGGTCGGTCAGCCATCGGTCGTCGCCCAGCCGGGCCGTGATCAGGCCGGACAGCCGCGGGTTGGCCAGCCGGAGGAACCGGCGCGGGCTGACGCCGTTCGTCACGTTCCCGAACTTCTCCGGCCACAGGTCGGCGAAGTCCCGCAAGACCGTCTGGGTCAGCAGCCGCGAGTGCAATTCGGCCACGCCGTTGACGGCGAAGCTGCCGACGGCCGCCAGGTTGGCCATCCGCACCCGGTGCTCGGGGCCTTCCTGGATCAGCGACATCCGCGCGATGCGTTCCTCGTCACCCAGATGCCGGGCGCGCAGGTCCTTCAGGAAGGAGTCATTCAGGGCATAGACGATCTCCAGGTGGCGGGGCAGCAGCCGCCCGAACAGCGGCACCGGCCAGGTCTCGAGGGCCTCGGGCAGCAGGGTGTGGCAGGTGTAGGCGAAGGTGCGGCGGGTGATGGACCAGGCCTGCTCCCAGCCCACCCCGTTCTCGTCGACCAGCAGCCGCATGAGCTCGGGTATCGCCAGCACCGGGTGAGTGTCGTTGAGCTGGATGACGACCTTGTCCGGGAATGCCCCCCAGTCGGTGTTGCGGAACCGGAACCGGCGGATGATGTCCCGCAGCGAGCAGGAGACCAGGAAATACTGCTGCTTGAGCCGCAGTTCCCGGCCGGCCTCCGTGCTGTCGCTGGGGTAGAGCACCTTGGTGAGGTTCTCCGAGCGCATCTGCGCCTCGACGGCTTCCGCGTACCGGCCGGCGTTGAACAGGTCCAGGTCGAACGACTCCCCGCTGGCCCGGGCGCGCCACAGCCGGATGATGTTGACCGTCTCGGTGCCGAAGCCCGGGACCAGCATGTGGCTGGGCTCGGCCCGTACCGTCTCGCCCGGCACCCAGCGCGCCCGCCGCCCGCCCTGGTCTTCATCGGCCGACTCGGTGTGGCCGTAGAACCCGACCACCTGGAGGTCGTCGGGGGCGGGGAATTCCCACGGGTTGCCGTAGAAGGTCCAATCGTCGGGGTGCTCGACCTGATAGCCGTTCTCGAAGGCCTGCTTGAAGATCCCGAACTCGTACCGGATGCCGTAGCCCACGGCCGGCAGGTCGAGGGTGGCCATGGAGTCGAGCAGGCAGGCGGCCAGACGGCCCAGGCCGCCGTTCCCCAGACCGGGCTCGACGTCGAGGGACTCCAGGTCCCAGGCCGGGAAGCCGGACGCGGCGGCGGCCTGATGAGCCAGGGCGTCCGTGCCGGTGTACACCGCATTCTGGCGCAGCTGGCGTCCCAGCATGTACTCCGCCGACAGGTAGTAGACGAACTTCGGGTTGGCCGCGTAGTTCGCCCTGGCCGTCCGGGCCCGGCGGTCGGCGAGGCGGTCGCGGATGGTCACGGCCAGTGTCCAGTACGCATCCTGCGCGCTGGCCGACTCCAGGGTCGTGCCCCGCTCATAACATAGGTTGTTAGCCAGATCGCGCTGGAACTCCTCCAGGGAGTTACCCGTTCGCGGATCGGGCTCAGGTCCGCCGGCCACCGCGCTACCCTCCCGCCCCGGGGCGGAACAGGTTGCCGGCCGTGGCGTATTCGGCCAGCAGGGGTACCGGGGTGAACGCCGGATCACCGGTGGCCGCATGCATCGCCTCCAGGACGGCGACGACGTTCGCGGCGCCGGCTTCGTCGAGCAGCTGAAGCGGCCCGCGGACGTAGCCGCAGCCGAGCATCATCGCGGTGTCGATGTCGTCGGGGCTGGCATAACCGTCCTGGACCATGCGGACCGCGTCGTTGAACTGCGCGTAGGCGAGCGCCTCGACGAGGAAGCCGGGTCGGTCCCTGGAGATGACCGCCTTCAGCCGGATCCTGGCCGCGAGCGCGGACGCCTTGGCGGCCGTGCCCGGTGCGGTCACATCGGGCATGACCAGCTCGGCGAGCCTCACCTTGCCGGTGAGTGTCTCGATGATGTGGACACCGACCACGTCGGCCGGGTGGCCTGCGGCCAGGGCCGCGTCCAGGACCCGGTGGCGCGGGTCTGCCGCCACGATGACCAGGCTGGTTTGGTCGGATGGCTTCGGCACGACGTTGATGCCGGTCAGGCGGATCGCCTCGGCCAGTTCGTCCAGCAGGCCGCCGGAGTCCCTGATCACCGCGACCGCATCGGGGACGGGCGCCAGCTCGTGGTCAGCAGCGGTGCTTTGCCTCTGGTAGTCGTAGAACCCGCGCCCGCTCTTGCGGCCGAACAGCCTGGCGTCGCACAGCTTGCGCAGCAGTGGCGCGTGTACGTAACGGGTACCGCCGAACTCATCGTGAAGCGTCTCGAGGACGGCCAGGCACGTGTCCAGGCCGATCAGGTCGAGCAGGGTCAGCGGCCCCATGGGCAGGCCGAGTCCCACCGCGGCCGCCCGGTCGATGTCCTCCCTCGTGGCCTGCGCCGTTTCCAGCAGGTGTACCGCGTGGTTGAGGTAGGGCACGAGCAGCGCGTTCACGATGAACCCGGCTCGGTCGGTGGCCCCCACGGGAGTCTTGCCCAGGTCACGGGACAGCAGGGTCAATGTCTCCGCGATCTCCGGCGGGGTAAGGACCGTGGAGATCACCTCGACCAGCTTCATCACCGGGGCAGGATTGAAGAAGTGCAGGCCCGCCACCCGGGCCGGATCCCGCGTGCCGCCTGCGATCTGCGTGACCGACAGGGAGGAGGTATTGGTGGCCAGGATCGCATCGGCCCGGCAGGCCTCGTCCAGCTGAGCGAACAGGGTTCTCTTGAGCTCGATGCGTTCCGGAATGGCCTCTATCACCAGGTCGGCGTCGGCCACTCCGGCCGCGACCTCGGCGGTGGGCCGGATCCGGGCGAGTATCTCGTCCCGCGCCGTATCGGTAAGCTTCCCCCGGCTGACCGCCCGGTCCAGTGAGGCATGCAGCCGGGCCATGCCCTGGTCCAGGAAGCTCTGGCTGATCTCGATCGCGTCGACCGTGCGGCCGCTGCGGGCGATCAGCTCGACGATGCCCGAGCCCATCAGGCCGAGCCCGATCACCGCCACCTCGCGGATGTCACCCGGCTGGATCACGCTGCTGGTCATGTTCCCTGAGCCCTTCGTCTTACGGTCGCATGGCTGACTGTGATGCCGGCACATCGGGGACCTCGGCTCGCCGGCGGCTGGCTGACCGGCCTCTAACAGAACCGTATGTCGCGGGACCAGACCAGAGTCTTTGGTCCGCATCGGCCGGACCAAAAGACTTCGCTCGGTACGCCTTCAGGAGCAGCTCCCCGAGGGTGGAGCCGGTCAACGGCCGACTGGCGGTTTCGACCGGTCCTGATCTGGCAGTATGTGAGCCTATGCCCGCTCGGCAGAGGTTCCGCATCACGGTGGCCGTGGTCTCCGTGTGCTGCCTGCTGCCGTTGGCCTACTCGGTCTTCCGCGTTGCCGTTCACCGGCCGTCGAGCTCTGCGCCGGCCACCGCGCGCGCGCCCGCGTCCCGGGCCCACGGCTCGCCCGCCGCCAGCCTGGTCCCGCAGGTCAGGCCGGCCCCGTACCAGCTGCCGGCCCCGCTGTCCCGTGAGGTGGCGCTGCCCGCCGCGGGAGGGCTGCTGCTCGCGGGCGGGCTGACGGCCCAGGGAACCTCGACGGACGCGGTGACCGCCCTCGACCCGGTGACCGGCGTCACCCGCGCGGCCGGGCACCTGGCCGCCGCGACCCACGATGCCGCGGGCGCCAGCCTCGGCGGGCAGCTCTACCTGTTCGGCGGCGGGACAGCGGCCAGCGTGCCCACGGTGCAGGCGTTCCCGGCCGGGGCGGACGCTGCCGTCGTCGGCCAGCTGCCCGCCGCCCGGTCGGATGCCAGCGGCGTCACAGCCGGGCCGGTCGCCTACGTGATCGGCGGCTACGACGGCACCAGCTGGGACCCCCGGGTGCTCGCCACCTGGGACGGCCGCCATTTCCGGGTGGCCGCGCGGCTGCCGGTCCCGGTGCGGTACGCGGCGGTGACCGCGGGCGCGGGGGAGATCTGGGTGTTCGGCGGCCAAGCGCCGTCCGGCGCCACCCGCGCCATCCAGCGGATCAGCCCGGCCACCGGCCAGGCCACCGTGGTCGGGCACCTGCCCGTTCCGCTCCAGGGTGCGGCCGCGATCGTCCTGGACGGGCAGGTCTACCTGGCGGGCGGCGTGGCCGCCGGCACGACCAGCCCGGTGGTGTACCGGTTCGACCCGGCCACCTCCAGCGTGAGCGTCGTGGGCCAGCTGCCGGTGCCGGTTGCCTACGCGGCCGGGGCGGTGGCCGGTGGCGTCGGTTACCTGGTCGGCGGCGAGGACGGGCCGCGGGCGGTGCCCACGGTGACGACCATCCGCCTGGTCCCGGCGGGGCAGGCCGGGCCGGCGCCGTGGCTGGCGCCGGCCACCGGACGCGGCCTGCTCGCGCCCGGCTCTGATCCGTCGGCGGTGCCTGCGGACGTCCTCATCGCCGACCACCACAACAACCGCCTGCTGATCGTCGACCCGCAGGGGCGCATCAGGTGGGAGTTTCCGCGTCCCGGGGATCTCGCGCCCGGCCAGACGTTCCTCCAGCCGGACGACGCGTTCTTCTCACCCGACGGCCGGTACATCATCGTGACGCAGGAAGACGACTTCGTCATCTCGGTGATATCCGTCGCCACCAGCAAGATCGTCTACCGGTACGGCGTGCCGGGCGTCCCCGGCGCCGGGCCCAACCACCTGTTCAACCCGGACGACGCGATGCTGACCCCCACCGGCGTCATCGTCTCGGCCGACATCAAGAACTGCCGCGTGGTGATCATCTCCCCGCCCGCGCACATCCTGACCCGCGCCATCGGCCAGACCACGAACGCCTGCATGCACGATCCGCCGCACCGGTTCGGCAGCCCGAACGGCGCGTTCCCTATGACCGACGGGAATTACCTGATCACCGAGATCAACGGCGACTGGGCCGACGAGATGTCCCTGGGCGGCGCCGTGTCCTGGTCCGCGAACCCGCCGGGCGTGCTGTACCCGTCCGACACCAACGAGGTGTACCCGGGCCGGTACCTGACCGCGGACTACTCCGATCCGGGCCAGATCGTCGAGTTCACCTCGGCCGGCCGCCTGCTGTGGCGCATGGGCGGATTCAACCAGCCCTCGCTGGCCCTCCCGCTGCCCAACGGCGACATCCTGCTCAACGACGACTTCAACCACCGCGTCTGCGTGGTCGACCCGGCCACCCACCGCATCGTCTGGCAGTACGGCCACACCGGCAAGTCCGGGAGCGCCCCCGGCTACCTCAATGACCCGGACGGAGTGGACCTCGTCCCGCCCGACTCGCTCCTGGTCACCCACGCCGCCACCATGGGCGAGCCCTAAGGGCTGATCAGCCATAATGGCCGGGTGATCGAGGAGCTGATCGGCCGGATGGCGGCCCTGCTGGAACCGCTGCAGGCGGCGGGCGACCCGCTGCGGTACTTCCACGCGACCTACCAGCGCACCACCATCGCGGTGGCCGAGGAACTCGAGCGCGGCGGCTTCGCCGACCCGGAGTGGGTGGAGCGATGGGATGTCGCATTCGCCGGCCTTTACCTTGACGCCCTGGAGGCCGCGCTGGCCGGGCGCGAACCGGCCCAGCCCTGGGCCATCGCGTTCGGTGCCCCCGCCGACCTGCCCGCCCTCCGGCATGTGCTGCTCGGCATGAACGCCCACATCAACTACGACCTGCCGCAGGCCCTGGTCGCGGTGATCACCGACGAGCAGTTCGGCGACCCGGCGCTGCTGGCCCGCCGTGAGGCCGATCACCGGGCCATCGACACCGTGCTCGCCTCCCGGGTCGCCGCCGAGGACGACGAGCTGACCCAGATCTCCGGGCCGGGCACCCTGGTGGACCGGCTGCTGCGGCCGTTCAACCGGCTCGGCACGCAGCGGTTCCTGCGCGAGGCGCGCGAGAAGGTCTGGGCCAACGCGATCGCGCTGAGCCGCGCGCGCCGTCAGGGCCCGGACGCTTACCGAACCGTCCTGGCCGAGCTGGAGCAGCTGAGCGCGGCCAAGGTCACGGCGCTCATGGCGCCCGGTCCGGTGCTGCTGAAGCTCGCCGCCGCCGGCTTCGGCGTCCGGCTGCCGGCCGCCCCGGCGGCAGCCCGAAACGATAGATTCGGACCATGATCTGCCGTCTGCGGCGGGGCTGGACTAGCCGGGGCCGACCCAGATCACGGCGCAGCTGGTCGGCGCCGAGACCGAGAAGATACGGCAATTCATAGGATAGGTTGATCGGAACGCCTGATCAGATGATTCCCGCCCATCCGATCGTATTGACTGCGGGCCGGAGCGCCGGAAACATTGGTCCAGGATTCCGCCATTCCGTGGGGGTTTGATGGGGACGCGGCACGCGCTGCTGATCGGCGTACCACGGTGCGACGACGACGCGGCCTTCCCGCCGATTCCTGAAGACGTCGTTCGTGCCGACATCAGCCAGATGGCGCGGGCCCTCCGCGAGTCGGACTACGACATCACGGTGCTAGGAGTGCAGCCCGACAACGACCTTGGAATCAAGCCCATCGCCGGGGAAGCGAACCGCAACCGATGCCGGGACCAGATCGCGGCCGCGTGTAAACGGGTGCCGGAAGGCGGCATTCTGCTCGTCTATTTCTCGGGGCATGGCGTGCGGCTCAAGGGCGCCGACTTCCTGGTGCCGAGCGATTTTAGCCGTCCCGGCCAAGATGGCGGGCCGCAGCCCGACCGCCTGGTCTCGGTGAACTTCCGCGAGGAGACGGCCAGCTGCCGGGCCCGGCTGGTGGTGTGCTTTATCGATGCCTGCCGGAATCGGGTCGAAGAAAGCGATGCCACGCAGGCCGGTGACGGCCTTCCCGAATTGCCCGCAGGCTCGTTTGCCATCCTCCGAGGCTGTGAGCGGGACCAGACCTGTGAGTGGCAGCAGGGAAGCGGCAGCGTTTTCACCAGCGCGCTGGCCCGCGCGCTCCGGCGCGACCAGCCGCAGCGGACCCTCGGCGAGGTGCTCCAAGCCGCGAAGGACAGCCTCCGAGCACAGGGCTCGGCGCAGATCCCGTGGTTGTCGTTCTCGGCATCCGGGGCGAAAAGGGAAAGCGAGATTCTCGACACCGTTATTTGCGAAGGCAACCAGAAACTTGGGGTCTGGCTCACCGCTGTGGCCGAGACTCCGCTGTGGTCACTGGTGGACGACCCGGATCTGATCAGGACGCTGCGCGAGGAGGTAATCGGCCTGGTTTCCAACTTTGGCCGACATGTCGACCAGGCGCAGAACCGTCTCGCCCAGACCCCATCTCTCACCCAGGCTCCCACCCAATCTCTTACCGACGCCTGGACCGACGACGAATACCCCGGCCGGGTGCTAAAGGCCTTGTATCTCTTGCTTACGCCGCGCGACGGCGGCCATCCGCGCCTGCGTCCCGTTGAGGTGGCCACGCTGATCGCCGCTCCGTTCCTGCGCGAGGCGGTCCTGGCACTGGGCCTGCCAGACGTCCCCGGGGTGCAGCCCCGTGACTTCACCCGGCACTTCGGCACCGGCTTGCGTTGTGACCTGGAGAATGTATTCGCCAATCACGAACAGCTCACCAGGCGCGCCTCCGGATTGGCCGGCATCGGCAGCCCCGATGGCGACGTGCTGGTCATGTGGCTGGTGCACCGCTGGTTCCTGGAGCGCGAGGATCTGTGGGAGAGGCAAATCACCCGGGAGTGGTCTATCGCTATGGCCAAGACCATCGTGACCGCCGCCACTGGACACCGGGCCGGTGAGGCGCGTACCGAGGAACAGGCGCGTCGGCTGCTGTCGGTGATCCGGTGTCTGACCACCATCCTCGGCCCGGAGAGTGAACGTCTGGCGCCCGAGGCCTCAGATGTCGTTCGTGTCCGTCCCCTCGGCTACCTACTGTCCATCGCCGCGTTGCTCGGAGCCGATCCACGCCGGATGAGCGCGGTGCTCGCCGACCACATCGGCACTCACGACCCCGTCGACCTCGGTCGGCTTCACCGTGCCCTCGCCACCGAGGTGGAGTTGCGGCCAGACGCGGACGAAGACGAACTGGTCGTGGATGCGATATGCGATCACCCCGCGGTGGACGCGGCCCTGACCGAGCTGGCAGTGGAGGCGGATGAGGCCTGCCTGGTCGCCCGCAAGGCCGCCGACGGTATGCCCAAGGACGAGCGCGACCTGCTCATCGGGGTACCGGCCCGGTGCGGTACGAACCTGCGGCCCAGAGGCACCACGTACGACAAGCCGCTGCTGCGCTTTCATCTCGCCGGGGACCGCATCCGAGACCTGCTCATGGGCACCCAGCTCTACGGTGACGACGCGGCCGTCGCCATCCGCGAGGTATACCAGAACGCTCTCGACGCCTGCCGGTACCGGCACATGCGGCTGCGTTATCACCATCGCGCCGAGTTCCCGCCGGGCTGGGAGGGGCGGATCGTGATGCGGGAGGGGACCGAGCCGGACGGTCGCCGGTATATCGAGTGCGAGGACAACGGCGTCGGAATGACCGAGACGGTATTGCGGCACGTATTCACCGCTGCAGGCACTCGGTTCGTACACACCGCGGCATTTCGCCGCGAGGAGGCACGCTGGCGCCAGGTCAAACCTGACTACCGGCTATACCCGAACAGCCAATTCGGCATCGGCGTGTTCAGCTATTTCATGCTTGCCGATGAGGTTTCCGTATGGACCGCAGCCACCAGAGAGAACGGCCTGGACGTGTCGTCCAGGCTGCATATCCAGATTCCCGGACCCGGTGGCCTGCTCCGGTTGCGCCGTGACGCAAAGATGCCGGAAGGAATCCGCAGCGGCGGCACCGTGGTCCGGCTGTATCTATCCGTTGCCCTGAAGGAGCCGGCAGCTAAGACCCTGGCGGATTACCTGGTGGTCGCGGAGTACCAGGTTCAAATCTGGCGTGACGGCCAGCTTGCCCGTGAGTGGTCACCCGGTATCCCGCAATACCCCGGATCTGCGGACCCGCCGCCCCGACCCGGGGCCGACGGGATATGGTGGGTCGCCGGACCTGGGCTGATCCTGTCCGACGGCCTGATAGTCGAACGTCGGGAGAAGTCATCCGGCCCGATACCCCGCAGTGCTGAGCACGTATTCGGTCGCATTATCAACCTGACCGGGCCGCACCAGCCACGGCTCAGCGTTGACCGGACGTCAATTCTCGACTGGGACCGGCGCTGGGTGCAGGACCAGGTCCAGGCCAGCATCCCGGCTCTGGCCGACTGGCCCGGTTTTACCTGGAACTGGCTATGGTCGCTCATGCAGGACGACTCGCCACTAGCCCAAGCGGCATTTGACAAGCATTCCGGCTGTGCGCTACCAATCGACCCCGAACCCGGTTCGCCAACGGCGCCGATTAATGTAATCGGGTGCTTTGCGGATGATGCCAGCCTGATTAGGGACTCAATGGAGGACTATCCAGACTGGCAGTTCGCGATTGGTTGGAGGCTATCCCTATGGCAACGCGTAGTTGACCGGCCGGATGACTCGTGGAAAGATCTTGCCAGGCCGGAGAACACTTCCGAATACCCCGTGCTTACCCCAATGGACGATTATGCCCTGAATGCCTTGAATGACGCGGACAATTTCTTCGGCCGTATAAATTATTCGCCTGAACCGATATCACACACGATAGAACGACCCGAATTGCTTTACCGTTTGCGCCGTTTCGTGCTTGCAGGCCTTGACCTGCGGTCGCTCAGAGACGTCGACGATGGTGACGACCCCCGGCTGACCGCCGTCGCTGCGAACTTGGCGGAGGCACCAGAGGAATATCCGCTGCCCGTACTATTGCTAAGGATCGCGGTATATCTGCAGAAACCGCTCGGCGAGATCGCTCAGCGGTTCCGCCGTTATGCCGCTGCGCTTGACTGTGAGCTTCCGGAGTCCTGTGACGGCCCTGATCTCGTCCCGACCGTTCTTGACCTGCGGATAGTCTCGAAAGATCTGGACAGCGGGGCTCCGTGGCGGCTGACGCTGCCCGACTGGATCGCCGATCAAACTGCCACACGGATCGATGAATCAGCAGCGTCTGTTCGTGACCGGATCGCCGCCTACGCCAGGATCGGCTTCAAGGTCGTTTCGGCCACCTCGCCGGATCCGCCGCCCGAAGATGACCCGGCGGCGTGTGCCGTCTATTACTTCGTGCGAGACCTGAACGGACCTCCCACGCCGTCGGCCATCGGCAGGCTGGCGTTCAACCTCAAGGTGAGCGAGCGGGACGCGTACCAGATGATTGTCGAAGCCGCGGAGCGCCTGGGCTTGGAGGCCGGGCCAAGCCCGGCTAACCTGCCGGCCGACGTGCCGGCCGACGACGACAACCGCTTCCTCGCGCGGCTCGCAAATTCAGGTAAGAGGCTCCAGGCGGTTGTTCGTGACCGCCGTGAGTATCTGCCCGATCGACCGTCGGACCAGGCCGGGGCGCTCTATCGGCGCAACGCTTACCTGCTCGATGTGCCGGAGCGGATCACGGCGGCCGACCTGGTAAGGCTCGCGGCGCAGCTGCGCACGTCCGTCGGTCACGCCGAGCTCGTCACCAGGGAACTCTTCGATGACCGCCTGGACCTGAATATTGCCCCGGAGGTAGAGAGTTCCTTGGCCTCCCTTCGGCCCACCGAACGGGAGGCGGGCGCGTTGCTGGGAGATGAAGGGGGGCGAATGTACTGGCGGTCGCCTCCGGCCGCGGCCGTGGCGCAGCTAGGCGCCCAGAGCGCCAGCAAGGTCGGCGAGGTGCTGGCGGCGTTTGACGCCTACCGGCCGCTCGGCGCCCATATCCCGGAGGTGGACGAGAACCTCGCCGAGTACCAGCCGGACGGCTATGATTGCCCGGCGCTCCAACTGGCCACGCCCCCCGCAGGCGAAATCGGAGTATCCGCGCTGCAGCTAGTTCGGATAGCCGGCCGGTACGGCTGGACGGTCCGGCACGCGTTCGACCGGCTGAACCGCTTCCGTGCCCTCGGTGTCGAACTCGAACCATCCAGGGAGCAGTGTCCTGAGATCATCGTTCACTGGGCCGACCTGATCGTGCTCAGCGAGCATCTCGACGGGTACGACCCGGCCCTGTGCGGAACGGTAGGCGCTGCGAGTATCTCGCGCGCAGCCGACGCCGTGCGCGAGGCTCCCGCGCAGACACGCGCCCGGCTGCTGCGCTACGCCGACCTGTTCCAGCTCGACTGCGAAGAGCTCCCTTGATGACCCATCAAGACATCAACTACCAGGACCGGGAGGTCGTCTACGGCGGCAGCCCCGTGACCCCGACCTGGGCCGCAGATCGGCAGTCCTTCCAGGTGCCGTCGATCTGCCCAGCCTGCTCCGGCGCCATGAGCAGGACCGTGGTGCGCGGCCTGCCCACCGGCAGCAAGGGCATCTGGCGTCAGCCCGAAACCAAGCAGCCGCTCATGCCGCAGCAGGTCACGCTGGTGTGTGCTTGCGGTTACCCGCACCCGAGTCGGCCGAAGGAGTCCACGGAGACCGGCTGCGGTGCGTTCTGGAAAGTACCCCTCGCGTGAGCCCGCCCGCCAAGCGGTGGGCTCGACTCGCCGAGGACCTGGAGTTCGATCAGCTGGCCAGCGCCAGGAAGCTGGCCGAGGGCTGGCGCAACGGCCTGGCCGGCCTGACCGCCCTGCTCGCCGCGGTGACGGTCATCAAGGGCCCGGATAGCGTCGCCGATCTGGCTCTGTGGGCGCGTTACCTGGTGGTCGCGCTGCTGGCCGTCGCGTTCGCGCTGCTTATCGCGGGCAGCCTGGCCGCCACCAGGGCCGCGTCGGGAAGTCCGGGCGCGGAGATCTTCCTTGACGCCGATACGCTGCGAGACTGGACCTTCAAGGAGGCGAAGTCGATCCAGCGCGCCATTACGCGAGCCACCCGGTGCATGCTGTCCGGTCTGGCTGCCCTAGCCCTCGCCATCGGGCTCAGCTGGCTCGGACCCGGCGCGCAGGCGACCGCGCCGTTGGTCACGGTAGAGCGGGACGGCCTGCGGACCTGCGGCACGCTGCTCGCGGCCACCGACAGGACTCTCCTGCTCGGCGACCCGGCACAACCGGATGCGGCGCCGCAGACGATCCCGCTCGCCCCGGGCATCCAGATTCGGGCGACGAACGAATGCTGACCGTCGAGCCACCGCTCGTTCTGCAAAAAAAGAATTCTATTCCGAACGAGCCGTGGTTTTAGTCCGCGACCCTAGCCGGGTTCCCTGGGCGCCTTACAGCAGGCTGACCGCGGTATCGACCGCAGCGGCCACGTCGCCGCCGGCCGGATACAGCAGCGAGCGCCCGGCGACCAGGCCCTTGACGTTCGGGAGCCGCAGCGCCTTGCGCCAGCCCGCGTGCGTGGACTCCGGGTCGTCCGGCACCTCGCCGCCCAGCAGCAGGGCCGGCAGCGTGGAGGCGGCCATGACCCGCTCCATGTCCGGCACCACCGGGACCTTCAGCCACGTGTACGCCGACGTCGTGCCCAGGCCGGAGGCGACCGCAATGGCCCGCATCATCGCCTCGGGGGACAGGTCGTTGCGGACCCGGCCGTCGACGCGGTGCGAGATGAACGGCTCGATCATCGCGATCAGCCGCCGGCCGGCCAGGTCCGACACCGCGTGCGCGCAGGCCTGCAGGGTGCCCGCGGTCGCCGGGTCGCCGGGGTCGATGCGCAGCAGCATCTTGCCGCCGTCGAACCCCATCCGGGCGATGGCGGGCGCGTCATAGCCGGTGAACCGGTCGTCGATCTCGAAGACCGTGTCGGCCAGGCCGCCCCGGTTCATCGAACCGATCACGACCTTGCCGTCCAGCGCGCCGAGCAACAGCAGGTCCTCCAGGACGTCGGCGGAGCCGAGCACGCCGTCCACGCCGGGCCGGGCCAGCGCCACGCAGAGCCGTTCGAGCAGGCCGGTACGGTCGGCCATGGCGGTCGTCAGCTGTCCGGCCCGCAGCGTGCCGCGCGCCGGGTGGTCGGCGGCGACGAGCACCAGCGTGCCGCCCGGACCGAGGAACGACGGGGCCCGCGGCCGCCGGGCCGCCGCCTCCGCCACCAGTTCGGGCCGGCGGGCGCGGGTTTCGATGACGTCGGCGAGCCGGTCAGCGAACATCGCTGGCCTCCACCCTGTTCAGCCGGTCGTCAGCAGGAAGTCCAGGCAGGACCCGTCCTGGGCGAGGTCGATCACGGCTCCGCGCAGGACGCCCGAGGAGTAGTCGCTGCCCGGGTTGACGCACAGCGTCCGGCCGATCTTCTGCGCTCCCCGCGACTCGTGGATGTGCCCGTGCAGGCCCACCACCGGCTGGTAGCGCTTGATCGCGTCACGTACCGCGCGGCTCCCGACCGGGATGATGCTGGGCCGCCCGCCCCGGATGACCGGCTTGAGCGTGCCGTCCAGCTCCGGGGCGTCGTCCAGGCCTGACGCGTACGGCGGGCAGTGCAGGTTCATAATGCACGGCTGGCCCGAGGGCACCTGCTCCAGCATCTCGTCGATCTGCTTGGCCAGCTCGTCCTCCGAGCACTCCCGCTCGGTGTTCCACGGTGTGGTCGGCACGACACCCAGGCTGGCCATGGTGGCCGGGCCCAGGTCGCACAGCTCGAGCTCCGGGCACTCCACCCGCGGGTGGGCCGCCAGCACCGGGTCCGCGTCCACCGGGTCGTCGTTCCCGGGCGTGATGATGCACCGCACCGCGGGGTCGAGCCGCTCGGCCGCCAGGTCGCACCAGCGCTGCATCTGCGCCGCGATCTCGCGGCGGAACAGCCGGTCCAGCTCGGCCTCATCGCCGGACAGCCGGTCCAGCTCGGCGGCCTCCATCCGGACCGGGTACAGCCCGGTCTTGCCGATGTCGCCGGCCAGCCGGCCCCATTCCGATTCGGGCACGGTCACGTCCTCGCCGCCGACGCGGGCGCGCAGCAGGCCGTCCTCGGTGAGCACCGGGACGATGGCCTTGCCGGCGAAGTCGCCGCCCAAGATGATCACGTCCGCCTCGTAGACCCTGGCGGCGGCCAGGAACTTGCGGAAGCAGACCTCCGAGCCGTGGATGTCGGTGGCGAAGTAGATGCGCAGCTCGCGCTGCCGCGTGCGCTTGGCCTTGCCGCGGAGCATCCCGGCTACTCCGGCGGAAGCTCGTGCATGGCCATGGTCAGGTCGAGCGAGTCGCGCTGTCTGCGCACCGCACGGGCGATCACGTAGATGACCGGCCCCGCGCCGAGCACGATCACCAGCGTGAGGATCGACTCCCAGCTGAACTTGCCGTACACGCTCGAGTGCGCGATCAGCTCGTACACGGTGAACAGGGCGAGCACCGTGGTGGCCCCGCCGACCAGCGCGACGTTCCGCAGCCAGCGGCGCCGGGCGTCGTCCCGCAGACCCGGCGTCTGGATCAGGTCGGCCCGGCGCATCGGCAGCACGGTCGCCGCTATGCCGCCGGCCAGCAGGATCAGCGCGAAGAACAGACTCTGCAGGGCCACGATGCTGCCCAGGTTGACCAGGCTGGTCAGGAAGCAGAACCCGATGCCGACCACGAGCACGATGCTGATGGCGACGTTCGGCGCGTGGTTGCGATCGCCGATCTTGGCCACGCCCACCGGCAGCAGCCGGTCGAAGGCCTGGGCGAACAGGACGCGGGTGGTGACGGTCAGGAAGGCCAGGTTGACCGCGATCTCGGCCAGCGGCACCGCGGTCGCGAACAGGATCTTGGTGATCGGGTCGCCCGACAGCACCATGCCGTAGCCCAGGCCGCCGGCCACCGAGCTCAGGCTGGTGATCTTCCCGTAGGCGGTGGGGTTGACCACGCCCAGGTTGGCCTGCGCCTGCATGAAGGTCAGGCCGGCCCGCGCACGCAGCAGGGCCCAGACGCCGATCCAGAGGACCACCAGCACGCCGATGCTGATCGCCGACGCGTACAGGTACGTCCGGCCCGGCCTGCGCAGCTCGCCGCCGACGTAGTAGGAGTACAGGACGCCGTTGTAGTTGAGCACCATGAACGGGATGATCGCCACGGCAGACGCGATCGAGGTGCCGAACACCACGCCGTTGGACTTGGCCGCGGCGATGATGGCATCGTAGGTGCCCGGGTGGTTGCTGTAAGTGGCCAGCGCCGAGGTGAAGTCCGCGTGCGAGTTGACGGCCAGCATCCCGATCAGCACGACGAACGCCAGCACCTGCAGGACGATCAGCCAGAAGATGATCCGGGCCACTATCTTGACCGAGAACAGCGACAGCGCCGCCACGATCAGCATGACCACGACGCTGAGCCAGGCGATGGCGATATTGCTGGTCAGGTGGTTACCCGCGTTGGCCACCGCGGTGCTGTGGAACGCCGCGCCCAGCCCGCTCAGCATGAACGGGGTGAACTGCGCGGCGAAGTGCGCGTTGGTCGACAGCACGTAGGTGAATACGACGGCGATGCCGAGTCCGGCGACCGAGCCCGCCGCGGGGGAGACGATCCGGGACAGGTAGACGTACTCGCCGCCCGCCCTCGGCACCGCCCGCAGCAGGTAGCGGTAGGCGAACATGGCGACCAGCCAGATGACCGCGGCGGCCACCAGCGGCAGGTACATGTCGGACTTGGTGAAGTCCGTCAGCCCCGCGTTGAAGTTGATGAACGTGTTGACCACGGCGACGGACGCCAGTGAGATGCCCGTGGCCGCCGGGATCCCCAGCTCGCGGACGAGACCGGACGTCTGCCGGACGAACAGCCGGGTGGGCTGGGCGCCGCCGGCCCTGGCCGCTCCCGCCGGGACCGATGCTTCATTACTAGTCATTGGCCTACCTCCCGCCGCAGCATCACCAGGGCCGGCCGGCCGGATGTTCTACCCGGCGGCTCCTCAGGCTGACCTCATGGTCAGGCCAGGACAAGAGATTGTCAATACCTATGAACATATGGCCGTTACGAGGTGACAAAGCCGGATGCGGGGCCGGGGCACAACCCCCAAATGGCGACGTATCACCGCCGCCCGTCCCGCCCTCCGGATCGGCAAAGGGGTAACCAGCAAGCGAACGGGAACGGGGGGTTTCCGATGGATACCAGCGTGACATTTCTCGACTGTCCGGCTTACCTGGACCAGACCGGCGCGGCCCGGTGCGGGCTTCCGGCCGCGGTGGAGTACCGCTACACGGTCCGGTCCACGGACGGGCCCCTGGAGAGCGCCAGGATCCGGTGCCCGCGCGGGCACTGCTTCAACGGCCCGATCGAGTCGCTGATCTGGGACACCGGCCCGGCCAGCCCGTACCCTGATCGCCCATTGAAAACCCTTTTTAGGCCGAAGGGGCCGTGGTGCGCGGGTCCCTTACAGGTAGGGCCGCTGCCGCTCCCTGGCCTTCTCGTAGCTGGCCCGGGCGTCCCGGGTGCTGGCCAGCGTGGCCACCTCGGCCACCGGCACGTCCCACCACGCGTCGCTGGACGGCGCGCCCGCCACCGGGTCGGTCTCGATGTACACCAGCGTCGTGCGGTCCGCGGCCCGCGCCTTGACCAGCGCCTGGCGGAACTCCTCGATCGTCCGCGGGCGCAGCACGTACACGCCGAGGCTGGCCGCGTTGGCCGCCAGGTCGACGGGCAGGAACCCGCCGTCGAGTCGCCCGCCGGGGCCGCGGTACCGGTAGCTGGTGCCGAACCGCTGTGAGCCGACCGACTCCGACAGGTTCCCGATCGAGGCGAACCCGTGGTTGTCCACGCAGACCACGACGAGCTTGACCCGCTCCTGCACGGCGGTGACCAGCTCGCTGGCCATCATCAGGTACGAGCCGTCGCCGACCATGACGAACACCTCGCGGTCCGGGGCGGCCAGCTTGGCCCCGAGCCCGCCGGCGATCTCGTAGCCCATGCACGAGTAGCCGTATTCGACGTGATAGCCGCCCGTGTCGCGGGTGCGCCAGAGCTTGTGCAGGTCACCGGGCATCGACCCGGCCGCGGACAGGACGACGTCGGTGTCCGCGGACACCTCGTTGACCACGCCGATGACCTCGGCCTGCGCGGGCCGCGGCTGGTGCCGGGTGGTGTAGGCGGCCTCGACGGCCGCCTGCCAGCGGGCCGAAAGCTCCGCGGCCCGGGCTCGGTGGGCGGCCTCCGTCGTCCACCCGGCCAGGCCCAGGGCCAGGGCGTCGAGCGCGGCCCGGGCGTCGGCTACCACGGCCACCCCGGACTGCTTGGCCGCGTCGAAGGACGCCACGTTGATGTTGACGAACCGCACTCCCGGCTCGGCGAACAGGCTGCGGGAGGCGGTGGTGAAGTCGCTCCACCTGGTGCCGATGCCGATCACCACGTCGGCGCGGGCGGCGAGTTCGTTGGCCGCGGTGGTCCCGGTGGCGCCGATCGCGCCCGCGCACAGTGGGTCATCGAAACGCATGGTGCCCTTGCCGGCCTGGGTCTGGCCGACCGGGATGCCGAAGGCATCGGCGAACGACTTCAGCGCGTGCGTGGCCTCGGAGTAGATGACCCCGCCGCCGGCCACGATGAGCGGTCGCCGCGCCGACCGGATCACCTCGGCCGCGCGGGTCGCGGACGCCGGGTCCGGCGGCGTCCGGGGAATGTGCCAGACCCGCTCGCGGAACAGCTCGGCGGGCCAGTCGTACGCCTCGGCCTGGACGTCCTGCGGCAGGGCCAGGGTCACCGCCCCGGTCTCGGCCGGGTCGGTCAGCACCCGCATCGCGGCCAGCAGCGCCGACGGCAGCTGCTCCGGCCGCCAGACGCGGTCGAAGAACCGGGACACCGGCCGGAACGCGTCGTTGACGCTGATGTCCGGGGCGTTCGGCTGCTCGAGCTGCTGCAGCACCGGGTCGGCCACCCGGGTAGCGAACACGTCCCCCGGCAGCAGCAGCACCGGCAGCCGGTTGATGGTCGCCAGCGCCGCCCCGGTCACCATGTTCGTCGCGCCGGGCCCGATCGACGACGTGCAGGCCAGCGTCGACATCCGGTTCCGGGTCCGGGCGAACGCCGCGGCGGCATGCACCATGGCCTGCTCGTTGCGTCCCTGCAGGTACTTCAGGCCGGCTCCCGGCGTGAGCTCGGCCTCAAGCTCTGCCTCTAGCAGGCCCTGGCCCAGGCCGGCCACGTTGCCGTGCCCGAAGATGCCGAAGCAGCCCTCGATGAGCCGGTGCTGCGTGCCGTCGCGCTCGCTGCGCTGCGCGGCCAGGAAGCGCACCACCGCCTGGCCCACCGTCAGCCGTACCGTCGTCATGGGGTTCTCCACGTGGTGACCCGGGGATCGACCGGCTGGTCCTCCCACTGCTCGCGCACCCACGAGTGAGCCGGATCGTCGCAGATCAGCCACTCCCGCACCCCGGGTCCGGCCATCACGTTCAGGTAGTACAGGTCATAGCCGGGCACCGCCATCGACGGCCCGTGCCAGCCGTGCGGGACGATCACCACGTCCCCGCTGCGCACCTCGGCCAGGACGTCGGCGGGGCGCTCCGGCGTGCCGTACACCCGCTGGTAGGCCAGGCCCGGACCCGACGGGCCGCCGGCCACCTCGAAGTAGTAGATCTCCTCCAGGACCGATTCGCCCGGGCGCTCGGTGTCGTGCTTGTGCGGCGGGAACGACGACCAGTTCCCGGCCGGGGTGAAGACCTCGCAGGCGATCAGCCGGTCGGCCGCCAGGACGTCCGGGGTGCCGAAGTTGCTGACCCGCCGCGAGCAGGCCCCGGCGCCGCGCAGCTCGACCCGGACCTCCTCCGCCTTCACGTGCCGGAACGGGAGTCCCTCCGCCTGGGACCGGGCGCAGGCCAGCGCGAACCGGCCGCCGGTCCCGGTGTTGATTTCGTAGGCGGTGTCCCGGGGCACGTAGGCGCAGTCGGTGACCGCGGAGAACACGCCGGGGCGGCCGGCCAGGTCCGCGGCCCCGGCGTCGGTGTCCACGGTGCACGATCCGGCCAGCGGGAGCACGATCATCTCGTCGCCGCCGGTGTTCCCGAGGTAGGTGTCCGCCTGGGCCAGGTCCAGCACGCGCAGCCCGCTGTACCCCCAGCGCGCGACCTGGGGCGTGATCCGCACGATCTCCCGCCCGTCGCCCGTGCTCCCGGCCGGGAAATGCCAGTCAACCGTCTCATCGTGGGCGCTCATGGGCGAACCGTAACATCGCGGCCCGGAGCGCGGCCTCACGCATAGAACCCCCGCAGGAAGTTCTCCACCTCTTGCGTGGTCGGCATGGCGGACGAGCACTCCAGCCGGGTGGTGACGATCGCCCCGGCCGCGTTGGCGAAGCGGATGATCCGGTCCAGCGGCCAGCCGGCCAGCAGCCCGTGGCACAGTGCCCCGCCGAACCCGTCCCCGGCGCCGATCCCGTTGACCACCTCGACCCGGACCGGCGGCACCTCCACCTCGGTGTCGCCGGTCCGCGCGTAGACCCCCTCCGGGCCCTGCTTGACCACCGCGAGCTCCACGCCCGCCTCCAGCAGCGCCGCGGCCGCGGCCCGGGCGTCCCTGGTGCCGACCGCGGTGTCGACCTCGTCCAGGTTGCCGACGGCCACGTGACGTGGGGGAGTGCGGCCTGGACCTGCTCACGGGCTGCCTCCCGCGAGGCCCAGAACACCGGCCGGTAGTCCAGGTCCAGCACGGTCAGTGGCGCCTTGCCGCGGGCCTGCCAGGCCGCGAAGTGCGCCGCGCGGCTGGGCTCGGCGCACAGCCCGGTCACCGTGGCCCAGAACAGGCGCGCACCGCGGATCTCGGCCACCGGGATCTCTTCCGGCTTGATCTCCAGGTCGGGCGCCTTGGGATACCGGTAAAACCAGATGGGGAAGTCGTCGGGCGGGAAGATCTCGCAGAACGTCACCGGGGTCGGCAGCTCCGGCACGGCGGTGACGAAGGCGTCGTCCACGCCGAACTCGCGCAGCGCCCGGTGCACGTACCGGCCGAACGGATCCGCGCCGGTCCGCGTGATGACCGCCGACCGGTGGCCGTGCCTGGCCGCGGCGACCGCGACGTTCGTCGCGCTGCCGCCCAGGAACTTCCCGAACGTCTCGACGTCCTCCAGCCCGACCCCGGTCTGCAGCGGGTAGATGTCCACCCCGACCCGGCCCAGGGTGAGCACGTCGCAGGTGGGCGCCCCCGCGACTCGCCCCTTCACTGGCGCACCTCGGCCACCAGCACCGGCTGCTGGCGGTGCCGGGAAAGCTCGCACGCCTCGGCCACGTAGAACGCCTCCAGGGCGTCCTCCAGCGTGCACGGGCTGGCCGCCCGCCCGGCGGCGACCCCGATGAACGCGGCCAGTTCGGCGGCGTACGCGTCGCGGAAGCGTCCCATGAAGTCCCGGTGGGCGGGGCCGGCCGGGAAGGACCCGGGGCCGGCCGGCCGCAGCGCCATCCCGTCGTCCAGCCCGGCGCAGACGCTGCCCGCGGAGCCCAGTAGTTCGAGCCGCACGTCGTATCCTGCGCCGTTGTACCGGCCGCAGTTCACGATCGCCAGCGTGCCGTCGTCCATCCTCAGCGCCGCGCAGGCCGTGTCGACGTCGCCGGCCGTCCGGAAGAACTCCTCGCCCCGGTTGGCGCCCGTCGCGTAGACCTGCACGACCTCGTGGCCGGACACCCAGCGGACCGCGTCAAAGTCGTGTACCGCGCAGTCGCGGAAGATCCCGCCCGACCCCGCGATGTACCCGGCCGGCGGCGGGACCGCGTCGAACGTCGTCGACCTGATCGTGTGCAGCCAGCCGAGCGACCCCGACACCGCCGCCGCCCGGGCGGCCCGGAAGCCCTCGTCGAACCGCCGCTGGAACCCGATCTGCACCGGCACCGCGCTCCCGCCGGTCGCCTTGATCACGTCCAGCGTGCCCTCCACGTCAGGAGCCACCGGCTTCTCGCAGAAGACCGGCACCCCGGCCTGGACACCGCGCTTGATGAGCTCCGGATGCGCCCCGGTCGTCGCGGCGATCACCAGGGCGTCTATCCCCGCACCGAGCAACTCCGCCACCGACCCGGCGGCCCGCGCCCCGGCCTGCCCGGCCACCTCCCGCGCCCGGCCCAGGTCCGCGTCCGTGATGATCAGCAAGTCAACCCCCGGCAGCCCGCGCAGCGTGCTGGCGTGGAACGCGCCGATCCGGCCTACCCCGACGAGTCCGATACGCATGAAGCAACACCCTCGCGATGCCCGGTGACCTAGTGATCACAGCCTGGTCGTGCCTCGCGGTAATGTCAAGGTTATGTCTTATTGACAGTACATACTCTAACGCGGACATGAACAGAGCCGCCCGGCCTGGTTCACCGCCGTTTCCGGCGCTGCCCGAGGTGACGGTACGCTGCTTGCGACCTTGATAGTCACGTCATAACGGAGCCGCGCGCTCATGCTGAGCCAGCACCTCATCGATTCGCTGTTCCCGCCGGACCTGCCCGAGCCCGGGCACTGGGAGCGCCGCTACCCGCCGCGCGACCTGCCCGAGGGGGCGAAGGTCACGCGGTTCGCGCCGAGCCCGACCGGCTTCCTGACCATCGGCGGGGTGTTCACCGCGACGATCGACGCGGACGTGGCCCGGCAGTCGGGCGGTACCTACCTGGTCCGTCTGGAAGACACCGACCAGGCCCGCGTCACGGAGGGCGCGGCCGAGCAGTTCGCCGAGGCGTTCGAGTACTTCTCGATCGGCCCGGACGAGGACGGCCGGTCGGGCCGCTACGGGCCGTACGCCCAGTCCGCGCGGGCGCAGACCTACCTGACCTACGTGCGTGAACTGCTCCGCCAGGGCCGCGCCTACGTGGACTTCGCGACCAAGCAGGACCTGGAGGAGATCACCGCGCGGCAGCGGACGGCGGGCGCGCTGCCCGGCTACTACGGCACGTGGGCCATCTGGCGCGACGCCGACCCGGAGGAGGTAGCCAAGCGGCTGACGGCCGACGAGCCCTACGTGGTCCGGTTCCGCTCGCCGGGTGCCGCCGGAGTCCGGGTCAGCTTCACCGACGCCATCCGCGGCCGGCTGACCATGGACGACAACCGCAACGACGCGGTCATCCTGAAGAGCAGCGACACCGAGCCACGGCTGCCCACTTACCACTTCGCGCACGCCGTCGATGACCACTTGATGCGCGTCAACCTGGTCATCCGCGGTGACGAGTGGATCTCCTCGGTCCCGCTCCACCTGCAGCTGTTCGACGCGCTCGGCTTCGAGCGGGTGGAGTACGCGCACGTCGCCCCGCTGATGAAGCAGGAGGGCGGCAGCCGTCGCAAGCTGTCCAAGCGCAGGGACCCCGAGGCCAGCGTCAGCTTCTACATCGAGCAGGGCTTCCCGGCCCCGGCCGTTCAGTACTACCTGCGCGGCCTGGCCAACGGCCGGCTGGCCGAGATGCCGCTGGACCAGGCGCTGGCCGAGCCCATCCGGCTGTCGGAGATGGGCACCGCGGGCCCGCTGGTCGACATGGTCAAGCTCGACGACATCTGCGCCGACTACATCGCCACCCTGCCGGGCGAGCAGATCCTGGATGAGGTCATCACCTGGGCGCGCCGGTACGACCCCGATCTCGTTCCGATCCTGGAAGCCGAGCGGCCGCTGGCGCTGCGAGCCCTGGCCGTCGAGCGCGAGGGTGTCCCCAATCCGCGTAAGGACCTGCGGAAATGGGCGGACTTCCGCGCTGTCTACGGCTACTTCTTTCCGGAGCTGTTCGAGCTGGTCACCGACCCCGCCGACCCGCGGTTCGGCGGCCTGGACCCCGACCTGGTCCGGGCCGTCGCCGACGCCTTTGCCCGCGAGTACCTCCCGCCCGGAGAAGGCACCGAATGGTTCGGCCAGATCCGCCAGCTCGCGGCCGACCTGGGTTTCGCGCCCAATCGGAAGGCTTACAAGCAGGATCCCGGGGCCTATCCGGGGTCGATCGCCGAGGCCTCCCAGGTCATCCGGGTTCTGGTCACCGGGACGCACCAAAGCCCTGAGCTGGCTGACGTGACCGCCGCCCTCGGCACCGAGGAGGTGCTCCGCCGGGTCCGCGCTCTCCGGTAACGTTCCCGGGACGATCCGGGCCTACGGTGGCCCTTCGTGAGGCACGGTCACCGGATGGCCCGCCCACGCCGCGGTCTGGGTCCGCCCGGGCGCGTCGCGTAATCAGGTGTCCTGACCCTGCCCCGTCGTCTCATCGTCGGACCAGGTCTCGTCTCCCGGCCGGATCGTGTCGTCGGGCGGGATGTCGATGACGGGCACCGGCTCCAGCCCGAGCTTCTCCGCGATCTTGGTCAGCAGAACGTCCTGGGCGCCCAGGTGCCCTTGCACGTGCGCCAACTCGTGCAAGGCGGCGCTCGCATCGTGAAAGGTCGCCTCCGCGCGCTTGTCCGCCGCGGCGGCCTGCACGTTCTGGCCCACCATAATGACCGACAACAGCACCAGCTGGAGGAACGTCTGGGCGACCCAGGTAACGACCGCCGACGGACCGTTACGGATGGCCGTGGGGAGACTGATCAGGTCGAACAGCGCGAAGGCGTAGGCACACCACATGCTGCCTACGGCGGTGGTGATAATGATCGCCACCTTCGTGTTGAACCGGTTGATGGCCGTCCCGCGCGGCAGCAGGTCCAGCACCTTCACCGGGCGATCGGCAAGCCGGGAGGTAATGCGTGGATGGCGTATGTGCTGGTAGATCGTCATGGCCAGACCTTCCATGAGCCGGGCAGGACGCTTCTGCTACGGAGCGCAGACTTCCGACAGGCTAACGGCTGGTGCGCCAGCCGCGCCGTGGGCTAGGCCCGGCCCGCGCCACCACCGCGCCACCACCGCGCCACCACCGCGCCGCCGCCCGCCGCCGTCCCGCCGCCGTCCCGCCGCCGCCCGCCGCCGCCCGCCGCCGCCCCGCCGCCGTCTCGCCAGCCTCACTAAGACCTCGCCCCCCAAAAGCACGGAGGATCCGGCCTTCGCGGAAGATCCGGGCAGGTATAGAGGCTGTCGCATAACTCCTTGCCGTGTTCTGTCAAGTTTGCCGGGGGCGGCGTAGTAATAGGACAACGCGCTAGAGGCCGTTGTTCAGCAGGGATGTGGTTGATACAGGAACGTCCTCCTGGTGCGGTAGTACGGGCTTGGTGTCCCAAACGCAGCGAGGAGGACGTTCTGTGGGC